>Ga0247843_1001685_pt1 | contig 43395 bp, 37 predicted proteins | sample LaCruzMarch2017__FD_192420 | JGI IMG/M metagenome (GOLD analysis project Ga0247843, IMG submission 192420) | Freshwater microbial communities from meromictic Lake La Cruz, Castile-La Mancha, Spain - LaCruzMarch2017_8m | ecosystem: Environmental > Aquatic > Freshwater > Lake | place: Spain...
TTATCTCCAGCAGTAGGATCTAACGCACGCACGTTAATGGTTGAAACGCCATTTACAGAAGCGGCGGCGAGAGCAGCGTTATCTGCGTAATCAAATGCGGTTATGTTAAGAATGTCATTCAAGCCAGTTGATGTGATGCTATCAAAGGCTTGGAACGTGTCAGCTGCAGCTGTTGCAGAGACGCTACCCTGGAATACCACGCCATTAGCAGTCTGGCTAGTTGTATCAATACCAGTAGTGAGTGTATAAGTTGATACAGCTGATGGAACGCCAGCATTTGCGTTTGCTGTGTTTGTCGAGTACTGGAAATCAGCAGCTGCTTGGTTATTAAATGCAGTTGCAGCTGGGCCCCATGAAGCCTCACCCTCAAAACCGCCGAGGATGTTAGCTAAATTGCTAATTACCTGGCCTTTGGCTGTTGGGTATGCTGCAAAAGCTTGTGTTAATGCTGTTGTCAATGTTGCTACGTTTGCTGCAGTTACGCCAGCTGCTGTTGTAACAAACATGTTGTTTAAAACGGTTGTAGCCAAAGTTGCAGCAGCGCTGCTAGCTAAGCTTGAATTGTAGCCGGCGATAATAGCTGCCTGACCACCAGTGGCTGTAGCTACAGCTAACTGTGATTGATATGCTGGGTTACCAAGCGCGTTACCGAACACCGCTTGATTCATATTAACTACTGTACCGATTGCTCCGACTAATGCAGCCATTTTTATTTCCTTTTTAAATTTAACTAAAAGTTATTGCTCTTTGCAGAGGTCATGTTTACTAAAACTACATTGAAATCGCAGGGAATAAGTTCTTGATTCTTAAAGCTTATTCCAATTAATTTCAATCACTTCCCTCCGCGCAAGGCCGATCCTAGACCCACCTTACTTAGAGTACCGCCACAATTTAACACAAATTTCCTAATAAGGTAGCATTACTGTGGTTATTTCGCACAACGTTTACTACTTTTTTACTACATACCTGTCATCGTAGTTACCAAGCCTGCTGTAGGCAAGTGATTCAAATCACAGGCTAGCTAATTTAGATTTACCACCCAAAGCGCAGGGCTACATAAGGTCCTGAACTATTAAAGGCAAATAATGGCAAGGAACTCAACTGATTTACCCAGTTGTAGCCCATAGCCCCTTGCCAATCGGGCTTGATAGGGTACTGATACTCTGTTTTGACGCTGTATTGGGTCATATTGCGGGCGCTGCCAGTGGCGAGTAGCGGGCTATAGCCCTGACTGTCTTGATAGCTTGCCCATTGACTATCTATTAAGACTTGCCCAATTGGCGCAGGAATGACAGTAAGCGCCCTTAGGCTTGCCTGGTTCTGAGCCCCGCCCGGCCGTTGACTATCCACAGGCATGTCCTGCCCCCAGTTCGCTATTAACTGCCAGTAAAAGGGGTTTTGACACCCATAAATGGCCTGGGCGCCTAGATAATTGCCAGATAGGATGGTGTTTGTGGCAAAGCGGCGGATTGCCGCACTTGCCCCTGCACGCATGGCGCAACTGGCGGCAAATGGCAGTATTAGGCCTGCTCCCAAGGTGTTGTTACTATAAAAGCTCTCACTGTAGGTCTGGTACCCAGAAAGGCCGTAATTGAGGTACATCTCACCAAACGAGCTGGGGGTGCCGTATTCAGCTACTAAATTAACCTGCGTAAAGTTCGCATCGGAATAGCTTGGGGCATTTCGTTGCCGAACACTGCCGTAAAAATCATACCGGCGACCGTCTAGATCGATCTTTTGTGCCTCATATTGCACGTCAGCCTGTCCATACCCCCCTTTTTTAGCCAAATATGATCCAGATAGAGGGAGTACTGCCGTTTGACCGGATACGGTCAGGGCTAGGCCACTAATGTTAGGCGCGCCCAATAAATTACTGTCATACCCAATCGTCAGTCCCGCTAAGCCCCGCTGCCGCCAAACACCTTGATTGAGGATGTCCTTTGCAAGCCCTAGGCTAGGCGCAAGCTCCAACGGTAAGCCCGGCTGGCTGATCAGGGCGCTAAGCATGCTAGAGCCTGAGCGCAAATCGCCCGACCCCGATAAGGCAAGTGCATAGTCCACTTGTGCATTTTGATTATTCGGATCGAGCAATATGGCTGCCTCGAGGTATTCACTGGCATCGAGGTAAAGTTTTTGCTCTATTAATAGATGGCCAAGCTCTGCTAAAAATTGCGGGTTGCTCCAGCACGGGCTTTTATCGGCTGGCGCGCTTAGGCTGGCAGAATCATTTTTAGGAGGGGCAATGCGTAAGAGATTAAGTAAGCGTTCACTCTGCTGGACTATCGTCTCATTGGGTTTACGCTCAAAACCCACGCACTGCGATGCGACTTGCGCTAACTGGGCGCTGCGCACGGGTGATTGCGAAAGGGCTAATAGCGGCGCTAAAGCAATGGCGAGCGCCAACAGCACGCGAGGCAAGCAATTCTTTAGCAAATCATCGTCCTGCCGGCCCCTCACAACGCAGGGGAGGCGTCGTCTGAGAGTGGATAGGCAAAAATAGAATGGGGGGTTTTCAAGCCGTCTAATAAAAAGATACCCAATGATTGCAAGGCTGGATGGTGTATGTGTTTAGCAAACTCGCCGCCAATCAGGATTGGATGAGAAAGCTCAGCCGTCATTTTAACCAAGCAGCTGGTAATGCTGACGGTTGGTCCCAAAATTAAGTGTGCGCGGCGCTTTGCCAAACCAAAGGACCCAATCATGGTTGAACCCAGCTCCAAGCCAATGCCAAGTACCAAAGGCTCCAAGTTGTCTGGGGCAGGATCGGGTAAAAATTCTAAGGAAGCTTTTTGCAGAGCCACTGCTGCGCGCAATGGGCTATTGAGGTCAGCGCTATCTTGATGTTCTAGATTTCCCCAAAACGCAATCAATGCGTCGCCCTCAAAGGCCTCAATCACCCCGCCGTGCTGCTCCACAATTTTGGTTGCGCTAGAGAAAAAAGCGTGCAAGATGGCTGCAGACTCTTCAGGCGGGCGCACTTCACAATAGGCAGAGAAGTTGCGAATATCGGCAAAGAGGACAACCGCAGATTGATTTTTTGCCGTGATTGCATCCGATGGGGACTGCAGCGCTAAGGCAGCAGCAACCGAGCTTGGTAAATAGCTTGATAAATGTTGGTACAGACGGTCACGGTCCAAGCGGCTACGGGCATGCTCTAAGCCGCTCCAAATCAAGGAGGTGAGCAGCAAAAATAACGCGGGCTCGATCCAGCCAATCCAGCGACTCGATTGCCATAACAACACTACAAAACTCAGCCATGAAATCAATGACAGTCCGAGGCCCGCCACCGGAATCCAATACCCTGGAAGACGTGAGAGCACAAGCAGCATAAGCACAGCCAAGCCAAGCACTACAAAAGCGGTCTGATAGAAAATCGCGATGCGTGGGGTAAACGGTACTTGCTCATCAATGAGACCTAAAACCAGTTCGGCATGCGCTTGCATGCCGGCGGCCAAGGGATTTAAAGGAGTAGCAATACCGTCATTCAAACCAAAAGCACTGCTACCAACCAAGACCACTGCATTTTTAAAGAGGTCCTTTGGATAGCGATCTTCAAATACATCAGCAGCAGAGATACTAATAAAACTGCGATTGGGCAAACGCCAAGGAATACGAACATCGCCATTGGCATTGAGCGGGATGCGATTGGAAACCATCTTCTTGCCGCTGAGCATCCATTCAGACTCAAGCCAAGCGCCTTTTTCTAAAACCAATTCCGCTTGATCGGACATCGCCATCACCGCTTTAATCGCTAAAGAGGGGTATGCCTTTCCTTTAAAACAAATAACGGCTGGCTGATGGCGCAGCACGCCATCAAATCCTAAACGCGGCGTAATGTGGCCGGACTGGACCTCTAAGCTCTTATTGTTGGCAAGATAGCCAGAAGCCTCTTGGAATGGGCTTGGGCAAGCCTTCCAATCCAGCGCGCTTTCCAATTGACCGGCTGAGAACGCCAGAGGAGTCTCCAGCGCCAAAATCTGCGAAAAAATAGGACTGTATTGTTTGATGCTGCGGGCCAACTGCGCATCACCGGCCTTTTCTTCTGGCAACACTAAATCATAAAATTGCAAAAGGGGTTTTTGCTGTCCAATGTCCTCGACCAGCTTTGCGATTGTCTGACGCGACCACGGCCAAGGCCCAAATTCTTGAAGGCTGCGTTCATCAATATCAACCATCACCAGGCGTCGCTCTAAATCAGCAGTAGCACGGGCCGATTTGGCTTGCCATACCCAATCTCCCGATTGCGACTCGAGGTGCAATAAGGTGGGTGCAAAAGCCACATGCAAGCCCGCCCCAATGAGGAGTGCAAGTGCTAGACCAAAGCCATAAAAGGCTTTACGAGAGGAGAGACGAGAAAATAAACTCACTTGCGTCCCCACAGCGTAATGCCAGAGACAGTGCCCTGCGAATACGTTTTCTCAAAAAGATAGCCGGCATTTTTGCCAGTATTGTTCAACCCGCCCTGCAACCAAGCATCGCCGCTGGTACCAATTAAATTGCCATTGCCGGTAACCACACCCTGCGCAGCAATGCTGGTTGAGCCGAGCGTGGCATTGTGCATGCCCAAGGTGGTTGCAAACGTATTGTTTGCAAAATTCACCGTCAAGGTTCCCCGATCTACGCTGACCAATTGTTGGCTAAACGTAGCAGGATTATAAAAAGTGGCGAGCGAATCTTTGAGCTGAAAATTCGCAGAAGTCACGTTGGGATTAAAAACAGGGTTAATGCTGTTGTCACGGTATAAGGCATAGGAGCCAATGCCGGCAAGCGCCTCCATTCCAGATAACTTAGCCTCTTCAAAACTTTTCGTGAATTGATCACCTGAAAACCGCTGGACCCATGGAAAACGGACCCAAATTAAATCCTCTTTGCTGGCTAGCACATTTTGCGCTGTTGTAATCGCTGTTGTGCCCAAGGTGACCGACTGATTGGCGGGGTCGCCCGCGGCAGCATCGGGTTCAGTCGTAGCCGCCTCATCCGAGCTTGCTAACTTTTTCTTATCGGTCAGCATTGCAGTGCGCAAGGTGACAGCATCCTTTTTCGCTAGCAAATCAAAGGCTGGAATCAAGCTGGGATTGAGTTGGCCTTTTTTCAATTCAAGCAACTGACCATTCATGGCATCGGACAAGATTTGCGCGCGGCCATTATCACAAGCGCCAAGACTTGAGCGGCACTGCAAATCCATTGGCGACAAAATGATGGAGCCAGTAACAACCGAAGCTAACGTACGATTGGCGTCGGTCTTGACGATAAAGTCGGTACCCTTAATTCCGATCGCAGCAAGGGGTGTATTGAGGCGAAAGCGCTCACGTTCAGCCTCACCCCAGCCTCCGGTCATTGAGCGCATTACGCCTTCATCGAGTCTAAAGCGGATCGCACTGTTACGGCCGTTTTGACCCTGAGAGTAATCCTCGATCGTCAAGCGGCTTGAGGGCCGCAAACTGACTTTGGCGCCATCAATAAACTGAATATGAACATGGCCACCGGCTTGGGTAATCAGCTGATCGCCTACATGCACTGCAGCACCTTTGGTAATTTCCTGCTCCTTGCCTTCTGGGGCTTTGGATTTCACCACCCCAATGACAAAGGAAACTTGGCCAACCGCGGTGCGCGCACCCGGATCAGCATATGCAGAAAAGGAAGACAAACCCAAAACCAGGCAAGCGCATCCCAAAGCGAGAACTGCTCTTCTAGTTAAGGTGATAAAACGCATACTGGTTCGCTAGCTTCGTTGTTGAAGGTTAAATTGCCTAATTTGCTACGGTAAAGCCACTATTTTTAGGCATTTATCCTATAGTAGGACTGTGATTATCTCCCCAATATCCTGGATCAGGTGTGCTCCAAATCACACTTTTCGTGGAAAGATGTGCAGTTAAACTAAGCAAAGATGCCAGTTTCCCTCCAACTTCTTAGCCAAATCCCCCTCCTAAAGGGCTTACCTCAAGAGGAGTTGCTGTCCCTTTCACAGGAGATGACGCTACAGGAATACCCCCGCAGAGGGGTGATTTTGGCGAAGGATAGCGCGGTAAAAGGCTTGGGATTTTTACTCGTCGGCAGGCTCCAAGGGGTCGACTTTACAGTCGATGGCCGCAGTGTAGGGCTCTATTTTGTTGAACCAGGCGACTATTTTGGCGAACTTTCAGTGATTGACGGTCAATTGCCTGCAGAATTTGTGATTGCCGCCACCCAGTCCGTTGTTGCCAACGTTAGTCTAGAGCGGATTCAACAGCTCACCGTAAAGTACCCGCAAATTGCGCAGCAGTTTTTGGCCAGAATGGCCTTACGGGTACGCAACGTCATGGCGCAGCGCACCCTTTTAGGCCTGCCAAATCCCGTACAACGACTATGCGTCCTCCTTTTACAGCTGCCGGGCCGCAATCAGGCAGGGGAATACTTATTAGATCCAGCCCCAACCCATCAAGAATTAGCCATTATGATCAATACCAGCCGCGAAACCGTTACCAGAGCATTTCAAATCATGACGCAGCAAAAAATCCTGATCCGGGAAGGTAGTCAACTCAAGGTGCTGCAACTGAGTCAACTCAAGGATATTGCTGAAGGTCGAAAAGAAAGTCCCAAAACAAACTCATGAGCCTGTTCAATGAATTTCTCTGGCCTTGGCATCAGCGTCAACTGATTGCGCAATTTGTAGTGCGAGAGGTTCACACCCGCTATCGTCAATCGTTTTTAGGGTTGGGATGGCTAGTATTAACGCCCCTACTCACTCTTGCGGTCTATACCTTGGTGTTTCGCTTTGTATTTCAAAGCCGCTGGGATGGAGGCGATGTCAGCACCATGGCCTTTGCATTTCGTTTGTTTGTGGGACTAAGCCTATTTCATTTTTTAGCTGAGTGCTTAACTAAGGCGCCGCGCGCCATTATTGACCAACCTAACCTAGTCAAAAAAGTGGTATTCCCATTGCCGGTCTTGATTTGGACGCAAGTCTTAGCAGCGCTGGTGCAACTTTCCTTGGCCTTGGGTTTATTGTTTGTTGGTCTGTGGATTGAAACCGGACAAATTCCCTGGGGTGTTTTGGGCTTTCCAATTGTATTGTTGCCGGTCCTTTATTTAACGCTAGGGCTTTCTTGGATGCTCTCTGCAATCGGCGTTTATCTTCGAGACACGCAACAGGTGATCGGTCTTGCACTCAGCCTGATGCTATTTCTAACGCCCATTTTTTACCCGCTGAGTGCACTGCCTATCTCTTGGCAAGGGTGGATGCAGTGGAATCTGCTCGCTTACTGGATTGAAGTATTGCGACAACTCATTTTTGAACATATTTGGCCCTCGCCACTTCACTATTTAGCGATGTGTTTTGTATCCCTCGTCGTTGCCCTATTTGGAGCCTTTGTTTTTAAGCAAACGCAAGAAGGATTTGCTGATGTCCTCTAAGGATTTAGCGATGCCGATAGCGATTAAGGCAAATCAACTGGGGAAATGCTTCGCCTTATATCGGCAGCCCAGTGATCGGCTTAAGCAATTGCTGTGGGGTCGATTTAAAAAATACACCAAAGATTTTTGGGCTCTTCAAAACATTTGCTTTGAAATTCATGCGGGCGAAATTGTAGGCATCGTAGGACGCAATGGCGCCGGCAAATCAACCCTATTGCAATTACTCTGCGGGACACTCAAACCCTCTAATGGCACGCTTCAAGTCACTGGCCGGGTCGCCGCACTACTGGAGCTTGGGGCTGGCTTTAATCCTGATTTTACGGGCCGCGAAAACGTGTATATGAATGCAGCCATTTTGGGATTACAGCGCCATGAAATTGATGAGCGCATGCAAAGCATCATTGATTTTGCAGAGATCGGTGAATTCATCGATCAGCCCGTTCGCACCTATTCAAGCGGCATGTTTATGCGGCTCGCTTTTTCTGTTGCCACCAGCAGCGATCCAGATATTCTTATTATTGATGAAGCGCTCTCCGTAGGCGATGGCGCATTTGCACGCAAATCGTTTGAGCGCATTATGTCGCTCAAAGAGCGTGGTAAAACAATTTTGTTTTGTTCCCACGCCATGTATCAAGTAGAGGCACTTTGCTCACGCGCTCTGTGGCTTGAAAATGGCTCCATTAAAATGGATGACTCTTCTGCGAACGTAACTAGCGCCTATCAAGCCAGCTTGATTGAATCCACACCCCTGCAGAGTGAAGGTATTTTGGCGACACACTTGGTAGATAAAGATAAAAAAAAGATATCAAGCGCAGCGCAATTTACTTCCATCCATGCCTATACCGAAAATAGCTCAGGAAAACATTTGCAAGCGGTATCGAAAAAAAGTACTGTAACCATCGAGCTGAGTTTTATCGCAGATACCCAGCTACCCAATCCGGTGCTGGCCTTAGGAATTAATGATGCTAGCGGGCGAACCATCGCCAGTGCTACCAGTAAAAATGATGGCTTTTCTTTTACTATCAAACCCGATGGCTCAGGTCTCGTGCGCGTCTCCTTTCCGAAGATTGCCCTGCTCAAAGGGAAATACTTCATTACCCTCTTTTTAATTTGTGAGCACGCTATTCACATCTATGACCAAGCAACCAATTACTTGAGCCTAGAGGTTTCACAAGATGGGCTGGAGCAAGGGGTAGTGAGTTTAGAACATGTATGGCAGGCATGACCCATCCAAACTCGTTTCCTATAGAAATTGGTGGTGAACCATTTTTATGCCGAGCACTGCAGGAAGGCGATAGCGCAGCGCTCGTCAAACTGCATCAACTGGTCTTTGGCAATGCCTTTCATCCAGGCTGGCAGCAGTGGAAATACCAAACCCATCACAATCCTACGCTAGGCCTGTGGAATAGCCAAGGCGAGCTCATCGCCCATTGCGCTGGCATTGCTCGCGATCTTTATCTGCAAGGCATACCGTGCTCCGGCTTACAAATCTGCGATGTGATGGTCCACCCCCAATGGCGCGGAATCTTAACGAGGCGCGGCCCATTTTTTTGGGTGAGCCGCACGTTTTACGATCAACACATCGGCAAAGATCGATCGTATAGCTTGGGCTATGGCTTTCCGAGTTATCGGCACTTGCAGCTTGCGAATAAGCTCGATTTGTTAAGTGATGCTGGAACAATCTGGGAGCTGACTTGGGAACAGCATCAGGGGCAATTAACCGAGCATCCCTGGCATTGGAAAGCACTAGAACTCGAAGAAGGAAGTGCCTTATGGTCCACCCATTTAAGCAGCGCCTGGGAGTTGATGCGTACCCATAGCCACTCGATTTATCTTGGTAATCGGTCGCCTAAAGAAATCGACTGGCGCTATCGACAGCACCCAAGCCATCGCCACTACTACACCGCCTTAAAGCGCCCTTGGTCCAAGAAGGTTCGCGGTATCGCAATTTGGCGTTATACCGATACCCATACCGTCTTGTGGTTAGACTGGATTGGACTACCAGAAGATCTCGCTAGAGCGCAGCGCATGCTTGCCCATCATGTCCTGCGTGGCCAAGTCAATAAGCTACAGACCTGGGCTAGTGAATTGATTCGTTTGGCATTAAGTCGCACCCCCTACTATTCGGAGAAGCCGGTTGCACGCATTGGCATTCCCAATACCTCCTGGATTGATTTAAAGACCCTAGGGCATCAGCCTTGGTGGTGGATGGCCGGGGATACGGACTTTTTATGAATCAGCCGATCCCCAATCTTGAGTTTATTGTCGCCGTGAGCGATGAGCGCGTATTGGAAAAATACTTACTCCAATCGCCTTGCCTAAAATCAAACACTTACCCGTTGCACATCCATCGCAACTGCCATAGTGCCGCGCAGGCTTTTAATAGCCATGCACTTAGTACGAAAACGCCACCCGCCAATACCTGGTGGATCTGGGTGCATCAGGATGTCTACCTTCCACAGGGGTGGGATCGTCTTTTTATTACCAAACTACTCGAGGCACAAACCACATATCCTCGCCTAGGGGTACTCGGGCTATACGGCATTGCGGGTCACGGTCAGCAAGCGCATCGGGCCGGTGAACTTTTAGATCGAGGGCAGATGCTACAAGAGCCCACCCCCATACCCTGCCTAGTCGATAGTCTGGATGAGCTTTTAATTGCCAGCAAAGCGCAAAACCAGCTGGGATTTGATCCTGGCCTTGGGTTTGATTTTTATGGGACTGATATTGTGCTGTCGGCACAAGAAATGAACATTCAGGCAGCTGTTATTCAGGCGCCATGCGAACACTGGTCGAGCACCCCTCAAAAGCCACCATTTCCTCTTACACTCGTTGAGCGGATCGAACAAAGTGCGCACGTTTTTGAAAACAAATGGCGCCATCGACTTCCTTTGACAACACCCTGTTTTGAAATTAATGGGATTGGCTCTACCAGTCAATTTCTTAAAGCCAACGCATGAAGCAAAAATTAAGAAAAATAGCTTGGCGAGTATTGGCTAAGCTTCATCACGCTGATTTTGCTTGGCTATTACCAAGCTTAGCGACTCTGCCTTTTGCGCTTGGAAATCCCTTAGCCAAAATGCGAGGGCGCATTAATGCTTTGCTTGGAAGAGACTGGCGCTCAATGGCATTGGGATTTAGGCATATTCGCCATCAAACCACCGTGGGACTCAAGCAAATTTTTCCAAGTGAATCGGCAGAGCAAATTCACCGCTGGCAAGTAAAACGCTTTGTTGCCGAAGCACAAGATGAATACGATGCTCAATTAGTAGCGCATCAGCGCGTTGATGCGCTCGCATGTACTATGACCCCGGTCGATTGGAGCAGCCTTACCAATCCTGAAGGCGGGGGAGTTCTTATGCTCACTCCACACTACGAGAGTTTTTTCTTAGGCGTTGCCTTCTTGGCACGCACCGGCAAAAAAATTAACCTGATGTCCTCTACGGTGACCCATGATCCACGGGTTGATCTTGCGGTACAAAATCACTTCACCAATAAATACCGAGGATTAGAACACTACCTCAATGGTGGAAAAGTAGTGGATATGGAACTGGGAATGCGCCCTTTTTATCGCATGCTCAATGCGCAAGAGACCTTGGTGATGCTGGCTGATGCACCAGTGCTACCGAATGGTGCTGGAGTTGCGGTCGATTTTTTAGGGCAACGCAGAACCATTGCTGGCGGCGCTTTACGGTTGGCAACTAAAACTCATAGCGCTATCGGCGCCTATGTTTGTCAATGCACTGGACCCGGGCAGTACGAAATGCAGATCTACCCCCCAACCCCCCTTAACGGAGTTGAGGATATCGATCCTATTTACCAATTTTTTTCCAAAACCATCATGAAAAATCCCGGGGGATGGTGGGCGGTCGATTTACTCCCGCATATGCCGCCTGAACGCCATGAATAAAATCGATGTATTTATTGTTAATTATTTTTGTGCGCATGATACTGCCCATGCAATTGGCCATTTAGGCCATGATGACCATTGGCGCTTTTGGGTTATTGATAACAGCCATGATGATGCGCAGTGGACTCTTTTGCAAAGTGAATTAGCAAAGCTACCCATTCCAATTGAATTAATCCGCGCTCCCAGTAATCTCGGGTTTGGAAATGCATGCAATACCTTGTTCGCAAAATCACAAGGAGACTATTGCCTGCTCTTAAATCCGGACGCGCAAATCAGTGCGGCCGACCTTAAAGCCCTATCGAGAAGCCTTGATAAAGCCCCAACCTTTGCTGCCCTAGCCCCGCTCATGCGCTGGCAAGACTCTGATGAATGGCAAATTCCAACAATGACGCCTCAAACTAGCATCCATCAGATTGGTCAAGCGATTGCAAACTGGCATCCTCGGCTTTTGCTCGCAGCGTGGCGACGCTACTATCAAGCGCAACGGTCTGTTGTAGCTGCACAGAATATCGTCACGCAAGCCTTTCTTTCGGGCGCTATTTTGCTGATCAGGCGCTCTGCGATTCATCAGATTAGTCCTAAAGATCACTCCCTTTTTGATGCGCGTTTTTTTATGTTTTTTGAGGATGCTGATTTATCAAGGCGCTTACGGTTGGGCGGATTTCAGTTGGGTATTGTTCCGTCAGCTCAAGCTGCGCACTTATACCAACATAAATTGCATAAAAATCAATTAATGCAGGATAGTTACGCTCAATATGAAGCACTGTATCAGGCCTGGTTTAGGCGCTTTAAACCCGCTTGGATGTTCTTTGATAAGCTGGTGCGGCGCTTTAGTAGGGCTCATACCCCCACTAATGTAGCCTCCAGCTTGGCGCAACTCAATCAAGCCCTAGGAAATCGTCACCTGATTGCATGGAGTCCATCGCCCACCGTGATGCCCGCCATTTGGCGAAATCTTACTGAGCAATCTGGCCCTAGCTTTACTTCTCACTCCTGGGATGCCCTAATACCAGGCCAATACTATGGTGTCGTAATCGATCAAGACTCTACATTGACCTGGATTGGGTTTGAGCGAGTTTAATTTTTGCGCTGAGATATCGCCCATAAGCGCGGCAAGGGGCCTCAACTAGACGATGCAACACCGCGGCAGTGATCAAGGTCATTGCAAGGCTCACCAAAGTAGTTTGTAGACTGGTGAGGCTCCATTGGAAGTATTGAATGACTTCTGGGGCGGCGTTATGAAATAAATAAATTCCATAACTTAGTGCGCCCATCCGCAAACTAATCCACACGATCCAAGCCGAACCTCGTGAAGATACGGTCAGACTTAACCATAACAATACGCCATAGATCAAGGCTGCACAAAGCCCAACAAGGTTACCCCATGTTGGATTTTGTCCAGAAACCCAAACGTATGGATAAAACCAAAACAGCGCAAACAGCGCAATACAAACAAAAACTGCAACCCACTTACGCATGGATTGCAGTTGGGGTTTTAAATGCGCTAGCACATAAACAGAAGTGCCAATTAAAAACTCCGACAAAATTCCGGGTAAGTTCACTACTGACCAAGAGGCCCAGTTAAAAAATGGACTTTCCAAAGTCGGTGGCACTACCCAAAACCCGAATCCTATTCTTGCAACAATCGCCATGATTAAACAAAACCAAAGGCCTCGGCTTTTTGCGCACCAAACTAAGACTGGCATTAGGCAATAAAACTCCCACTCAGCAGGTAAGCTCCAAAATGCCGGATTATAAAAAAAGGTGATAGTGGATGAAATACTCGTCTGTAGCATCAATATGTGAGCCCATAGGGGTGCCCACATCACCTCCCCCGATTGCGTACGCAATAAGACATAAACAACCAGTGCAATTAAATACAATGGATACATACGAAACAAGCGTCGAATCATAAATGCCCAATAAGAGCCTACGCCGTTCAATATAGTCGGGGCAAATACGTAGCCACTCAGCACAAAAAATAAATCCACCCCAGTAGCCGTTAAATCAAAATAACTGGGGCCGCTCACCCAAAAAACGCGATAGTGGCAAACCATCACCATAATGGCAGCCAATCCTCTCCAAGCCTCAATAACATAATTGAAGTCAGAAAAGGGTTTTGCAGCAATATAATCAGTGGTTGATGGGGTAATTTTAAGGCGCTCCTATCAAAAGGGTAATGATGCCATTATGTAGAACTTTGCCTTATTTTCGCCGCAAATGTAATCCCGATGAAACGGTGCGACTTTCTTAAATCCTAACTCCTGATTACTTCTTTGCTATCTATGCTTCGCACATTCACCGCTCATAAAATACGAATGTTTTTATTCGGGTACGGGATCCTACTTGCGCTTCTGACTGTTGCGATGCCCTGGATTCCACCGATCCAAGCTCCCGATGAAAGCGTTCATCACGCTAGAGCATATGGAATTACGCAAGGTAGCCTGCTACTGCAAACCCCCAGTGGTGAGCAATCAGGTCTTCTGGTAGATAAAAACCTAATCCAATTTATTAACGGCTATCTATTTAATATTCAAACGCCAGGATATCGCCCAAGCGATGCGCAATTAGCCGAACTCAAAGCGCTGCGCTGGATAAATCAGCAAGAACACTTTAATGCTCCCAATACTAGTTACACAAATCCCTTGGTTTATTTACCGCAAGCCGCTGGAATTGCAATAGGAATGCATTTTAATCAGACGATTTACCGGAGTTATTTTTTAGCGCGATTTTTAAGTTGCGCGACAGCGCTAGCGCTGATCTTCATCGCATTGTATTTTTACGCCACCAATCCATTCACGATCGGCCTACTCATTTTGCCGATGACCTTGTTTCAAATTGCGATGCCAACTGCCGACGGAATAAGTTATGGATTAGCCCTACTCTGCCTTTGTTTATTCGCATCCATGCGCGCGCAAAAGGTAGTTTCACATGCATCGATCATCACCCTCACCATACTGATTTGCTTGCTCATAACCGCTCGAATGCACGCCTTTCCATTTTTACTGTTGCTTCTTTTTCTGCCTCCTACTGCGTCACACCGAATTAAGCTCGCTCCATTTTTTATTAGTGCCTTTATTACTCTTGCTTGGATTGGATCGGCAATAAAGTACACGGTTGACTTGCGCTTAGAACGGTCCTTATCAACTGCTCAAATTGCACAACACTACTTTTATAATCCCGGGGAATGGCTGGAGATTCTTCAAAATACCGTGCTCTCTAAAAATGCATGGGATTTTTATAGTGAAAGTTTTATTGGTATTTTGGGATGGCTTCATGTGCCGTTACCCGCGTGGTACTACCCCCTGAGCTGGGTATGTTTAGCGGCACTATTAATAGCCAGTTTGATCAAAAGCAAGAAAAATGAAATTTTTACTTCATTTAGCTGGCTATATTGCCTGATTGCATTACTTTCTTGCTTTATCATTTTTAATGCCTTGCTTTTGGGCTGGACCCCTTATCCCCATGACGTGATTGAAGGCGTTCAAGGACGCTATTTTTGGATTCCTGCTTGTTGCTTGGCGTTTTGCCTTTCGCCTTCCCATGCTTTTTCTAAATTCAGTACAGTACTTCTTGGGTTGTTTTTGATTTTGAATTGGTCCTTAGTGGCCCATGTCTATTTCATACGCTATAACTAATGCCTCATGATTGAAGAAACCATTTTTCCCTACACCTGTGTAAGCCAGATACGCGCGCAATCCGTCTTAGTGCTCGCGCCACATCCCGATGACGAGGTATTTGGCTGCGGTGGCGCAATCGCGCAGCACGTTGCACACGCGACGCCAGTTCATGTCATTATTTTAAGCAATGGCCAAGCAGGCGGCGTGGTGAATATTCGTCAAGCTGAATCCATTTCGGCGGCACACGTTTTAGGGTATGGAAAACCCATTTTTTGGGATGGAATTGACAGAGAAATTTTGTATAGCGAATCATTAGTCATTCGACTAATGGAGTACGTTGAGAAAAATCACATTGATCTGATTTACTGCCCCTCAGAATGGGAGCTCCATCCCGATCATCGCCAAATTGCATTGGTTTGCAAAGAAGTGTTGCAACGCCTTGGTGGAACGCTTCGCATCGCATTTTATGAAGTGAGTGCTCCACTGCATCCAAACTGCCTATTGGATATCACTCCCTACCAGCAACAAAAGCGACTGGCTATGGAATGTTTTTCATCCCAACTCGAGCAAAAACCCTATCTGGAGCAAATTAGCGCACTCAATCGTTACCGCACCTATACATTGGGGCACGAGATCGAAGCCGCTGAAGCATTCAGATTAGTCAGTTATGGAGATTTGGCTAATTTTGCTAGTAGCAATTTCTCCCAACCGGTCGCTGTGAATAGCGCGGCAGCGCCTTTAGTTAGTATTTTAATTCGCAGCATGGATCGAGTTTGGCTTAGCGAAGCGCTTGCCTCGGTGGCGCTGCAGGAATATTCCAATATCGAAGTCATCGTGGTGGCTGCGACACCCCATCATCAAGCTCTAGCTCAGCGTTGCGGTGCCCATTCCCTAAAACTCATCACGACGGATGTCCCACTCAATCGCACTCAAGCAGCTAATCGTGCTTTAGATCATGCTAGCGGACAGTTTCTTTTGATACTCGATGATGACGATTGGTTGATGCCAGAGCATATCTCACGTCTTGTTAAAACACTGAGTCAGTTATCTTTATACCGAGCCGCTTATACCGGCGTCTCTTTGGTTGATATTCATAATCGTCCCATTGGCAATAGCTTTGAATATGCATTTGATGCTACCCAATTATTTGCTCGTAACCTCACACCAATCCATGGCGTCCTATTTCACCGCTCCTTACTGGCTGATGGTTGCCGATTTGATGAATCTCTAGATCAATTTGAAGATTGGGATTTTTGGCTGCAAATGAGTCGTAAAACACTGATGGCGCATATTTCTGGAATTAGTGCCGCCTACCGGGTTCATGAGAGTTCTGGGGTTCATGACGCTGCAGCTAAGGCCGGTCGTGCCCAGCTATATGAAAAATGGCAAAAGCTATGCAGTGAAGAAGAGCTTGAAACCATCATGGAACGCCTTTGGCGCTTTAGCACCCTATTGGATGAAAACTGCCACCTCACCCAGGCACTTCTAAATGAAAAAGAGTCTAGAGATCAACTCAATAATCAGTTGGCCAATCAACTAATCGAGCTGGGCATAACAAATAATCGTATACAAGTACTGCAAGCTCAAATTAGCGCGCTCTTTAACAGCAGAAGCTGGCAAATAACGGCTCCTTTTCGTGCACTTACGCGCCTTCTTACTAAAACCAAGGCCTATTTCCGTTTGGTGACTGCATTACTCGTTAACCCAAAAGAAGTATTACGCTTATTGGTTCGCGCCGTGCAAATCTTCAAACGCCATGGGCTATCAGGCATTAGACAAGCAATTCATAATAAGTTTCCAAGAGCTCATCAAGCAACTACTGCAAACTACCTGACCTGGATTTCGCTTGCAGAGCCTAAGCCAGAAGACTATAGCCGCCTTGCCCAAATTGCCAACCTTTGGAAAATTAAACCGACAATTTCTGTAGTGATGCCGACGTTTAACTCGAATTTGCCTTTTCTAAAGGCAGCAATTGATAGCGTAAAGAATCAGGTTTACTCTGATTGGGAGCTCTGTGTAGCCGATGATGCTTCGACCGATCCTCAAGTTAGGGAATATTTGCAATCCGAACAGGCGAATGATGCTCGCATCCAAATTCTCTTTCGAGAGAAAAATGGGCATATTTCTGCCGCCTCGAATAGTGCGCTAACTTTAGCGGGCGGGCAATTTATAGCATTGCTTGATCATGACGATGTACTGCATCCCTTGGCGCTATGGCACATTGCAAAGTCCATCAACGAAAATCCCGATGCAGGGATCTTGTATTCGGATGAGGATAAGCTTAGCCAAACTGGCGAGCGTTGCAATCCCTACTTTAAGTGCGACTTTAATCCAGAGCTCATGCTTGCTCACAATATGATCAGTCACTTAGGCTGTTACCGTAAGTCACTGATTGATTTAGTGGGCGGTTTTCGGGAGGATTTTGTGGGCTCCCAAGACTATGATTTGGCCCTGCGAATCATTGATCGCATTCCCACTTCACAGATTATTCATATTCCCCATGTGCTCTATCACTGGCGGATCACGCCAGAGAGCACTGCACTTAACCTAAATACCAAGTCTTACGCTCAATCGGCAGCAATTCGGGCAATTAGCGATCATATTTTCCGTAAGGGCCTAAGTGGCAAAGTGACGCCCTGCCCTGAAATGCCGCATATTGGCTACCGTGTTCAATTTGATTGCCCTACGCCTCATCCAAAAGTCAGCATTATTATTCCGACACGGGATAAGGCAAAACTCCTAGAGAATTGCATTGATTCCATTCTAAAAAAGACTACCTACAGTAATTATGAAGTTATCGTCATGGATAACGGTAGTTCGGAGAGCGCTAGTTTTGAGCTATTTGAGCGACTCACCAAACAAGGAATTCGGATTGTTCGAGATGAGAGCCCATTTAACTATTCAGCCCTCAACAATAAGGCGGCTAAGCTGAGTCAAGGTCAATTTATTTGCTTAATGAATAACGATATTGAAGTCATTACTCCGGGATGGCTAGAAGAGATGGTTTCCTTTGCCGCTCAAGCTGATGTAGGCGCTGTTGGAGCCCGTTTATGGTATCCCAACGACACCATCCAACATGCGGGGGTGATTGTTGGCTTGGGCGGAGTTGCTGGACATGCCTTTGTTAATCTGGGGCGTGGCGAGCCGGGCTATTTTGGCCGCGCCATTGTTCATCAATCGTATAGCGCGGTAACAGCCGCCTGCTTGGTAGTACGCAAGTCGGTATTTGATCAGGTTCAAGGCTTAGATGAGTCTTTGGCCATTGCATTTAATGATGTGGACTTTTGCTTACGCGTCCGTGAAGCCGGCTATCGTAATGTGTGGACGCCCTATGCCGAACTGTATCACCACGAATCCGCATCGCGAGGCACCGAAGACACGCCAGCTAAAAAAGCCCGCTTCGAGCAAGAATGTGCTTTGATTAGAACCCGATGGGCTGAAATTACTGCCTATGACCCCACCTACTCGCCAAATCTGGCTTTAGGAACACATCATTTTGAGATGGCTTTCCCGCCAAGAACATCGCTCACCTAGCTGTCCATTTTTTGCCGATTCGAATACACGGCAGCTCGACCCATTGATGAAGTAGATACGAAAATAACGAGAGCAGTAAAAAGAAAGCAGTCCATCTGAGTAGCTCAAATTGAAGATCGGCTTGCCTAAAAATCAAATCAATCAGCGGGAAATGCACGAGGTAAATGGCATATGAATACTGCGCAACTATTTTTGATAACTTTGCAAGCAAAGCAAATTTTATTTCAACGCTAAAAGCCAATATTAGCCCTAACAGCAGTACGGCTGGCCAACCCAAAACTAAGGAAATAATTCCAAAACTCACTGCAACTGGAAAAAACATAAAGAGGGCCACACAATATAGGATCAAATAGGATGGATTTAATTTTTTAATATTTAATTTATACAAAATGAATGTAATTGCACCCGATATAAATAGCGGAGAAAATTTAATTAAGTCAATGTTATGTCCACGTAATGCACCGACATATATTATGAATACAGCCAAAATCCATATTGCAAAAACCACAAATATCTTTCTTTCTTGCACCTTATTCAACATTAAGAAAAAGAACGGCAAGACTAAATACATCTGTACTTCGTATGGCAAACTCCACAACGTAGCAGGGATAGAGGGTGATTGCGTTAGATTCTGAATTAGTAGTAAGTTTGCGATAATCACTCTGAAATCAAAGATATCCCCGCTCAGTATTGCTATACAACTTACGCTTAATACCGCCACTATGCTTAAGGGGTAAATGCGCATTATTCGCCGTATAAAAAAATGCATTACTAATTGTTTTTTACTTTCTAATTTTTGCCGATCCAGCGACAACATCAGCACACATGTTGTGTGTAAAAAAAAGATGAATACGCCCAGTGAGCCAAGCGAGGTAAGATCGTATTGTTCAGGAATAAAATCGGACGAAATCGGAAGATGGCTAATTAGCACCATGCCGATAGCTATTGCACGAATGAAGTCAAGATTGACCAATTCTTTGGTAGTGCTTTTTGTGAATGAACTCAATCGCGTCTACCGCCCCTACCTAAAGTACCATCGTATGTTGCTTGTGACAGGTTTTTGATTGATGTCCACGGGTGAGAACTGCAGTAGATGTAACCTGGTACATATTTAAAGAACACATCTAAAACGAGCTTGAGTCGCATCATTTTTGGTAGGTGTGCGTAACGCAGAAGTACTAGCTGATTTCGTACGATATAGTATTGCCGAAAATCATCATGTACTACCCGCTTGCGACCAAAAATCTGCTTTGTTTTTTTCCCAATCGAGTGCTCGATAACCGGCTTTGGCAATAGATAGCTATAAAAGCCGTGATGCTTGCTACGCAAACCCCATTCAATATCGACCCAATAGGTAAATAAGGCCTCATCCATTCCGCCGAGTAATTGCCACACCTTTAAAGAAACTAAACTGCCAGATGCAATGACGTAATCAACCCGAATGGGATCATTGACTGAGGTGATTGATGTGCGCTCAATCAAACCAAACTGGTTATAGCGTATGCCATCACTAATGCGCCCCGTCTTTACATCTTGGTAAGCTGCTCCAATCGTACTCAGGGGTATGTTTTGATTGGTCAGATTCATCCAGGCATTTCTGAGGTGGGCAACGTAGGCTTTTGGAATCTGACTGTCTTGATCCATTAGCAGTGCAGCATCACATGCCTGAGACAGCAGAAATGCAGCGCCCCTATTTTGAGCGGCGGCAATGCCAACATTGCCCCCCATCGCCACGTAATGCACGCCCATTGGCCATTCCACTGTGGACGACAAGGAATCGCCATTATCGACCACGCAAACGACGTCAACCTGCTCTATAAGGGATGTAATTAATGGCGCAATGGCGTCCCAATTCCACTCAAATAAAACAACTATTGCACCTATCTTGTTAATGTCACCTTTATTGCGATGCAGCGGATGGGTTGAGAGCATAGTCAAAATTTTCCTCGATTGCTGCTTCAGTTTGGCATTTATTTACTCTAAATACAGCTATAATGTGCTAAATGTCACATATTTATGGCTATTAACCTTACCTTAACCCCGCTGCAAGCCTTACAACGGCAGGCACTGTTTCAAACTACGCCAGAAGATCGGCTGGCTCCCCTCGTTGAGCATGCCTCCTTTCAGAAGCATTTAAAAGGCCACGTTATTTTTCAAAAAAATGATCCGGCCACTCACCTGATTTTGTTAATAGCGGGGCAAGCTCAAACCATTCAAATCGGGGAAAATAATAAGCCCATCGTTACCAATCGAATTGAAGCGGGTAACGCCGTTGGTGAACTCTCCGTGATTGATGGTCAAGCACGATCTACTGCGATGATTGCCTCATCCGACGTCATTATTGCAACGATACCGAATAATATTGCTAAAGCGTTTTTTATCCGTGAGCCAACGGTCACGGAAAGATTACTGCAACTGCTGTGCCAAGCCATGCGGCAGGCTGGGCAAATCCAATCGGTGCTATCCACCAATCGAGCCCACTCACGTATTTATCACTTATTACTCAACTCGGTGACAAGCAAAGAGAATAACGTCATGGTGATTAACAATCCACCTACCCAGCACGATATCGCTGCGCAAGTCAATGTCAGCAGGGAAACGGTTTCAAGAGCACTTCAGGTTTTGCTAAAACAGGGAATCATTCAGAAAGACATTAAGCGATTGATTGTTCGAAACCCCGAAAAACTCGAGCAATTAGCCAAAGGTCGCACAGCCTAGTCTATTGTCTTTGCTTATTTAATGGCAGAGTCAAGTTTGTATTGCTCAATCGATTTGGCTCCAAAATTAATCGCCACTTTTTCTAAATCTTCAATTGTCAGCACGCCAGCCTGCTGTTTTAGTTTGAGCATTGCCAGCAGATATTCATATTTTGATTTTGCTAGATCGCGCTGAGCAGTTGCCAAACCTTTATCTGCAATCAGTACATCCAAGTTAATCCGCTGACCGCCCTGCACACTTTTTCTCATGGCTTTGGTCAGTTCAGTTGCGGACTCCACTGCTCTATTGAGCGCCATAATTTTTTTATTACTCGATACAACCGCATCATATTGTTTTTGTAATTCAAGTGTAACTCGATTTAGGGTAGCATCGTACTCTGCCTGCGCTTTCTCTAGATTTGCCCTCGACTGGCTCGATCGAGCTGATACCTCGCCACCACTAAAAATGGGGATCATGAGCTGAAGACCAATTGCCGTTGTATTGGTATTTTGGTTAATGGTTGAAACGGTAAACCCTTTTTGTTGATTCCAGCTAGCTACACCGGCCAAAGAAGGTGAATGGCCTGATACAGCACGCTGATATTCTTGGCGTGCTACTTCAATATTATGGCTACTGGCTCTAATTTCGGGGCTGGACGCCATCGCCGTATCCTTCCACATATCGTACACATTTGGAATTAAGGGCTGCAAGATAAATTGCGCGTTGAGTTTTTTGACCTCCTTCATGGAGGTAATTGGCGTTCCAGTGATCGACTCAAGCTTTCGTTTTGCAACCTCAAGCGAATTTTGCACTTCAATCACTTGGGCTTCCGACATTTCATAACTTGCCAAGGTTTCAAGAGTGTCAGTTTTAGTACCCTCACCCAACTTAAACATGCGCTCATTGGCTTTTAGCTGTTCTAACTTAGCATCTCTTTCAGCACTGACAAATCCAAGCTGATCTTGGGCAAATAGCAAATCAACGTATGCTTGCAGCACCCTGACCAGCAAATCTTGACTGCGATATACAAAGCGGGCATCACTTAAGTCGGCCTGCGCATTTCCATAGCGGTACTTAGCAAGGGCTTCTAAATCAAAGAGAGGCTGCCTAATTTGAGCTACTGCATTATCTGCCGTGTAAGACCGATTTGTAGTAACACCGGGTCCATTTAAAAATGCAGGCCCTGTAATTTGGGAATTGGTAGCGGCCTGGTAAAAGCTAGCACTCGCTTGGGGCAGGAGGGCTGCCCTGCCAATACGCCTATTTGCTTGGCCAGCCTCATTTTCTTTCAAGGCTGCCCTAAATTCAGGATCATTTCGCAACGCCGCATCGTATGCTTGCATTAAATCGATTGCATTTGCGCTAATTGGCTGAAGCCCAAAACTGATGCAGGCAAGCCAAACACCTAATTTCTTCATTGCTATTCCTCACGCATTGAAGTGTAGGCGCGATCCAAAATGGGCCGCAGCAGGTAATTCATCATCGTACGTTCGCCCGTTACAATAAAAACGTCCGCTGGCATACCGGCGCGAATGACATTCTTTTGTAATTTTTCCATACCCTGCTCAGTGACAGCCACTTGAATTTTATAAAATGGCATACCCGTTTGCTTATCGGTCGATCGATCGGCAGAAACCATAATGACTTTGCCTGGAATATGCGGCGTGGTTCGCTGATTTAATGCTGAGAATATGATTTGAACTGGTAAATCCACCTGCACTTTGTCAATTAAATTGACTGGCAACATCGCTTCAATCATGAGCGGCTGCTTATCCGGTGCAATATCCAGCAACTTTGCTCCGGCTTGTACAACAGCCCCTTTTGTGACCACCTCTAAATTAAAAACAGAGCCATCCACTGGGGCTTTAATTTCGACGTTGCGCAAATCAAATTCAAACGCATTTAACTTGCTTTTTAGCTCGGCCAACTGACGACGGTAACGCTCCAGATTGCCTTGGTTTTCATAAAGACTGCCAGCAACTTGGGCATTGGTGCGCTCCAATTCGAGCAGTCTATTTTTGGCTATATACCCCTCTGCAACTAATTCGCGAACGCCTGAAATTTGTTCCTTTAAAAAAACCAGTTGTTGTTTTTGCCTCTCTACCGACTCCTCGAGTCCTCTAATTTGAGCAGCTAAACCACTTATATTTTCACGCGTACCCACAGCCATTGCGGACGTTTGCAAATCGTTCAATTTAATCAATACTTGACCTGCAGTAACATGCTCGCCATCTTTTACCAAGATGCTATCTACAACACCGCTATTTGCGGATTGAATGGTTTGGCGCTGACCATAAGCAATCACTGTTCCTGAAGCAACGGCGCCCTTATCCAAAGGAGCAAACGTCGCCCACAGCATAAATGAACCAAATCCGAGGATGAGAATGATCCAACCGACCCTTGCATAGTATTTTTCATCACGCCCTGGGTCTTCACTTGAATTGTTTAAATTTGCAATTAATTTTTCAAGGATTTGATTCTTTTTTTGACTATTCTCTTTTACTGTCATGATGCGTCCTCCTTATCTGAATCTGGAATTTTTTTGAGATCAGATTCAGTTGCACCATCTACACCTTTCATTGGCTTATTAGACGGTACGTCCTTAACCGCCGAAGCCGGAACGGTAGTGATGCTCGTTGGTGCGGCTTGATTGGGTTTAGTTGCTGCTGCTTGCGCTGCCTGCGCCTCACTTTGTTTTTTTGCTAGTAACTGCAATACTTGATCTGTTGGTCCAAAAGCCTGATTAATACCATCACGTAAAACCAATAGTTTATTGGTGATCTTAATAATGTTGGGACGATGGCTAATTAGAATGACCGTTTTGCCCATCTTTTGTAGCTGAACAATAGCCTGCGTAAGCGCGGTTTCCCCTACATCATCTAAATTTGAATTAGGCTCGTCTAGGACGATTAAAGCAGGCAAATCATAGAGTGCTCTTGCTAGGCCAATGCGCTGTTTTTGGCCGCCGGATAAGCCGGCCCCGTTATCACCAATAACAGTGTCATAGCCTTTTGGCATATTCAAGACCAATTCGTGAACGCCAGCCAACTTCGCTGCAATCACTACTTTCTCTGGGTCGACCTCTCCAAACCGCGCAATATTTTCACTGATCGTGCCAGCAAAGAGCTCTACGTCTTGCGGCAAATAACCAATGTTCGGACCCAGCTCTTCTTTGTTCCACTGATAAATATCGGCGCCATCTAACCTGACTTTGCCGGCTAGCCCAGGCCAAACCCCCACCAGTAACCGCGCTAATGTTGATTTGCCTGATCCGCTTGGTCCAATAATTCCTAATACATCACCCGCATTAATTGCGAATGTTAATTGAGCGAGCACGGGTACATTTGATCCAGGAGGAGCTGCTGTAATTCCTTCCACCGAGACTTTGCCCGTTGGAGTCGGCAGCTTCATCGAATTTACTCTTAGCGGATTATCCGCAAGTAAATCCCTGAGGCGCTCGTACGCGATTACGGTGCCTCGCCACTGGCGTGATACCGCAATGACTTGCTCTACGGGACTTAACGCGCGGCCGAGTAATATGGAGGCTGCAATCATCATGCCGGCCGTGACTTCACCGCGTATCACCAATAGTGCTGCCAAACCTAATATCAATGACTGTACGGATAGTCTTACGAACTTGGAGACTGCAGTCACTTGGGATGAGCGCTCACTGGCCAGCGCTTGTGCGCTTAAAAAACTTTTATGGTTTTCATACCACCGTCTGCGCATATTGCCAAGCATGCCCATGGCCTCAATCACTTCGGCATTGCGTAAATTATTGGTAGCCATGGCGCCCGATCGCACTGCAATCGTATTTGCTTCACTGAGTGGATTCTTTGAGACTGCTTCGTTTAACCATGCAAGTGTCACCAGAATGGCAACGCTGATCGCTGAAAATAAGCCCAACCAAAAATCAAACAAAAAGATGATTAATAGATAGATGGGAAACCATGGAGCATCAAATATCGCAAAAAGGCCATTGCCTGTCACAAATTGACGTATGGTGGTTAGATCACTTAATGCTTGTCCTGCATTGATACCCGATTTTTTTAAATTTTGCTCAAAGGCGGCCGTGAAAATACGTTGATTCAAAAAATCATCCATCTTTGATCCAACCCGTATAACCACCATCGTCCTCATTTGCTCTAATACATTAATGAGCGCAAAAAGACCTAAGATCATGAAAGTCAGCATGTACAAGGTGTATTCATTCTGACTGGCCAATACACGGTCATATACCTCAAGCATGTAGATCGAGGGAGCTAGCATTAATAGATTAATGACTGCTGTAAAAACGCCCACGGTATAAAAAACGCTTTTGAACTTTTTTAATGCGTCCGTAATTTCGTTCTTTGGGATCAGCTGCTTGAAGCGGTTGGGTAGTTTTTGCATGTTTGTAATAGTGATGTATTGCCTATGCCAAGTGGCGTATTAAGCTAAAAAGCGTCTTCGCTTTTCAGTACAGAATACAATTAAGTCGCTACTTTATCACATAATTTGTGACTTTTATCACAAATTATGTGATAAAGTAGCGTTAATCAACCAATAGGCCACTTGCCATGATCAAAATCACCACTCTAATTGCAGCTTTAGCCCTGACTGCATGCTCAACGTCCATCTACCCCACCTTTACTCCTACTGGTGGTCCTGGCTATCGCCTCGTGTGCGGCGGCATTTTTGGTGATGGCGATACCGGGGCCTGCTACCAACAAGCAGGTCAAATCTGCAAAGCCAATGGCTACCGGGTACTGCAAACGGGGGTGAGCTCCCTCATTATTGAATGCAGGGATGGACCTGCAGCTTTAACGCCTGCAACCATACAAGCACGTTAGGCAATCTGGGCTTAAATCTTGTTAAAGATGGCGGCAATCATCAAGCTAAGAGTACCGCTGCGGGTTTGCCGGTAAAGCCCGCACACCTCCATTAGACGAAAACGATTCCAAAAATTCGAATTCCTCAGAATTGCGAATAGCTCAAGCGTTTCCGCATTAACGGTGTTTAACAGCGCTTTTGACTGCTGAAGCGCAGCGACATTAAGGCCATTCCAATTTCTAAAACGCCCCGTTAACAATAACCACGCCCTACGCACATTGCCAAAAAAAGTGCGGTTCCCGCCAACCAGAGCGCCTTCATGCTGCCGATACAGGACCTGCGGAATGGGATCATAAAAAACATCACCGCCCGCACCGGTGGTCAATAGATAACACCACCAATCGTGTGATGGCACGGTAAGCGGGCCGGCACCTTCCAGCAATTGCTTCACGCCTTGATTAAACACCATGGTGTTGCCACCAGCAATGCTCTGTACTAGGGCATTGCGAAAGGTTCTCGGAAACACAAACAGGGAAGAGCTACCAAACGGCCTCAAATCATCTTTAGCGTAAAAAGTACGTCCGCAATAGAGTTGCGGTAATTGCGAGGAAGCACTTGAACCTTCTAATTTGGCGCACGCAACTTTCAGCTTGGATGGCAACCAAACATCGTCTTGATCACAAAAGGCATAAAAATCGGCCTTAATTGATCGATCACAGGCAAGCGATAGAAAATTTTGACAAAACCCTTTTTGCGGGCCGTGGCGAATGATGAGTTGCCCTTGCTGCCAGCGCGCTTGATACGATTGCAGTATGGCTAGCGTAGCATCGGAAGAGCCATCATCGCTTACATATAGAATCCAATTTTGATGCTCTTGACTCTCAATGGAGTCAAGCTGGTCGGCCAAGTATTTCTGGCCATTAAATGTACACATCAAAATGGCTACTAATTGTTCATTCGGGGGGCTAGGCTTCTCCATAACAAAAATTATATAAGCCTAGCGCCATTGTTGATTGCATTTTCGCCAAACAAACACAGCGAGCGGAAAAACAACCAATGCCTGAATAGCCAACATCACCTGTACTACGCCAATCGCAGAATATTCTTTTGCTGCCCATACTGAACCAATCAGAATCAATAGGGATCCACCCAGGAAAACCCAGACCAAGGGCTCTTTTTGAAATGACCTTAACTGGGCAGCCAAAGCATGGTTCATTAAAAAGAAGAATACAAAGGCTATAAGGCCTAAAAATGCATTCAGCGGTAATAAGCGCTCGCCATAACCAAGGCGCTCAACCAAGTGATAGGCGCCAATCAGGCAAAGCGCGCCAAAAACATAAAGGGCAATAGACCAGAGCAGGTCTTTTTTAAATACTGCATCGAACCATTGCCAATCTTGTAAGGCAACTGCTTGGGCCATACTCGGCACACGGCGCGTAATTGGTGATTGCGCAACAATGCCCAGCATATGCACTAGCGCTAAGGAAAGCCCCATCTGGCCAGCAATGACCGCATCTTGATAATAAAAAAGTAAGGGCGTAGCTAACTGAGACATGCCATAGATGCAAATCCAAGATAAGCTAATTCGCCACTGCAGCGGCCATATCTCTTTTGACCACGCATAAGGTAATTTAGTTTCAGTACTTCTAGGTCCAAGGAGCAAGCAACGCTGCTTAAGAAAGAGCCAAGTAAATCCAATCACGGTAGCCGCCAGTGGTATTGCGATGCTTGCCCACAAGGCGCCGCCAGTAATGATAATCAGCCAACAGATTACTGAGCCCGCCATCCCCTGAATCAGGCGAATAAGATAAACAGAGTGAATTTGTCCGCCCCCTTCTAAGGTAGCGAAATAGGGAATCAGCAACATACTAAGTGACGTTGCAGCAACCATGAAAATCCAAGGAGCTAACCAAAGCTGAGTGTGATCCACATCCTTAGAGGAAAAATACGCAACCCCAAAAAGCAATATGCCAGCAAAAAAAAGGATGGCGATCAAATAATAGATGCGGCACGCTTGATTTAAAAATCCCCAAAACTGCCCGGATTGCTGCCCCTCAACTAGGCCGCCCTTGCTCCAGCGCAGGTGCACAAAAAATTTGGCACTGGTTTGAAGAATCGCAACCGAGATCCCCATTTCAAAAATGGAATACAGCGCCGCAATACTAATAAACGTATAAAACCAACCCTGCTCTACTGGTGTCAGGTAAATGGCAATCAATATCACGGTAATCAAGCCCGCAAAACCTTGCCATACCTTTTGTCCAACAATAAGATAAATGCTTTGTGAAAACACAGATTTAAGAACGGCCTTGGTTCGGCGACCATACTGAATAAATGCAGTATTGACGCAAAGACTTACTTAAATAGTCTGATTTAAGGAGAGGTGTATAGAAAAACCGCTGAACTGAAAACGACTCTTCCGATGCCAAGGCGTTTAAGGCGCTTTCAGAATAATACTTTTTATGATCTAAATCGCTGGCCATGCCTTTTAGTCCTGGCACACCAACAACTAAAATACCGTGCGGCTTTAATACTCGCTGAATTTCCGCCATCAGCGGCCTCGGGTTATCAATGTGCTCCAGCACGTTATCGAGTAGGATTGAATCAAACGAGTTGCTGTCAAAAGGAATCATGTCGGGCTGCATGGTTACCGCATGCAATCCTAAGCTGTTGCAATAGTCTACATTGAGTGGATTCACATCAACTCCAATCGTGCCTGGCCGAAAAGCCAACATATCACCAATTCCACAGCCAACATCCAGCGTTTTACCTCTGAGATGCCTACTTAGCCTTGGATACAGCCAATATTTCCGATACAAGCTGCCGATCAGACTGCGCTTAAGCAAATAAGAGAAATACTGTTCATGCGGGTTGTTATGCGCCATATATATCTCTCAGCTCACAATCTAAATGGGATGCAGCCGATTGGATTTAAGTTCAAGCTATGCCCTGCCATAATAATCATCAAAACGCACGATGTCATCTTCGCCTAAGTAATGGCCACTTTGTACTTCGATCATGACAAGGGGTTCGTCCGTGGAATTACTTAAACGGTGGCGATGTCCTGCCGGTATGTACGTCGATTCATTGGCATTTATTTGCAACTTTTTCTCGCCATTGACCACTTGCGCTACGCCACTAACGACAATCCAATGCTCGCTTCGATGGTGGTGCATTTGTAAACTCAAACTGGCCCCCGGCAATACCACAATGCGCTTCACCTTAAATCCTGGCCCTTCTTCCAAAATAGTATAGGTTCCCCACGGGCGCCGAACGGTCGCATGGGACTTTGCACTGCTATGGCCATGGGCGTGCAATTGAGCTACTACCTGCCTTACCTCTTGGGTTTTATTAGCATTGACTACCAACAACGCATCGGAAGTTTCAATAACGAGAAGGTTGTCCACCCCAACCGCAGCCACCAAACGGTCTTCGGACTGTATAAACGTATTTTTAGAATCAATAAAAATGGCATCGCCAATTGCTTTATTGTTATTTTCATCCGGCTTGACTAATTGTGCAATCGCATCCCAAGAGCCAATGTCACTCCAGCCAATGTCAACAGGAATAAGAGCACATTTTTTAGACTTCTCCATCACCGCGTAGTCAATAGAAAGACTTGGAATCAACTCAAAATAGGCTGCCGGTATCTCCGTGCAATCGCTATTTTTATTCGCTTGATTGGTCTCCATCCAACAGCGCTCCGCTGCGTTTGCAATCTCCGGAGCGCATAGAGCAAGTTGCTCTAGAAAGGTGGCCGCTTTAAAACAAAACATGCCCGAATTCCACAAAAAGTTTCCAGCATCAATATAGGATTGAGCAGTAGGCGCATCGGGCTTTTCTACAAACCGCTCCACCACAAATCCGCTTAAAATGGGATCGCCATACTGGATGTAACCAAATCCAGTCTCGACTTTATCCGGCACCACGCCAAATGTAACCAAATACCCGCTCTCGGCCAATTCCAATGCACCTACCAAGGCAGCAGAAAAGGCAACCTCATCTTGTATTAAATGATCTGCCGGCAAAACTAACATCACTGCATCTGGCTCATTGGCTCGCACGCTATGCGCTGCCAAGGCAATGGCAGCAGCCGTATTGCGCCCAAATGGCTCTAATAAGAAATGGCTCTTAGCAAGTGTTTTTGCCAACTCATCGCGGCTCGTAAAATAGTAATCGCGATTCGTCACCGTCAGCATGGTTTCAATTTGCAGAGCAGGATTATGAATCGAAAGCGCTGCTGCCCGTTGATAGGTTTTTTGAATTAATGTCTGCCCATCCGCTAATTTCATAAACGGCTTAGGATGCCCCTCTCGGGATACTGGCCAAAGGCGAGAACCCGATCCACCAGAGAGGATGACGGGTACTAGTTTTGGCATATCAGCAAGCAATGCATTGCATTTATCATTCATTGTGGGCGCTGGAAGTAATCAAGGCTTATCTCGTAACAAAAGCCACTTCGGGACTCTAAACAACATGATTCGACTATAAAGCCAGATGTAGGTAAGCGCAAAGAGTACGATAAATGCCTGTAAGACCCATTTATGCTCCCAAAACAACATGGCCGGCAAAACTGAGAGGCTTGCAAGCACCCACAAATACGGCGCCGTCAACGAGTTGCGTTGATTTCGCAAGACCGCATCATCACTACCTACTGCCCAACGCACGACGCGCCGATAAATTAATTGATGCAAGTGAATTGCGTCTGGTTTACCCACCTGTGCTTTTTTAAGAACAAAGCGACGGTACATTGTGAAGACAGTCTCAAAAATGGGATAAATGCAAATGAGAACTGGGAACCATTTGGATATAGCAATGTTACGAGTTACTAATAAGATGGATAATTCAGCAACCCAAAATCCCAGTAAATAGGCTCCGCCATCACCCAGAAAAATTAAGCCGCGGGGGTAGTTCCAGATTACAAAACCAAGAATGGCTCCAATGGCAGTCAAGGCTGATGCCATAACTGCAAAATCCTGTACCTTAAATGCAACGTAGGCGATGGCTGCCAAAATAATACAACCCACAATACTAACTAATCCATGGTAGCCATCAATGATATTAAATGCATTGGTTACGCCTGCTACTGCAAAGCAAGTAAATAGTATGGAGATAGCAGGCACAGCAAGTAATGCATTCAAACCAATGAATTGAACATCGACTAGCCATGCATCAAAAACATACCCGGCCAACAAAGCAGAAACAATAGCGCCTAAAAAACGGGTTCGTACGCTAACTGCTTTAGTCAGGTCCTCTAAAAGTCCCATTGCAAATACGGGAATTGCGCACGCAAAAAGTAAGGCAACAAACTGCCAAATGCTTGGGTTGGCTGAATAATGGATCGCAATCGTTGTAACAATGCCGACTAATAAAGCGATACCACCAATCCGAGGGACTGGCCGCACATGAAACTTTTGAATTCCGGTTGTGTCATGGTCTGCACTAAAACGCTCATGCACACTGCGGTAACGCAACAGCAAAAATCCCGCCAGAAAAGAAGCAATAAAGCCGGCAATTAAAGTGGACATCCTTGCCTCCGGATTAAAACTAGGGTGTATTGGCTATGGTGCAATGAATCAATGTATTTTTAGCATCTGAGGGTCAAGTTTAAACTAGCGCAGCGTGGGCTGAATCTAAAACTGCCTTTGCACTTGGCGCCTGACGGTAATCCCCTAAGTTATGAATGCGCTTCGACCAATATCCTTCCGTCTTCCACCGCGGGGAATCACAATAGATTTCAATCGTGGGCTTACCCAGTACCGCAGATAAATGGGTTAAGCCCGTATCAACCCCAATAGTTAAGGTGGCGTGCGCAATCAGGCGGTAAGCTTCTGCAATCGAAAATGCCCGCGGCACAATCGCCCCCGGAATCTGGCTAGCGAGATGGGCACTGGTTTTCATTTCAGCTGGGCTGCCCCACGGAAAAATCAATTGATAGCCTTGCTTTGATAAAGCCTGACCAGTAGAAATCCAATCTGCATTGGGCCAGCACTTAGCCGCCCGCGCGGTCGCATGAAAACACAGTATGTACGGCGCAGGCAAGCCCGAGGGCTGCAGTCGCATGCCTTCTAGAATCAGTGGGCTTAGCCCCTTGGTTTGTTCGTATGGATAAAACTGGGGCGGTTCGCTGCGCCGATCCAATAGCGGCCAATCGAGTGCTGAACACATGACCCAGCGCGAGCGATCAATCGCATGGCATTTAAGGGGTACTTGCACTGATTCATCATAAAAGCGGCGCGCCATCGGTTCATACCCCGAATGCAGAGTGGCATTGGCAAGGCCAGTGACAAGGCCATGCGCTGACTTACGCGCTAAGGCGCACACCATGCCCGATTTAATTAAACCTTGGGTTTCCAATACCACATCGTATGGCACGGCTTGCAGCATGGTGCGCATCGCAAAAAACTCGCGCCAAGTGTTCCAGCGAAACAAGTGCTTACGCCAGCGGCGAAAAGCCACTGGAATAATTCGATCAATACCCCGGAAGGTGTTGGTTGTTCTTAAGGGCTCGAGTAGATGCACGTACGCTTCTTCGACGATCCAATCGATTTGTGCCTGCGGCAAGCGTTTGCGCAAATCCCAGACAATCGGCAGGGTATGCAATACATCACCTAGCGACGAGAGTTTCACAATCAAGATTGTGGGCGAATCCGATTGGGGCATGGCCTGGAAGTTACTGGACAGGTGCGAAGTGCTCATCCCTACATTATCGTATGGTTTAGAACGTCTAAGCCTAGTGCGCGTATTGGGCCGCAGCTAGCTACGGGATTTAGCAAATTAAAATGTCGGCGCCCGTTGCAAGGTCAAACCCGCGGCGTCCTTGGCGTTCAATAGGGCTTGCTTGCCCAGCGGAATTGGCCATTCAATTGCTACTTCGGGATCGCACCAGGAAAGACACACTTCACTCTGGGGGTGATAGTAATCGCTTGTCTTGTAGACAAACTCGGCCGTTTCTGACAGCACTAAAAACCCATGGGCAAAGCCCGGTGGTACCCATAGCTGTTTGTGGTTTTGCGCGCTGAGCTCAACACCTACCCATTTTCCAAAGGTGGCGGCTTGTTTACGTAAATCAACCGCAACATCAAACACACTACCAGCAATGACGCGCACCAACTTGCCTTGGGTATGCTCCATTTGGTAATGCATTCCGCGTAAAGTCCATTGCCGAGAAAAGGAGTGATTATCTTGCACAAACTCGACATGAAGGCCAGTCGCCTTGGCAAAGTCGTTCACATTAAATGACTCTGTAAACCAGCCACGGTTATCGCCAAATACGGTTGGCTCTAAAACCAATACCTCAGGTATCGAAGTAGGCGTTACTTTCAGTTTCTCTGTCGCATCACTTGGCATCATGTCCTCACTTTGGCGGTAAACGAGTAGCCCGACCGCCTGCATTGAGTTCGTCGAGTATTTTGGTAAGGTACTGACCATAACTATTTTTACTAAGGCGCGCTGCTACCTGCTCCACCGCTTCAGCGCTAATCCATCCCTGACGGTAGGCAATTTCTTCGGGGCAAGCCACCATCAGGCCTTGACGCTTTTGCAGGGTGGCAATAAATCCAGCCGCATCGAGTAAAGAATCGTGGGTGCCGGTATCGAGCCAGGCAAAACCACGGCCCATGATTTCGACATGGAGCTCAGCACGCTCTAGATAGATCCGATTCACGTCGGTGATTTCGAGTTCGCCACGGGCGCTGGGCTTAATTGAGGCAGCGATATCGCATACCTGATTGTCATAAAAATACAGACCAGTCACAGCATAGTTACTGCGCGGCTGGCTTGGTTTTTCTTCGATTGACAAGGCTTTATTATTTTGATCAAAATCGACTACGCCGTAGCGCTCCGGATCAGTGACGTGGTAAGCAAATACCGTTGCGCCAGCCTCTCTGTTATTAGCACTATCCAGTTGATTAACTAACTCATGGCCATAAAAAATATTGTCACCGAGCACCAATGCGCTGGGTGAATTCCCGACAAAGCCTTTGCCTAAGGTAAAGGCTTGGGCCAAGCCATCCGGAGAAGGCTGCTCGCAATATTGGATTGACAGGCCCCACTGTGAACCATCGCCCAGCAGCTCCGCAAAACGGGGGGTATCGTGCGGCGTTGAAATCAGCAAAATATCCCGAATGCCTGCCAACATGAATGTGGCCAAGGGGTAATACACCATCGGCTTATCGTAGACCGGCATGAGCTGTTTGGAGACAGCCTGCGTCACAGGATATAGCCGCGTGCCAGACCCACCTGCCAAAATAATCCCTTTTCGATTTACCGCCATAATGACTGCCTTTTCAATCCGTAATTATGCTGTGTGCTTCTGCGCAATGGCGCGCACGTAATCTGTGACGCCAATATTCCAAGGGGTACGCAACAAGGTAACAGCGGAATGGCCCCATTCTGACACATCGGCTTGGGCTTCCAATTGCTGCAGCAACTTCGTAGTTTGCATCCGTGAATTCATCGGCCGCGGTGCTGGCAATGGATACTCCCTTGCCGGAATCGGCAGAATCCCAGTGGCGTCCACCTTTAACTGCACTCCCGCTTTGCTGGCTTCATTCACAGCCCAGCAGGCCAGTCCATGCCAACTGGTCTCACCTGCGGGTACCGCGTGGTAAATACCCGATGGAAAAGAGCGAAGCGCACCATGGCGATCGAATGCCAAGGCAATACTGACTTCTGCTAACCACGCAGCAGCAGTTGGTACCCCGTACTGATCTGCAATTACCTTGAGCTGGTCACGCTCTTGTGCCAAGCGCAACATCGTCCGAATGAAATTACCACCCTCACCATAGACCCAGCTGGTTCTCAAAATAGCGTACTGCCCCTGCGCAGCATGCAAAAAGGCATGCTCGATAGCAAGTTCACCTGCGGCCTTGCTTTTGCCATAGGTCCCAAGGGGATTACGCTCATCGGTCTCTCGGTAAGGACCTTCCTTACTGCCATCAAACACATAGTCAGTGGAATAGTGCAAAAAAGTGGCGCCATGCTGGACTGCATATTGGGCCATGCGCTCGGGCGCAGCTGCGTTGATCGCATTTGCAAGCAGTTCATTGGTCTCGGCGGCATCGACTGCTGTGTAGGCTGCAGCATTAATGATGCAATCGGGCTTAAATTTGTCTAGTGCGGCGCTCACTGCATCTGGCTTGCTCAAATCGCACTCAGCACGGCCAACATACTGAATGCGATGATGCCCCTCTAACTGCCTGGCATCCAAAACAGTCTTGAAAGCCTTACCTAGCTGGCCGTCTTTACCAAAAATGAGAATGTTCATCTGGCTAGTCTATTTGGCTGTGTACTTAACTGTATTGCTTTTGTAACCAGTCACGATACGATCCGCTGATCACGCCCTCAACCCACGCCGGATTATCTAAATACCATTGCACGGTTTTTCGAATGCCACTATCAAAGGTTTCAGCAGGACGCCAGCCGAGTTCACGCTTGAGTTTGCTCGCATCAATTGCGTAGCGGCGATCGTGCCCAGGGCGGTCTTGGACAAAAGTGATTTGCTCAGCATAGGATTGACCATCCACCCTTGGCCTTAGCTCATCCAAAATCATACAAATGGTTTTGACTACATCGATATTGGCCTTTTCATTCCAACCGCCAATATTGTAGGTTTCGCCTAACTTACCTTTAGCCAGCACTTCTCGAATAGCAGCGCAATGATCGCCAACATATAACCAATCGCGTACTTGCTGTCCATCCCCATAAATCGGCAATGGCTTATTGCCCAAGGCATTGAGGATGACCAAGGGAATGAGCTTTTCTGGAAAGTGATACGGCCCGTAATTATTCGAACAGTTGCTGGTAACGACAGGGAATCCGTAGGTATGAAACCAGGCCCGCACCAAATGGTCTGACGCCGCTTTTGAGGCGGAGTAAGGGCTATTCGGCTCATAGGGATGGGTTTCAGTAAACGCAGGAGCCGTTGTGGAAAGGGATCCGTATACCTCATCCGTCGAAACATGATGAAAGCGAAAGCCTGCTTTTTTGGTTTCATCCAGCCCATTCCAATAGGCCCTTGCACACTCCAGCAAATTAAAGGTACCCACAATATTGGTTTGCACAAATTCGGCCGGGCCATGAATCGAGCGATCAACGTGGCTCTCAGCTGCAAAATGCACGATGGCACGTGGCTGGTGTGTTTTTAATAGGCGAGTGACCAACTCTTGATCGCCAATATCGCCACGCACAAAGACATGACGGTAATCGCCCTCAAGCGACTCTAAAGTAGCTAAATTACCAGCATAGGTTAATTTATCTAAATTAATAATGCCTTCCGCAGCCGAATCGGCGAGCCAATCCAGCACAAAGTTGCCACCTATGAAGCCTGCGCCACCGGTTATTAGTATCATGGGGTTCTAACGTAATCTTAAAATACTTACAAAACATATATCTAAACAAGCAATTTAGCAATTTTACCCTTTTACTGTGGGTCCTTTTTAATATGCCTGCGTTCCATACCAGCCTAAAACCCACTCTATTATTCATTGCACTTTATGGCCTCATCGCCATTTGGAACATTCCACATACGATCGCAGCGCGGTATGCCCTGGAAGGCCTTCTTTTAATTCTAATCGTCAGCTCGAGCCCGGAATGGCGGCTTTTTTTTAGCAGGGCCAAACTGCTGCTGGTTTTCTTCGCTTATGTTTTTTTGCAGATTGCCTTTTTTTCCAGCGACCTGAAAATGGCGCTCAGTAGTTTTAAGTCGGAATGGATGCATTTCATCTTATTTTCAATCATTGGTGCGGGAGCGGGGCTACTCATCGGCCAGCGTAAGAATCAAAATCTTCTTCTGTACCTTGGGCTTGCATTTGCCACGCCAATTTTGCTTCATGTCTGCATGTCCATAATCAAAGCAATACAAATCGGAGAAATTCCCTGGCGATATTGGGGGATACATGACATCCACGGTGATCTAGCTTATGCAGGGCTGCAAGCATCCATCTTATTTACGGTATATCTTCTTACACAAGCAAGTACTCGATTGCAAAAAGCTTTCGTGATCATCCTGCTATTTGCTTGTATTGTGTCGCCCTTAATTGCACAAAGCCGAGGCGGAGTTTTATTTGTTGTGCTAGCCACCATTACTACTTTTATTACCTACTATGCTATCAATAGCGAGCGACAAGCATTTCGTATGAAATACATTGCTGCCTTCTGTTTATCGATTCTGTGTGTTGGCGGCATTATCAAAATGGGCATAACGGTAGACCCAAATCGATGGGGCAGCGTATTCACTAAAGCCATGATTGGACTACACGGAGACCCTAAGTTTGTTTATTGTGATGGAATTGAGAGCCTAAGAGAAAGTCTGCGACAAGATGGAGTGGTCGTAACACCAGAAATCGAACTTGCCATTAAAAGCGTAGAGGATGGTGATGGTGCCAGAATTATGGCTGCACGATCGGGTTTAAATTTACTAAGCCACTATCCAATGGGAATAAATGGCTCAAAACAAGCCTACCAAATAGCGATTACGCAATTATGTGGCAAGCCGCCGGCCATCTTTATGTCACATACTCACAATGCTTGGATTGATACCGCACTTGCCATTGGAATCCCTGGCGCAATACTATTGCTCTTGGTGTTGCTGAACTATGCCTTTTACGGATATCAGCTCAATCAACAGCAAAAAACAATTAATCCATTTGCCTTTGCCTTATTGATCAGCACTTGCGTCTGGATACTAAGAGGAGTGCTTGACTCTACCCTTCGTGATCAAATGCTAGAGATGCAGGCATTCACGCTGGCATTTTTACTGGCAGTCGCGCTTCAGTCTCAAGCCACTCGATCACTTAATAAATAATTCTGTGTAAGCAGTATTTTTTTGAGCAATCTGTGCACGAAAACGGTCTTTCATAATCCTAATTATTCCATTTTTGTAGTATTTTCCAGACCCGCCGCCAACACCGCAAACAATGGGCGGGATCCTAAAAAGGACATGCTCAATACGATGTTGCCGAATGACCTCTAAAAAAGCATCCTCAATGCTTCTTCCTGCTTCATCGCCTACATCCGTGTGCGTCTCAGAAAAAAACTGCAAATAAAATGCTTTGGTACTGATATAAAAACGGGTATCAATGAATTGCAGTTGGGTTTTCTTTAATGAGAAAACATTAGCAAAGTAAGCATTGCATGCAAATTGACCATTCCACTGTTTGATGCAGTCATCTACATTTGAGACCCAAAGTTTTGCTGTGCATTTTATAAATACATCAGCGCTTTGTAAAAACCGTGAGTGGGTAAGCGCATACCGAATGATTTCACCTTCACCATATCCTTTGCCATGTTTTTTTACTTTATCTAGATTATTTACAAATGTTAGGCACTCAATTTGCGCGGATGGAAAATGAGCTTGAATGGATGGGGTGAAGTCATAGCCAGAACCATCGCAAATAATCAATTGAATTTCAGGCTTGATTTTTAACCAAGCAGCGATTGACTCCAGAGTGTATTGAATGCGTAAGTCTGGATTATTTAGCATGCCCGATGCATCCATGGTAATTACGCTTGAGGTGATCAATACTGGCGGAGTGATCATGATTTGACTTAATTCATTAAAAATAAGCTTGTAGCCAACGTCCAATGTGCTTTAATTTTCTGAGCATACGCGACGGCAGCGATTTACCTGGGACACCATAATCCAGCCCTGCATTCCAATTCGATTGATAAATAATGCCTAAATAACTTTGCTTTACCTTATCTGGTGTCTCGCCTAAGCGCCGCAGCAGAAAACATTGCCAATCATAATGATAGACACGAAATAAGGGCTCAATTGCTCGGATGGGTATTGGTTGGTATTTGAGCAGTGCTTCGCCGTAAATTAAGCTCTCTGGATTTATAGGTGTTATTAAATCCCACAGCGTCCACCCGCGCGGCAAGAGATATTCGCGATCCAGTGACTGCCAAACTGCTGCAGACCATATAAATGGCGCTGGAGCGCAGTAATACGTTGGTCCAATTCGCTGGAATAGCTCTTTTACACGCTCCGCCTCAGTTCGCAACTGATGCTCCACCCGCTGATGACCCCGATTTATTGCTAGCTGAAAGAAATCCTTGTTCTGATGCAGCACGGTATAGGGATAGCCGTCAGGCGCCAAAAAATCATGTTTCGTAAAGGCACGAATAAAAATACCATCTGAGTCGATGCATAAATAATTATTCGCTAATTGCAAACGCCAAAATTCGGACTTAATCACTTGCTGACTCAAACTGCCTGAGTGCTCTTTTTCAATGCCTGGCTTTACATTAGGGTTAGCCGCAATGATTGACTCGTCGGAAACCCAGCAATACCCCTCAGTCCCTAAGAGCTCAAATAGCGCATCACGATCTGCAATCGAAGTGGAAATGTAAAACGGGATGCGATCGGTGTTGAATTGATTGATGGATTCCAATAAATCCCGCAGGCGTAAAAAGTCCCGGCGATAGGATTTGCAGTAAAGGACGATATCGTTCAAAAGAAGAATGGGCTAGGAAATCAAATGAATAAAACTAGTATCTTAATGGACCAAACGTAGTATTTGTGCGGCTGCCTGATCGACCCCAATCGGCTTCCAGGCCAATCGTGCGAGGTTTTGATCTTGCCAGTCTAACCACAGCCGCTCCAGGGTCTGATTAATCGAGGATTGATGGTCCGCCGCACTAATGTAGGCATGACGCTCTTCTAGTAATTGGTTCATCTGCGGATTGCGGTGGGTAATCGCCCAAATAGGCCGACCCATCCAAAAGTATTCGTACATCTTCGAAGGAATGTACTCCGAGCACCACTCATCATCGCCATGCAGCAAGAGCAGCACATCGGCCGCCTGCATGCGCTCGGCAATGCGTTCGCGCCCGGATTGCCCAGTTACCGGGTCTTTTTCAATCCGGCCGTGCTCAATCACCACATCCTCAAAACCGTATTGCCGGATTGCTTCTGCTGTGAGTGCATCGACCTTTGCGCCGTAAACATCAATGCGGAGTACGCCTCGCGCTTGTGGATAGCGATTAAAAAAAGCCGGTAGTGCATGCAAGACCGTGGAGATCGAGCGATTGTTCGCCAAAGAGCCAAAATGGCTAATCGTAAAGTGCTTGCCATACACATGCGTGGCTGCTGGAGGCTTAAGCTGATTCGCCTCGCCCTTGCCAATAGCAGTAGTCGGTGGCTCTGCCCCCGGAATGACCATCACCCCATTGGCATTGCCTGGTTCATTTAAATTGGGATTGCGGAGTTTGGCGTAATGAACGGCGCCGTCGGTAAACCACCAGGCTAAGTCCGCATGTTTGCAGATTTGCGTCTCCAGCCACTGCCGTAAGCGGGCGTCGCGATTCGTTGGTCTTGCAAAACCCAGATCGTCTGGGTTGCTGCGGATAACGAGTGGATCATGAATCTCTGCGATCCAATACACGCCGGTTGCCTTTTTCAGCCACAAGCCCGCTAAGTGGGCTGACCATGCTCCCCCAGTGGAATAGACCAGATCCACTTGCTGCGCCCGAATGCGTTTACGGCCGTACATGAATGCCGGCATCGCCCAAGACCATTGGCTGGAATAACCGAGTAAGCCCTTTTCGATCGCAATAAAGGGGGCGAGCACGATGGATACTAGCGGCGTCACAACTTTATAAATCCATCCTCGGCCATACTGGTTTGCTATCCAATGCCGAAAGTCAAAACGAAATGCAGCGGGCCCCCAGGCTAAAAACTGCCGATGCACAAAGCGCTTGTCTTCAATACCAGTGATCGAAGTCAACACCGTTGGCTCTATTCCGAAATCCAAAAAATAGGGCATCTTATCGGTAATGGTTTGACTGGCTGCCCTGCCATCCATATTGAATGCATGCGACAGAATCAGCCAGCGCCTCTTCGTAGTTGAACTTGGCATCAGTCCCTGGCAGTACGGATTAGTTACCAGCCACAATCGACATCACTGCCATGCGCACCGCGATACCAAAGGTCACTTGTTTCAGAATCACGGACTGCGCGCCATCGGCCACCGCCGAATCAATCTCGACGCCGCGGTTCATGGGACCAGGGTGCATCACAATCGCATCGGACTTGGCGAGCGCCAAGCGCGCAGGCGTGAGGCCAAACTGCTGAAAAAATGCAGCCCCTTCGGGCACCTTACCTGCCTCCATGCGCTCCTTCTGAATGCGCAGGGTCATCACCACATCGACACCACGCAAACCCTCTTCCATGCTGTGATACACCTTCACGCCGAGCATGTCCAAATCGGTTGGCAAGAGGCTTTCTGGGCCAATCGCCCGAATATCAGTACAGCCCAGCGCAGTGAGCGCATGTATATTCGATTTAGCAACACGGCTATGGGCAATATCGCCCACAATCGCAACCTTCAGCTTGGTGAAGTCTTGTTTAAAGTAGCGCATCGTAAACATGTCCAGCAAACCCTGGGTGGGGTGCTGATGGCTGCCATCCCCTGCATTAATCACGTGCACATACTCCGGAACGTGATTGGCAATCTCAATCGGCGCTCGCGATATGCTGTGGCGCACTACAAAAATATCAGCCTGCATGGCAATTAAATTATCAATCGTATCCATGAGGCTCTCGCCTTTGGTAGTCGATGAAGTCGAGATATCCAAATTAATCACATCGGCCGATAAGCGCTTAGCGGCAATCTCAAAAGTCGTTCGGGTGCGCGTGGAATTTTCAAAAAAAAGATTAAAGACGCTCTTGCCGCGCAGCAGTGGTACTTTTTTTACCTCACGCGTTGGATCCGAAATGCTGACGAACTGCTGCGCCGTATCCAATATGTGCACAATTTGCTCTTTTGGCATGCCTTCGAGCGTCAACAGGTGGGTGAGATCGCCCGCGCTATTCGTCTGAATCATGCTGCACGCTCCTCAAGAGTAAATTCAAAACCACCCTGCGGGGTTTTTTCTAGGGCCAAAATTTGGTTTGGCGGCAATTGCATGTGCTGGCCAACAAAATTCGCTGCGATCGGTAGCTCGCGTCCGCCGCGATCAACCAACACCATTAACTCCACACCAGCCGGTCTGCCAAAATCAAACAGTTCATTTAAGGCTGCGCGAACGGTTCGACCCGTCAGCAATACATCATCGATTAGCACGATGTGTGCGCCGTTCACATCAAAGGGCAGATGGGTGCTCATCGTTTCTGCAGAGCGAATCGCATTTAAGCCTTTTTCCGCATAATCGTCCCGGTGAAAGGCTACATTAATCACGCCATACTTGGCTAGGCCTAAATCGCGCGCCAAGCGCTCCGCAATCCAAGCGCCGCCTACGGCAAGCCCAGCAAGCTGAATTTGCTGATCTGCCGCAAGCTGGGCTTGCAGTGTGGCGAGCAACTTGTTGTACAGCAGTTCAGCATTCATCGTCGTTGTCCTTAGCTACTACTGTGTTTCCGTTGCGGGTTATTTTAAGACCACCTCAACATGACCGGCCGGTTTTGCTGGGTATTTCACCCTCATCCCAGCGAATGGCTCTGCGGCGCCGCCTGCTCTAAAAAAAACTGCTCCAACATTAATCGCGCCGCCTCTGAATCCAGCTGGTCGCGCATAGTAGGGTCTGACTCTAAAACAGCAGAGGTGTAGCGTTCATCCACCCAGGTTAGCGGAATTCCAAAGCGTCCCTGCAACTGTTGGCCAAAGCGCCGCGCCTTTACTGTCATCGCATGCTCAGCGCCATCGGGGTGGCATGGTAAGCCAACCACGAGGTGATCGGGCGCCCACTCGGCAATGCGTGCCGCTATCTGCGTAAAGTGACTGCCATCTTTTTTTGCTGCAATGACGGGTAAAGCCTGGCCTGAAGCCGTGATCGAATTACCGACTGCTATACCAATACGCCGTGTTCCGTAGTCAAAAGCCAAAACCGTCATCGGTTTAGGCATGCCCTACCTCGCCAGACAAATGCGATGGGTCAAAGCCCAAGGCTTGCATGGTGCGCTCATAGCGCAGGGCTGCGGGCGTTGCAAAAATAATGTCCGCCATGCGTTGACGGCTCAAGGCCACATTAATCCAGCCGTTGAGTGCAATCTCTTCTTCCAATTGACCGGCGCCCCAACCTGAATAACCTAAAGTCATGATGAAGCGCTTTGGCCCGCCGCCGCCAGCAACCGCCTCCAGAACGTCCTTTGAGGTCGTCATCGTCAAACCACCAGGCACGCTTAAAGAGGAGCTATACGCCGCACCAGCTGATTCATGCAAGACAAAGCCCCGCTCAACCTGCACGGGGCCGCCAAAGTACACCACTTGATCGGCAATGGGCTTAATTTCCGATTGCAGCTCAATCTTCTCGAGCAAGGTCGATAACTGGGTATCGGTAGGACGATTCACCACCAAGCCCATTGCGCCCTTTTCGTTGTGCTCAAACAGGTAAATGAGTGAACCGGCAAAATTGTCGTCCAGCATGCCCGGCATGGCGAGGAGCAATTGATTAGCTAAAAAGGTCGCAGAATACATCGAGGCAGAACCA
>Ga0247843_1001686_pt1 | contig 43381 bp, 41 predicted proteins | sample LaCruzMarch2017__FD_192420 | JGI IMG/M metagenome (GOLD analysis project Ga0247843, IMG submission 192420) | Freshwater microbial communities from meromictic Lake La Cruz, Castile-La Mancha, Spain - LaCruzMarch2017_8m | ecosystem: Environmental > Aquatic > Freshwater > Lake | place: Spain...
ACGTGCTGAACCGGGTCGCCTTGGACGCCACCTTGGGCAAGGCCAAGGCCTACGAGATTGACTTGGCAGCTGGCCATCTGCCCCATACGCGGCCGGGCGACTTGCTGACCATGGACAGGAATTACCCGTCCTACCGGATGCTGGCGGAACTCAGCCGCCACCGCCGTGATTTCGCCATCCGCTGCTCGGCGGCCTCGTTTGCCGAAGCCCGGCGGATGCTCAAGGGCGAGGGTGAAGACAGCCTAGTCGTGACGCTGACCCCGTGCGCGGGTCAATTGCCCGCCATCCGTGGGCTGGGCCTGCCTTTGTCGCTCACCGTCCGGTTCGTCAGGGTATTGCTCAGTACGGGCGAATACGAGGTGCTGGTCACCTCGTTGCTGGACGGTTACCTGTACCCCACCGACGGGTTTCTGGAACTGTACCGTTTGCGTTGGGGGATCGAGACCTTCTTTGGCCTGCTCAAGACCCGCCTGGAGTTGGAGAACTTTACCGGCACTGGAGACGAAGCGGTACGGCAAGACTTCCATGCCACCGTGTACCTGTCCGGCTTGGAATCGCTGTTGACCGACACCGCGCAGGCCATGCTGGATACCAAGGACACCCAGTACCCACAGTCGGTAAACCGCGCAGTGTCGTTCAACGCGGTCAAAAACCTCGCCTTGGACTTGATCTTGGGTGGCGGGCTTGAAACTGACGCGCTACTGGAACAGCTGACAACCTTGTTCCTCACTAACCCTTGCCTGGCGCGTGGACACCGCAACCCACCAAGGAAAAACACCTCGTCGAGGACGCTGTTGAGCTTCCATAAGCGGCAGAAAAAGCATTGTTTTTGAATGGCTTTTTCTTAACTTAATGGCAGTGACGCTCCAGCGTGGGAATTCGTCATCCAACGCTCCAGCGTTGTTTGACGGAAACGCAACGCGGGAGCGTCGGCAACGGCATTCCCAAGCCGGAGCGTCACTGCCATTAAGTTAAGGATTTGTATTAGCTATCAATGGGATAGGTTGGATGCGGCAGGATTTTTCCATTCGTCCTGAGCTTGTCGAAGGATGAACGGAAAAATCCGTGAGCAAAGACTCAAACCATTCATGCTTCGACAAGCTCAGCACGAACGATTTAAGTCTCTGGTTCATATGGCTTTTTCCTTAACTTAATGGCAGTGACGCCGGAGCGTGGGAACGATAACCACGATAGCCAAATAGGGCGCGTGAACGTGGCAAAAATTTAAGCGGCTTTTACAGGCGCTGGACGCTTAATTGGGACTTGTTCTTTCGGCATCGTATACAGCAAATCCGCCAAGTCATCGGCGTGCTCTTCTTCCACGGCAAGGATGGATTCCAGCAGGCGTTTGGTAGTTGAATCCTTGTCGCCTAAATATTGGATAAACTCGCGGTAGCTGTCGATGGCGATGCGTTCGGCGACCAAGTCTTCTTTAATCATCTCCGCCAGCGTGATGCCTTCCACATATTCTGAGTGGCTGCGGCTTAACAAAGCTTCCGGCGATAAATTAGGCTCGCCACCCAGCTGGACGATGCGTTCGGCAAGCATATCGGCATGTTCTTGTTCTTCATTCGAGTGCATCAGGAATTCTTCAGAAATCGCCTGCGATTGGATACCACGCGCCATGAAGTGATGGCGGCGGTAACGCAACATGCAGACAATCTCTGTTGCCAAGGCATCATTCAGTAATTTCAGTACGATTTTCCGGTCGGCAAGATAGCCAGCCGTTACCGCACCTTCTTCTATATGTTGGCGGGCGCGTTCGCGCAGGGTTGTAACATCGGTCATTTCGGTTGGATTTTTCATGGTTGTCCTTAGCTGCTTGCGATTGATGAAGGTTGGTTTAAGCAATCAACAATACCGATACAAGCGACGTAGGTCGGTGCGTTGCGGCACATAAAAGCCGTTACGGCAGCGGTACTATTGGACAAGCGGATGGTGCGATAGCGTACCGACTGCCGTGGTTTTTATGGCTAGAGTGAAGCCTGAGATTGTCGCGGTGAACGGCTACACCCAAGGGTAAAAGCCATTTATGACGCGACTTGCTCTGACCAGTAAGCAGCATCGAATTGAGTTGATAGCCGTTTACTTATGCCACTAATCGCCAACCCGGAGCTACCCATGAATCACTTAAGCCAAGCTGTAGAAGCCATGCAAGCCTGCATTAAAGCCTGTTGCCATTGCCATAAAACCTGCCTAGAAACCGCCATGAACCATTGCCTGGAAGCAGGCGGTAAGCATGTGGAAGCCAAGCATTTTCGCCTAATGATGAACTGCGCCGAAATCTGCCAAACCTCAGCCAATTTTCAGCTCAGCAACTCGCATTTTCACAAGCAGGTTTGCGCCGTCTGCGCGGAAATCTGCGAAGCCTGTGCGCTGGACTGCGAAAAAATTGGTGGCATGGAAGAGTGTGTCGCCGCCTGTAAAGCCTGTGCTGAAAGCTGTCGGCACATGTCAGGCACGAAGCATTAATATTTTTTGATGATTGCTCTCCGCTTCTGCCAGTGGACTTGACCAGTAAACAAACTAAGGAAATCGCTCATGAGCCAATTCACCACCACCGACGGCACAGAAATTTACTACAAAGACTGGGGAACTGGTGCGCCTGTGGTTTTCAGCCACGGTTGGCCGCTAACTGCCGATGCGTGGGAAAACCAAATGGTTTTTCTTGCCAGCAACGGCTATCGCTGTATCGCCCATGATCGGCGTGGTCATGGACGTTCTAGCCAACCTTGGCAAGGTAATGATATGGATACTTACGCCGACGATTTAGCCGAATTGATTATCGGCCTAGACCTGAATGACGTGACCTTAATCGGTCATTCCACAGGCGGCGGCGAAGTTGCCCGTTATATAGGCCGCTACGGCACAAGTCGAGTTGTTAAAGTGGTGTTGCTGGGATCGGTGACGCCGTTGATGCTGAAAACCCACGACAATCCCGATGGTTTAGCCATGAAAGTGTTCGATGACATCCGCAAAGGTGTTTCGGATGATAGGGCGCAATTTTTCAAAGCCTTAACCGAACCGTTTTACGGTACTAACAGGCCAAACGCAGCAATAAGCAAAGGTGTCCGTAACGCATTTTGGTTGCAAGCCATGCAAGGCGGCCTTAAGAATGAATGGGATTGCATTGCCGCATTTTCAGAAACGGATTTTACCGAAGACCTTAAGAAGTTTGATGTGGAAACGCTGATTATCCACGGCAGCGACGACCAGATTGTACCGATTGATGCTTCGGCACACGCTTCTTATCAACTGATAAAAAATGCCGTGCTAAAAATCTATCACGACGCACCGCATGGCATCGCCGACAGCCATAAAGCCGAGTTGAATGCCGACTTATTGGCATTTCTCAATAATTAACCGACGTGCCTGCGTTCAAGGGTTTTAGACGTGGGAAGGGCATGGCGCTATTTTTGTGAGACGAAAATAAAAAATGCTGAATCGCTATTACGATGTTTTTTTAAATCCAGTTCTCGCATCCTAAGGCTAGCTACAAACGGTAGAAAAATGCGTTACTGCGTAACGTCAGATACTAATTGACCGTCTAAGTACTAGATGGTCAATCCATAGAATTTAAGCGGCTTGCTTGTCATTCCACATCCACATGCACTTCATTACGGCGCAAAAACGGTAACGTCCACGGTGGATCAAACGCCGCTGAACGGCTTGCCGATTGCGGTTTGTAGTTATTTTGTCTCAGCCATTCCAGCAAAATCCGGCTTTTTTCAGCAATCAGCTCAGGGTCTATGCTGCCGGAATAACGCAATACCGCGACTTTTTTGGCGGGTATTTGTTTAATGATGACTTTATCATCCAACGGTGTCGGCAACGTCGCCAGCGTATAAGTCGACGGCATGACAAATGCCATCACCCACTGATTACCCAATTGTTGCTGCATAACAGGTGCGGTCATGGCTATGTTTTCGCTCACAGCTTCGCGTAACACCGGAGCAGTCATTGCCATTTGTTGCTTTTGGACATTGCCCCCAAAAATATACCCCGCCAAGCGTTTAAAACCGATGCTGCCGCTTTCGGCATAACTGGCTTCAATAAGGGTTTCTGCCACTATCACTGGCGGATACTGCCGGATTTGGATATTGCCGCTTTCTAACACCAATTGGTAAGGCGCTTCTTCGCTGCTACGTATGCCCATGACCGTACATCCTGTTAAAAACACACTGACTAAAATTGATATTGGGTTTTTCATCTGGATTTTCTCCTATGATTGGTTGTTTTCTATCGATGGCGTGCTTAGTTTGATGGGCTTTCTATTGTAGGGTGCAATAGGCGATAGCCGTATTGCACCGCATGTTGGATTTCAAGCATCCGACGCATTACACTATCGCTAATGCGCCCTACGAAATTCTTATATTGTTGAATTTAAAGGAATAAACCCCTAACTAAATCGCCTCTTCCGTCCGCACCCTAAATTTCACTAAAGTATTCGGGCCAAAGGTAGAGCTAATAGCGACATCGGCGGCATCGCGTCCGCGGGCTATCAACACTCGTCCTATTCGGGGCGTGTTGTTTCTGGCATCAAACGTATGCCATTCGCCATCAAGATATACTTCAAACCATCCGGCAAAATCCATCACCCCTGGTAACGGCGCTATACCGATGTCGCCTAAATAACCTGTGCAATAACGGGCGGGGATGTTCATGCAGCGGCAGAAGGTAATGGCGAGATGGGCGAAATCGCGGCACACGCCGACTTTTTCTTGGAAGGCTTCAAAGGCGGATTTGGTACGGCGGGCGTGTTGGTAACCAAAGGTAATATGTTGGTTAACAAAATCGCAGATGGCTTGGACGCGCTGCCATCCGGTCGGGCCTTTATCAAACAATTGCCACGCTATTTCCGAGAGGCGGTCGGTTTCGCAATAACGGCTGCCTAATAGAAATACCAAAGTATCGTCTGGCAAGGCTTCCACGGGTGTTTGTCGCGCCTCCGGGCAAAGTTTATCGGTATGTCCGCTATCGTTGATGACCGCATAGGTGAATAAGCGCAACTGGCCTTTGGGGGCGACGATACGGGTACACCAATTACCATAGCTATCATGGTAAGCAGTGATATGCGTTGGTGGATCGGTAAGCATGTGATCGGGAATGACCAAATCGGCAACGCGGCTGTGATGCACATTTAAAGTCAAAATCATCGGGGTCGGCTGCGGGCAGTCGTAAATAATTTCGTAGCCTATATTGATTTTCATGAGGTATGTTCCTGTTGGCTACAAAGGTAGTCTGGGTGGATTTGAGAGTTTATGAGGCATTCCCATAGCGTCGGCTAGTGAGCGTGTTTCTTAAGGAAGTGATGATAAGTTGGCGTAGCGTTGTCCACGATTGGCCGGCTTCGATAACGTATTTCTGATTGATTTCTATCTCCACGCCCAGATAAGTGCCAGGCGGTGTGTTTTTACGAAACCAAGAAGTCAAACCATCGCCGTTGCCACGATACGGGTAGTTGCGGCGGACGATTAATTCAGGAGCAATGCGTTTGAGGGCAAATTGCCATCGCGCGCAAAAATCGGCTTCTATCGCGCTGGCAGGGTCATAGAGCAAACCTATGTCGGCATTGCGGACATCACCGTTTAATTCCGGCGTAAAACTGTGCGATGAAATGTGCAGCACCAGCCCGTGATGGGCAATGCCTTGGCGCACCAGGCTTTCTGCTTGAGTGCGGTAGGGCAGGTAATAGTTGTCGATAATTTCTTGCCGCGCTGCCTTGGGTAAATTGCGGATAACTTCCGCATGAAGGCGCGGATGCCCGATAGATCGGTTTAAATCAACCAGCAAACGGCTGGTGGTGGAAGATAGCAGCGGCGCAGATAATTCCAAGGCCAGCGCCTTCGCCATCCGCAACGCGCCAAAATCGAAACCTTGGTGGGTTGCCAATTGTGCTTGATAAGTTTGGAAAAACGACTGATAAGGCGCGGGGATTACATTGCCGCCATGCTCGCACGTCACTAGAAAGCCATCTTTGATGCAGTCTGTTACAGCTATCGCGTCAGTTGCCGATTGCAATTGTTTATCCAGCATAAGTATTTACACAAGTATTAAACATAATTAAAACATAAGGTTATGTTGTTGACTAACTCCCTCTCCCCGTGGGAGAGGGTTGGGGTGAGGGTAATAAGATCAAGCGTTTAAATACCCTCATCCCAACCTTCTCCCACGGGGAGAAGGAGCTTTTAGACTTGTGTAGATACTTATGGTTTATGCAGTAAATCATGGATAAGTCCGTTTGTTCATCATGGTAAAAACAAGCCTTATAGCCCGTAAATGCAAGGCGAAGTATTTTTTGGAAGTTGCTGTAATTGTACCCGCCCGCCAACGCTTGTCTGTATGCTAGCGAACATTGGGAATAAGACGGATTATTGTTGGATCAATCAATTAGAATCTGATGTTAAGCGGTAACGCGCTTTTCTCCCGTTTGCCGCGTCGAGCACCGGAGCATTTGTCGGGAACAGCCCGAAGGGGTGCGGCATGGATGCCGCACGGCGGCAGATGGGCAGGAAGCCCATTCTGCCGTCCCCCGACAAATGCGAGGAGCGCAAGACATGAGCGGCAACCGGGCCGCCTTTTCTTTGGATACTTTCTTTTGGCGGCGCAAAAGAAAGTATCTCGCCTTCGGGTGCGAGAACCCGATTTAAATAACATCGCGATAGCGATTCATTGACAAGGCGAGCAGCCGCTCGCCGCTACGAAAATAATACCGACAATTCAGCACCGGCTGGGTATTAGGCCACCCCTAATCCAAGAGAAAACCCCATATGTCCACTAACCACACTCAGCTCAGCCCGGTTTTATTCCTATCCCACGGCGGTGGGCCATTGCCTTTGCTGGGTGATAAAAGCCATCAACACTTATTGAATTTTTTTGCCGAAGTGGCACCGCTGCTTGGTAAGCCGACGGCTATCGTAGTCATCAGCGCCCATTGGGAAATGCCGTTGCCGACCGTCACTAGCGGCGCACAACCCGCATTAATTTATGATTATTCTGGCTTTCCCGCACCTGCTTATCAGATTAAATATCCCGCGCCAGGTAATCCGGCTTTAGCGGCACAAATGGTCGATTTACTCCAGCAACATGGCATTAAAGCCCAGCAAGATGCACAGCGTGGTTTCGATCATGGCTTGTTTGTACCGCTAAAACTGCTATTTCCCGTTGCCGACATCCCTTGTGTGCAGTTGTCTTTATTACACAATCTGGATGCCCGCCAACATTGCCAAATCGGCAAAGCCTTAGCGAAATTAAGGACGCAGAATGTGCTGATTATCGGCTCTGGGTTTAGTTTTCATAATCTCAGCGCCTTTTTTGCGCCTGTAACGGCAGCGTCGCAAGCCAACAACAGGGCATTTGAACAGTGGTTAATCGATACCTGTAGCAACCGCCACTACAGCGAAGCGGAACGAGAACAACGATTAATTGATTGGCAACAAGCGCCAGCGGCGAGATATTGCCATCCGCGTGAGGAACATTTATTACCCTTGCACGTTTGTTACGGCGCTGCAGGCACAGCGGCAAGCCGCGTATTTGAGTTTGAAATTCTTGGAAAAATGGCGAGTGCTTTTCTTTGGCAAGCATAGCTGCAATCGCAAAGGAGCGCGGGCATCCTGCCCGCCTGTTGCGGTCAAGATGACCGCGCTCCACATCTAATTCAAACCACCACACCAATCAACAAACTGTCGCTGCGATGGCGTTCGCTATGGCGGCGCAGTTTTGCCATCAGCGAGTGAAAACCATATGGTCTTTTACATTGCTGACGCCGGGGGTACTCCAAGCGGAATGGGTCGCCAAATATCGCTCTGACCAATTCAGGACTTTACCCGTTAACTTCACTTCGCTGCCTTGCACCGCCACTTGGATATTTGGCGCGGCATCTTTAGCGCGGCGTTTTAAAGCGGCTTCAACTACGGCTTTTATCTCGCTTGATCCGGCGTTCGATTTTGGTTTCAGTTTGATGTCGTCGCTTACGCCCGTTACGCCAGTGATATGGCGAATCGCCTCAATGGTCAATAAACGTTGGTATTCCCATTCCACTTCGCCGGACAATTTCACCCAGCCGTTTTCAACCATGATCTTGACCGCGTTTTCCGGCAAAAAAGTTTTCCAGCGCAAGATATGTTCAACAGACAAGGCAATATCGGCATCGCTGCGAACGCTTAATGTCGGCTGGACAATATCCATATCAATAACCAAGGCTTGCACACCCGCCACCCGTTGCGCGGCGGTTTCAGCATTCCATTTTTCTGGATAATTGCTGACATGCCCGCTCAAAGTGACAACGCCGTCTTTCACTTCAACCCCAATTTCCGCCTGATTAACAGCAGGATCAAAATTAAGCTCTGCAATCACATCTTTTTGGATTTCTTTGTCGGTTTTCATTATGGATTTTCCATTGGAATTGGGTGGAGCTGAAGCTTGCAGGAAAGCTTGGTGGTGGTCTGTGCGTTATCGCGCTTTTGTTGGCAATATTTAATCCCCTCCAAATTTTATCTACGCGATACTGCCATTGGCTATCGTTCCTACGCTCCAGCGTCACTGCCATTAAGTTAATGATTTATATTTTAGTTTCAATAAGGTAGAGCGCTAGTTCCCAAGCTCCAGCTTGGGAATTCAAGTCCGAGAAGCTCTAGCTTCGATAATACGGGAAGCTAGAGCTTCCGAAACGGCATTCCCAAGCCGGAGCTTGGGAACGAGGGTCAAAATTTTTTCTACGCGATACTTCCATTGGCTATCGTTCCCACGCTCCAGCGTCACTGCCATTAAGTTAAGAATTAACATTATTTATCAATACGATAGGCTGGATGTGTCAGGATTTTTCCGTTCGTCCTGAGCTTGTCGAAGGATGAGCGGAAAAATCCGTGAGCAGAGACTTAAACCATTCATGCTTCGACAAGCTCAGCACGAACGGCTTAAGTCTCTGGTTCATATAATTTTTTCCTTAACTTAATGGCAGTGACGCTCCAGCGTGGGAATGCCGCCGCTGACGCTCCAGCGTTGCGTTTCAGTAGTAAACAACGCTGGAGCGTTGTAGGATGAATTCCCACGCGGGAGCGTGGGAACTATAAAAATCACGATTTTACTGGCAGCAGATTAAAGCTAAACCGAATGTACGCCAACGAACTGACTAGGATTTTTTTGTAGTTAAAATGGCTCACTATGACCAAATTACACTCATTTTCAGCATCCATAACCCAAACACAGCACTGGCTGAAATACGTCAAAGTGGCTATATGCTCAGGTTTTCACGGTCATTTTGATTGCAACTGGCGGGCAGGACGCCCGCGCTCCATGCTGTTTACGGGTAATCAACTGTGAAAACTTGGTACAGCCAATCACCCGAAGAAACCTTAGCTGAGCTGGGTTCGTCATCAGCTGGATTGACAACCGCCGAAGCCAAACAACGCCTCGCTACCAACGGCCCAAACCAACTCAAAGAAGATCAGCGGATACGTCCATTCCAAATCTTCCTTAATCAATTCAAGACGTTTATCACTTGGATACTCATCGCCGCTGGGGCAGTTTCCGGCTTTTTGGGCGAAGGCATGGATGCCATTGCCATCTTAGCGATTGTTATCCTAAATGCGGTCATCGGTTTTTATCAGGAATTCAACGCCGAGAAATCCATCGCCGCGCTCAAAAAAATGACCACGCCGCAAGCCAAGGTGCGCCGTGATGGTCGGGTTATGTCCATCATGGCCTCGGCGATTGTCACGGGCGACATACTCTTATTAGAAGCAGGCGATGTGGTCGCCGCTGATGCCAGACTATTAACGGCGGCCTCCCTCAAGTGCATAGAAGCGGCATTGACTGGGGAATCGAAAGCCCAATCCAAAAATAGCTTAGCTTTAGCCAAAGACGACATTCCGCTAGGCGACCGCAATAATATGGTGTTCATGGGGACTAGCATCGCCGTTGGTACAGGCACGGCGTTAGTGGTGGCAACGGCGATGGACACCGAATTAGGCCGTATTGCTGGCTTGTTGGTGGAAGCGGAAGCCGAACCTGGCACGCCTTTACAACGCAAGTTAGATGCCTTCGGGCAGATTTTGGTTTGGGTGGCCTTAGGCATCGTCGCGCTGCTGTTTGGATTGGGTTTGCTGCGCGGGACGAAGTTGGTTGAATTGACCATGACTTCCATCAGCCTCGCGGTAGCAGCTGTGCCGGAAGGTTTGCCCGCTGTAGTCACGGTAGCGCTTTCGCTTGGCGTGTTGCGTATGGCTAGGCGCCGTGCGCTGGTGCGTAAATTGGCGGCGGTCGAAACCTTGGGTTCGACGAGTGTTATTTGTACCGACAAAACGGGCACGTTAACCGTCGGCGAGATGACCGTGCGGATGTTTTATGTGGCAGGTCAAAGCTATCAAGTGACGGGCGAAGGTTACGCGCCCGTCGGTGCAGTCCTTTTTGAAGATAAGCCCTTTGATGGGCAAAACGCCATTGCAGTGCAGGAGTTGGCGACGCTAATCATCGGTTGCAACAACGCCCATTTGGTTCAGGAAGATGGGTTATGGAAAACCCTAGGTGATCCAACAGAAGGCGCGTTATTGGCGGCAGGCGCGAAGGCGGGAGTTGATCGCGAGCGGTTGGAGCAGGAAACACCTAAGTTATACGAAATCCCTTTTGATTCTGACCGCAAACGCAGTTCAGTCATCCGCCAAATGCAAGATGGCAAGCTGCGGGCGTTCGTGAATGGCGCACCTGGCATCGTGCTGGAGCGTTGTACTTCCGTTTACACGGACTCAGGAATTCATTTGTTGACCGAAGCCGATCGGCAACAAATCTTGTCGCAAACCTCGTCAATGGCGCAGCAAGCCTTGCGCGTGTTGGCATCTGCTTACCGTGACAATCTTGACCATACTGTGCCAATCACCGAAATGAGTGCGGAAGAAGTGGAGCAAGAATTGGTCTTTGTCGGCCTGTCTGGCATGTACGATCCGCCCCGTAAAGAAGCCCAAGCCGCTGTTGCCCAATGTCGTGATGCCGGGATTCGTGTGGTGATGATTACTGGCGACCATCCGCATACCGCCATCACCATCGCCCGTGAAATCGGCATTGCTAGCGTTGATGATTTGGCAGTTTCCGGTGTGGAATTGGATAAGCTCTCTGACGTTGGCTTGCGTGATCTGGTCGCCAAAATCGCTGTGTATGCGCGTGTGACTGCGGAACACAAATTGAGGATTATCCGCGCTTGGCAAGCCAATGATGCCGTCGTGGCGATGACGGGTGACGGGGTTAACGATGCGCCTGCGATTCGTGGTGCGGACATTGGCATCACCATGGGAAAAACAGGCACGGAAGTGACCAAGCAAGCGGCGGATATGATTATCACTGATGATAATTTTGCCACCATTATTGCTGCCGTCGAAGAGGGCAGGGGCATTTACGACAACATCCGTAAAACCCTGCAATATCTGCTGGCGGGCAGTACGGGTGAGTTGTTGCTGGTGGCGGTTTGTGTGATTGCCGGAATGCCGACACCGTTACTGCCGATTCACTTATTGTGGATTAATCTCATCACCGACGGATTGCCAGCACTGTGTTTGGCGACCGATCCGATTGATCGCGACGTGATGCAACGCCGCCCGCGTCATCGCTCCGAACGCATTACCGACGGCGGCTTCCTGCGTACGATGTTTTTAACGGGCTTCCTCACCGCTGGGGTCGCGTTTGCGGTTTATGCTTACGGCTTGCAGACCGGAACAACCGAGACGGCACGCACATCGGCTTTCGCTGTGCTGGTTTATGCTGAATTGTTACGGTCGTTTGGGGCGCGTAGCGAAACCAAGCCCGTTTGGCGCATCGCGTTGTTTACCAATACCAATCTGGTGATTGTCGTCGGCATTTCCTTTGGCCTGCAAGTGCTCAGCCAGCATAACGCCATGTTGGGTAGCTTTTTGAAGACATCCGCCATGCCGCTAGCCGATACCTTTTTGCTGCTGGCAATCGGCACTATTCCGTTGTTGGTGTTGGAAGCGGTCAAACTATTGCAGAATGCGCGGCGGCAAAAAACCGCGCATCCACAAAGCCATGCCAGCAAACCTAAACCCTCATCCGGTCAGGGCTGGGCAATAATTAAATTGGCAATGCAAAAGTTTTCGCAGATGGACGGGGCGCAGTCAGCGGCGGCGTTTGCTTACTATGCGTTTTTTTCCTTGTTTCCCCTGATTGTTTTGATTGTCACTTTGGCCTCGGCGTTTATTGACCGGAATCAGGCGGCATCGGAAGTCATCCTTTATGTTAAGCATTTCGTGCCGATTACTGGCGCTATGCAAAGTTATATTTTTGACACCATTTCTGGGGTGATTAACGCCAGCACGCAAATGAGCATCGTGGCCTCTTTGGTATTGATATGGGCGGCGATGCAATTTTTTACCACCTTGATTGCCGTCACCAACAAAGCTTGGGGCGATGAAATTCCGGTTGGCTGGCGCTTTCCGTTTAAAGACATGGGTTTTTTAATTATTTTGGTGGGATCAATGTTGTTCATCGTTTTAGTCCCTATTCTGACGAAAATGACCACGGTATGGCTGTTTACACCGAGCCTTGATAATGCGTGGTTGTACGCGCTGGGTAGCTATTGCCTGCCGAACATAATGGTGTTTCTGGGTTTAAGTGGTTTCTATCGGTTGGCACCCATCCAACTCAAACGTTTTAGCGAAGTGTGGGCAGCGGCGTTATGCGCGACGCTGCTTTTACAAATAGCGGAAAGTTTTTTTGTCATTTATCTCCAAATTTTTTCCTCATTAAACGCGATTTACGGTGCGTTTGGTGGCTTCATGGCTTTGCTGACTTGGATTTATCTTTCTGGTTGCATCGTTATCTACGGTGCTTGTATGTGTGCCGCGCAAGCCCAAATACGCCTGACTTCACGGCAAGCCAATCCGGCAATCTCCAAAAAATAGGCAGTAAAACAATGGCAACTGACGTGCAAACACCGGAAACCATTATGAAAGCCTAGACCTGACAGGTTTTAGAAACCTGTCAGGTCTTAATATCGGGATTTCATGCACGAAATTGGCAAATTGGGCTATTCTCTAAGTTTTTGGTTCGGCGCGGTGTTGCCGATCTTGCTATTTAAAGCCTAAAAACAGGAGCCATGCGTGACAAACAGCTATTCCATCACACCGCCGTTAACCAAGCTGCCCGCTTGGCAAGCTTTGCAGTTGCATTTCCAGCAGATACAGCCTTTACACTTGCGCCAATTGTTCGCCGATGATGCAGCACGCGGTGAGCGCTTGGTGGTGGAAGCGGCGGGTATTTATCTGGATTATTCCAAAAACCGCATCACCGATGAAACTGTGCAATTGCTGGTCACGCTTGCCGATGAATGTGGTTTGCGTCAGCGCATCAACGCCATGTTTGATGGCGAAACCATTAACGTCACCGAACAACGTGCCGCGCTGCACACCGCCTTGCGCGCGCCTAAAGCGGATCACATCTTGTTAGATGGCGTGGATGTCGTCAGTGAAGTCCATGCGGTGTTGGACAGAATGGCGGCGTTTTCCGCGCAAGTCCGTAGCGGCGAATGGCTGGGCCACACGGGCAAACGCATCCGCAATATCGTCAATATTGGCATCGGCGGTTCCGATTTGGGCCCGGTGATGGCTTACGAAGCTTTGCGGCATTACAGCCAACGCGATCTGACCTTGCGGTTTATCTCCAATGTAGATGGCACCGATTTTACCGAAGCGCTGATTGATCTTAATCCCGAAGAAACGCTGTTTATCGTTTGCTCGAAAACCTTCACTACCTTAGAAACCTTAACCAATGCCCGTGCCGCGCGGGCGTGGTGTCTGCAATCGCTAGGTGATGAAACTGCGGTAGGTCAGCACTTTGTTGCTGTATCGACCAACGCCGACGCGGTCGCCCAATTTGGCATCAACCTCGACAATATGTTCGGCTTTTGGGATTGGGATGGCGGACGCTATTCGATGGATTCGGCGATTGGTTTATCAACCATGATCGCCGTGGGTGCGGATAATTTTCGGGCGATGCTGGCGGGTTTCCATGAAATGGACGAGCATTTCCGCACCGCGCCATTCGAGAAAAATATTCCCGTCATCATGGGTTTGCTGGGTGTTTGGTACAACAATTTTTTCAACACCGAATCGGTGGCGGTTTTTCCTTATTGCCAATATCTGAAACGTTTCCCAGCGTACTTGCAGCAATTGACCATGGAGAGCAACGGCAAACACATCACTTTAGACGGTGCGGAAGTCGATTACCAAACCTCGCCCATTTATTGGGGCGAACCCGGCACGAACGGGCAGCATTCTTTCTTCCAGTTATTACACCAAGGCACGCGCCTGATTCCTTGCGATTTTATCGGTTTCTGCCAAGCCCTAAACCCGCAAGGCGACCAGCATGACTTGCTGATGTCAAACCTGTTCGCGCAAACCGAAGCCTTAGCTTTCGGCAAAACCGCTGCGGAAGTTAAAGCTGAAGGTGTCAGCGATTGGTTGATTCCGCACCGCACCTTTGAAGGCAACCGCCCCAGCAATGTCCTGCTGTTGGAGCAATTAACGCCGAAAACGCTGGGTGTGCTGGTCGCACTCTACGAACACAGCGTATTCACCCAAGGCGTGATTTGGAATATCGACTCATTCGACCAATGGGGCGTGGAATTGGGCAAAGCCTTAGCGCAAAAAACCGCTGCTGAATTGATGAGTGCAGAAGAGCCGTCGTTGGATCATGACAGCTCCACCAATGCGTTAATCAAGCGGTATCGGCAGTTAAAAAACCACCCCAGCTAACATTAGCCCGATTTCAGATTTTATCGGTACTTCAAATGGTCAAATTTTCGGGAACTGTAGAGACGTTGCATTGCAACGTCTCTACCCTAAAACCGAAAACTTGACGGCTAAATGTTAAACAACTGATTTACCTGTACTTATCTGTTTTAGGAGCATTATGTTAGTCACCTTTTCAACACGCGGCTATTCCGACATCACCTTGTTTGGTGATGTCGCCTTAACCTTGCTAAAAATGATGGGACACAGCGGAAACGTACCGGGAGCGATTTTAGCCGCCGACGTTCCGGCGGCTTTAAATCGTTTGCAAGCGGCTATTGACGCCACCAAAGCAACGCCGCCAATAGCCGATAAAGAGAATAAAGAACCGGAAGTGAGCTTATCAAAAAGAGGCCTGCCACTCATTAACCTGCTAACCAACGCGGTAGAAGAAAATAATAATGTGATGTGGAAATAGAGCCGTAGGGTGGTTTCGCCGCTAGGCAAACCGCCGTGGCTAGTCCGAAAATGGGTGGATTGCTTGGCAGCGAATCCACCCTACAGTCATATGCTCAATAAGCCAGCCCTGCCAAATTGACCTACCCCTACTTTGGTATTACCATTTACATAATAGTAATACCAAGGAGACAGCCCATGCACAAAATAACCAGCAAAAGGCAAGTAACATTGCCGCAAGCCGTTTGTCAGGCGATAAACCTACAACCCGGCGATTATGTCGAAGTTTTTGCGCGTGACGGCGTGGCGCATATCGTCAAAATGAAAACAGATAATCTTGCAGGCAAATTCAGCCATCTGCTTAAAGACAACGATTTCCCGTCTGACGAAGACATCAGCACCGCCATCAAAAAACGCGCCGCCAACAAATTCCTCAGCCATGATTGCAGTTGACACCAATGTTCTGCTGCGCTTTTTGTTCCAGCCCATAGACACCAAAAATCCAGAGTGGCAAGTGGCGCAAGCCCAAGCCATCATCAATCAAGCCGATAAGGTGTTTGTTTCTGCCATTGTGATTGCCGAAATGGAATGGGTGATGGAAAGCGTGTTTGCCTGCACCCGCCAAGAAATCCATACCGTATTGCACGAACTGGCAAGCAACACCAAATTCCAATTTGAAGATTGGGCGGTGCTTAACTGCGCATTGTTGGATTATCAGGAATTTGCCGCAGTTGACCTGTCCGATTGCCTGATTGCAAGGGCGGCGCAAAAAGCAGGCGCGACAACCTTGTTTACCTTTGAAAATGAAAAAAAGCTAGGGGCTTTGCCGATTGTGACCAGCCTTAAAAAGGTCTGAGCCGGAGCGACGTTTGTGGAAATTTGAATTAAACCTGATATGAGTACTTACGCCAATAAATAGCCAACATACGCAGGTTATCGCAACCTACTCGCTTAACTCATTGAAGTTTTAAAATGAATTCACGATAATGCCAGCCCATCGCCACTTTTTTCCGGAGTCAAAAATGCCTGTCCATATCCCACTCCTTCTGCTCGAAGAAATCCGCAAATTTGCCATTCACGCCGCCAAAAAAGCCGCGCATTCGCAACTTGATAAGCACCTGGAACACCCAACTGCGCCGCGTCCGTTGACTGAAACCGAGAGGCAATACCTCGCCAATAAAATTGAATGCGACCAACTCAACGTAAAGTTGCAGCACGACCAAACCCAATTGCAAGCTGCCCGTTTAGAACTCGACCGCCAGCGGGCACAACTAGAATTAGCCATTCAACGCGAACAACTGGACTTCCAAAAACAACAGCACCTCGCGCACATAGAACAAAGTAAACAACAAATCCAAGCCGAATTTGACAAAGACCGCTGGGCGGGCATTTGGAGTCGGGATGAATTGCTCAATATTCTCCACAGCAGCAGCCAACACCATCATGTCTTGTTACTGCTCTCTGAACCAAAAATTGCCAACAATTGCCCCGACAAATTCAAAGACGACTTGCCCATCGAAATACCTAGTGAACTGAAAATGTTCATGCAGAACCATTACCCGTTCAACCACGCGCACCCCGTGCAGTTTTTTGGGCGTTTTTTTGAAAAAAGCGTGTTTGACACTCACGTCAAGCAATACGAAAACCTATTGCGTGACAGTGTGCCGACGGTGGTTTTGTTTAGCGAAATGTCCAGTTCCAAATTGTATCTGCACAGCCATGCCTGGGGCTTTGGCGCGCATGTCCTAAATGAAACCTGCGTGTTAAATTGGAGCGATAGCGTCGAGCAATTCATTGCTGACGGTTTAAGCGAAAACCAAGCCCTCGAAAAAATTTGCCAAATCATTATTGAAGTGTATGCCACATTTGCAGGTTTCTACGCGGATTGGTATTACCTGCACATAGACCCGCTGTATCAGCCGCGCTTATTGACCATTGAATTGAGCGCTACCGTGCAAATCTTGATTGAACCCTTACAGGCCAGTTTGCGTGAATTAAGTGAGAAACAACGACAAGCTTATGAATCGGCATTGGAAACACGCGAACAAATAGACCGTACAAATGATAAAAATCAAGATGATGAATGGCAAAAAGTTGGAAAATATAAAGTTAAAGGAGGATTGGCGATTGATACAGAAACGAAGCTAATGTGGTTACGTTTTACCATTGGTCAAAGCTGGGAAAACGATTCATCACAGGGTGATTTTAAAATATTTTCTCAAAAGGATGCTTTACTAATGGCTGAGTCTTTAAATCATTCAGGTGGGTATGATGGTTATACCGATTGGAGATTGCCGACGATACAGGAACTAGAATCTTTATTGAAAAGTAAAAGTAAATTTTTTGAGTTGTTTAATGTATCGAATGTAAAAAAACGAGAATTATTTAATAAGGTTGTTTTTCCAAATACCCCAATTATTCTTTTGTCCCAATCAAGCGTGTGGATATTTTCCAGATTCTTGATTCCTTCATTAGGATGGTCGGATTTTAAATTTAAATTCGTAAAACTTCCCGTCAAACTTGTGAGAAATGTAGAATAAAATCTAGGCCGAGCATTATGTCATACAAACAGCGGCAGCGCGTCGGCAACGTCCCTAATTCTTTCACAAAATTTTAGTTATAAACAACTCCTGCACTGCTGCTGGCTATAGCAACGGGAATAAGGGATTCAAAATGCAATTTGAATGGGATAATCGAAAGGCTCTCAGTAATGACCGCAAGCATGGCGTAAGTTTTGAAGAAGCAAAAAGTTGCTTTTATGACCCAAACCAAATTGCTTTTTATGATTCTGAACATAGCGAAGACGAAGACAGGGAAATTTTACTAGGTCATTCCAATAGGGGCAGGCTGTTAATGGTCATTTGCACAATACGCAGCGATAAAATTCGGATTATTTCAGCGCGTAAAGCAACTCAACAAGAGGTGATTGATTATGAAAAAGGAATATGATTTAACCAAACTAAAAGTTAAGCGGCGCGGGTTATTAGCTGATTTGCCGCAGATGGAAGAAGCAGAACAAGTAACCTGTGTATTATCATTAGATAAAAAGGTAGTTGATTTCTTTCAACAAGCGGCAGATTTGCCAAATGCGTTACCTTATCAGCAACAAATTAATCATGCGTTGCAAGAATGGTTAGAAACTCATGCTACCTAAATAATCCGGCCTGGTAGGGTGGGCAGAACAGCATGTGCCCACCGACATTGGCATTCACTCCGCCAAGCTAGGGTATAAGTAAACCGCAATCCACAGCAAAACCACGAACGTCCCACCCAATACGCCAAAATCTACTGCGTAGCCGTAAATGTTTTCACCACCGATAATTACCAGCCCACGCAAAGCGTCGATTAAATACGTGAGCGGATTAATTTGGGCGATGACTTGTATCCAATGTGGCATGAGGTCTAGCGGATAAATGGCGTTGCTGGCGAAGAACATGGGCATGGTCAGCAATTGGCCTATGCCCATGAAACGCTCGCGGGTTTTGACAATGCAAGCAATGATAAGGGAAAACGTGGCGAAGATGCCCGATCCCAACATCACGCTGCCGAGCATAGCTAAAATGGCGAGCGGCTCCAGCCTTAATTCGACGTGCATTAAAAGTGCGACCACGTAAATGATAATGGCTTGGATAATTCCCCGAAAACCAGCGGAAAGTGCTTTGCCAAAAACCAGCGAAATTCTGAGAGCTGGGCTGACTAAGAGCTTATGCACCACGCCTAAATCGCGTTCCCAGATGATGGCGATGCCGTAAAAAATGCCGCTGAATAAAATACTTTGCGCCAAAATGCCGGGGGTCAGAAAGGCAAGGTAAGTGGTTTGTCCGGTATGGATGCCACGCACTTGCGCTAATACTTGCCCGAAAATCACTAGCCACAGCACGGGCTGTATGGCGCGGGCGAGCAGCTCGGTCGGGTCACGAACCAATTTAATCAGCTCAACTTCGGCAATCGCTGCACTTTCAAGGATGAATTGTTTCATGTTGGACTCAGCCGAAGCGTTGGGTAGAGTGACGGCTTTGGGCTACGTTGCTGTAACCGTCGCCTTCGTGTTGCAAATTTCCTGCGTAATGGATAAACACATCGTCCATGGTCGCATCCGCACCGATGCCAAGCCTTAAATCGGCAGGCGCACCAATCACGCTAACCCGTCCGCTTTGGAGAATTGCCAAGGTGTCGCACAGCGTTTCCGCTTCTTCCATGTCATGGGTGGTGATGAGAACCGTCATGCCATAGTCCCTCCTGAGATCACGCAATCTATCCCAAACCAAATGCCTGGCGACTGGATCAAGGCCGATGGTCGGTTCGTCTAAAAATAAAATGGCGGGGCGATGGAGCATGGCTTGGGCGAGTTCTAGCCTGCGGATCATGCCGCCGGAATAGGTTCTGACCAATTTTTTGGCGACTTCCGCAAGCCCCATGAAAGTTAAAGCGTCTTTAATCTGCGAGCGGGTTTCGGCGCTTTTCAAACCGTACAATCGGGCTGAAAGTAATAAATTCTCGTATCCGGTCAGCGCACCGTCAGCTGATAGCAATTGCGGTACATAACCTATGTGCCGCCGGACTTTTGCAGGCGCTTTGATAATATCGAAACCACCTACTTCTGCTGAGCCGGAGGTTGGTGGCAGTAAGGTCGTGAGCATTTTTATCATCGTGCTTTTGCCCGCTCCATTGGTGCCGAGCAATCCGAAAATGGTTTTATAGGCCACAGTTAATTCGATATGGTCAACTGCAACCAAGCGACCGAACTGGCGGGTGAGTTGCGAGGTTTTAATGGCAAATTGCCCGTGACTATCTGGTTCGTTGGTATTCATAGATAACCAAAGGGTGATTTGTAAGTGATTGTTAATAGAGTAAATTATTTGGTTTCACTCAGCTTTGAATTAGAGGAGACAACAAATGCTGTCTCCCCAATGCCCGCAAAATTAAGCAAAGGTCATTTTATCTTCAACATTGCGTACGCCCGGCGAACACCACGCGGAATGGGTGGCTAAATCCCGTTCTGACCAGCTGTGTACTTTTCCGGTCAACACCACCACAGCGCCGTGGACACTCACGTTTATTTCATCGGCTTCGCGGCTAGCGCGGCGTTTTAACGAGGCCTCAATATCGGATTTGACCACGGTTGAATTCACTTGGGCTTTGATGGTGATGTTATCGCTAACGCCAGTCACACCCGTTAAATGGCGCACGGCATCAACCGACGCTGCTCTTTGGTATTCCCAATCGACTTCACCCGATAATGTAATCCAACCATCTTCAACTATCAGCTGAACTGATTTGTTCGGCAAAAAGGTAGTCCATGACAAGACATTTTCTGCCGCCCGCGCGATGTCGGTATCGGTGCGTTTGCTTAAACCCAATAAATTGACATCAATCTCAATAGCCAATGCTTTCACGCCCGAAACCCTTAGGGCAGCGCGTTCGGCATTCCATTTTTCCGAGTAAGAATGCACATGTCCCGATAAAGTCACAATGCCATCTTTTGCCACGACGCCAATTTGAGCGGCATTGATTGACGGCTCAAAGTTAAGCTCATCTATTACGTCAGTTTGTAATTGCGTATCTGTTTTCATGATTATTTTTTCATCTTGGTTAGGGAAGGGCGTGCCAGTGTGGAAGTTACGCGTTATTTAATCGGTGCGTTAACCCACGTTGCAAAACCTTATTTACTGTTATTCATTTATGTGTGTTGGCAAACAGACCAGATGGTGCAGAACGAAGATCATAGCGTCGCAGATGCGTAATAGCCGTTGTTAGTATTGGAAACCCATCTGTAGCACGCTATTGATAAATCAAGACAGGCTATTTAGTTAGCGCTTGGGTTATCACTTTTTAACTTCATTCAGAGAAAAATAATGAATAAAAATAAATATTTGGGATTGGTTTTGGCGATTTTTATGGGCGTCATATCGGCATCTGTGTTTGCCGAAGTTGTACCTGCACCTGCCGCACCTGAGCCAATTTCTGCACCAGCAACAACACCTGCCGAACATAAAGCCGCTGCCGAACTTAACTTACAACACGCCGAATACCATAAAGGTTTGGCTAAACATCACCGTTCTATGGATTCGGTGTATCAAGGTAACGGTCAACGTATCTTAGGCGACAGACATGAAGCCATTGCAAAGCATGAAGATGCGTTGGCAAAAGAATATGAAAAAACCGCTGCTGAACACGAAAAATTAACAAAGCCTTAGTCATTCAATCGACTTTTTGACGAGTGCAAATAGACCTGTCAGGTTTTAAAAACCTGACAGGTCTTGTTATCCGCCAACAGTCAGTACTAGGTTTGTATTCCAAAGCGCTACGGATTTGGATGGCTGGCTAAATAATTTAGGCCAGTTTCAATCCAACCATTACGCAGTTTTTTACTTAACTTAATTTAGAGAAACGCTATGTCACAAAATCACAATTCCGTTGTTGCCTTGTTCAGCAGCCACGATGATGCAGAAAGCGCCGTTAAAGAACTGGAAAAATCCGGTTTCGACATGAAAAAACTGTCGGTTATCGGTAAAGACTATGAGTCTAAAGAAAACGTCATCGGTTATTACAATACCGGCGACCGGGTGGCAACTTGGGGAAAATTCGGTCTGTTTTGGGGAACGATGTGGGGCTTGCTGTTTGGCTCGGCATTTCTGCTTATCCCCGGCGTGGGTCCGGTTATGGTCGGCGGCCCGTTAGTCAGTTGGATATTGGGTGTGCTTGAAGCAGCCGTTGTAACGGGTGGCTTATCGGCTTTAGGCGGTGCATTAGCCAGTATTGGCATCCCTAAAGACAGCATCATCCGTTACGAAACTGCGCTTAAAGCCCATAAGTTTCTGCTGATTGCTCACGGAACATTGGATGAAGTTAAGCAAGCCAATGCCATTCTTATGGAAAACAAAGCGGAAGAGGCTAGTATCCATAATGAAGCATTGGATAAAAAGCAGCCTGCATTAGCTTAGTTCTCGTTTGGGCAAAGTTATTGTACATAGCGGGCAGGATGCCCGCGCTCCAGATTGCGGGAATGGGTTATCGCGTAAAAGTAGGATGGGCTGACGCTAGGAAGCCCATCAAACTAAGCACTCCAATGATGGGCTTCCTATCGTCAGCCTTTATGCCCTTGGGTGCATCCTACATTTATATGTTTTACAAATATGCACAGCACCACAATTTAAATTTAATTATCCAAGCCATTTTAGGCAGGATAACAACGCCGATTTTTCGTGCCTTTTCGTGTAGTTCGTGGACGAAAAAATCAAATCAGTAACCACCGCGCCAACCGACGCGATCATCCAGATTAGCAATTGGCAGAGGAACGCATATGGCTTACCAAAGCATCAATCCCTATAACGGCGAAACCCTAAAAAGCTTCGATGCACAAACCGACGGGCAGCTAGAAACCGCGCTGGCGACCGCTGCGGCTTGTTTTGAAAAATGGCGGCAGACCAGCTTTACCCATCGGGCGGCTGTTGTTGCCAATGCGGCGGCACTGATGCGCCAACAAAGTGAGCATTTGGCGAAGCTAGTCACTTTAGAAATGGGCAAATTGATTGCCCAGTCGCGTGGTGAAGTCGCCTTAAGCGCGGACATCCTCGATTATTACGCCCAACATGCCGAACATTTCTTGGCGCCCGAACACCTCATTCCCAGTACTGGCGAAGCGATGGTGGTGAGCGAACCTCTGGGGGTCTTGTTCGGTGTGCAGCCCTGGAATTTCCCCTATTACCAACTCGCGCGTTTTGCCGGGCCTAATCTGATGGCAGGCAATGTGGTGATGGTGAAACACGCCTCTTGTGTGCCGCAATGTGCGCTGGCATTTGAAAAACTCTGGTTAGATGCAGGCGCACCCGTCGGTGCGTATACCAACCTATTGATCTCGCACGACCAAGTCAACCATGTGATTGATGATGCGCGAATCAAAGGCGTGGCGTTAAAAGGCAGTGCGGAAGCGGGAAAAACAGTTGCCGCACGGGCGGGGTTAAATCTGAAAAAATCGACCATGGAACTTGGCGGCAGCGATGCTTTTATCGTACTAGATGATGCCGATCTCGATAAAACCGTGGAATGGGCCGTTTGGGCGAAGATGAACAATAACGGTCAATGCTGCGTGGCGGCAAAACGCTTTATTGTTGTCGATCAATTAGCCGATCAGTTTTTAGAAAAATTTAGCGCGGCATTGGCCTTGCTTAAACCCGGCGATCCGATGGACGCAAGCACCACATTGGGGCCAATGTCCAGCGAATCGGCCTTGCAACATCTTTTAGAACAAGTCGATCAAGCCGTGGCTGGCGGCGCGATTGTGTTAACAGGCGGCAAACGCATCGACCGACCCGGCGCATTTATGCAGCCAACCATCCTCACCCATCTTAAGCCTGATAACCCCGCGTATAACGAAGAATTCTTTGGCCCGGTCGCGCTGTTTTTTCGGGTGAAAGATGAAGACGAAGCGGTCATTCTGGCGAATGATTCCAACTTTGGCTTAGGCGGCTCCATTTTTACCCAAGATGTTGAATGGGGAAAGTTTGTTGCCAGCCGCATTGAAACGGGTATGGTGTTTATTAACCATCCGACTTGGACAACCTCGGAATTGCCATTTGGCGGCATCAAAAATTCTGGCTACGGGCGTGAGCTTTCCTATTTGGGCATCCAAGAATTCATTAACAAAAAACTCATCAGAGTTGATGCGATTGACGCATCAGCATAAATCACAAGGAAAAACTACCATGACAACAAATAACGAAAACCCCGTTTGGTTTATTACTGGTTGCTCCACTGGCTTTGGGCGCGAGCTTGCCAGCCATGTGTTAAAACTTGGCTACCGCACCGTCGTGACCGCCCGCCATACTGATGATGTGAAAGATTTGGCTGAATTAGGTGAGGCTTTGGTGCTTAAGCTCGACGTGACCGATCACGTTCAAGCCGAAGCAGCAATCAAAGCGGCTGAAGACGCTTTTGGGCATATTGATGTTTTGGTCAACAATGCAGGCATCGGCTATTTCGGCGCAGTAGAAGAAAGCGAAGAAGACGAAGTGCGGAAAATGTTTGATGTTAATTTCTTTGGTTTGTGCCGGATGATTCATGTAGCGTTACCAACCATGCGCAAACGCCGCAAAGGTTTTATCGTCAATTTGTCTTCCATTGCCGGACTAACCGGATTGCCGTCTTTAGGCTATTACAACGCCACCAAATTTGCCGTCGAAGGTTTGTCTGATGCGTTATCACAAGAAGTCGAACCCTTGGGCATTAAAGTGATGGTGGTTGAACCCAGCGGTTTTCGTACCGATTGGGCAGGCCGTTCAGCCAACGAAAGTAAGCACATCATCGACGATTACGCGAAAACCGCAGGCAAATGGCGCAAAAATATCCGCGCCATATCCGGCAAACAATCGGGCGATCCTATACGCGCCGTCCATGCCATTGTGCAAGCGGTCGAATCCGATAATCCGCCGCATCATTTATTATTGGGTAATGATGCTTTCGAAGGAGCAAAAGCCAAACTCGCCAGTTTGCAGAAAGAATTTGCTACTTGGGAAACCGTTACGCGCGGTGCTGATTTTCCGAAAACTTAACGCTTATCATGTTTGCGATGGTGTTAAAGCAAGCCCATTCCGCGTTGGAATGGACAGAACTGCCGGATCGGCAACCGCAATCCGGCGAAATTCGCGTCAAAGTGCTGGCTTGCGGCGTGTGCCGAACCGATTTGCACGTCCTTGATGGTGAATTGCCCAATCCCGTTTTTCCCATCATTCCCGGACACGAAATTGTCGGACGCGTGGAAGCCATCGGCGCTAATGTTGACGGTTTTCATATCGGCGAGCGCGTCGGCATCCCTTGGCTTGGACATGTTTGCGGCAGTTGCCCTTATTGTTTGGCGCAGCACGAAAACCTCTGCGACCAGCCCTTGTTCACCGGGTACACCCGCGATGGCGGCTTTGCCACCAAGGTGATTGCCGATGCCCGTTTTGCTTTCCCTTTGGGTGAAGTGGGTAGTGATATAGCCTTAGCGCCGCTGTTGTGTGCGGGCTTGATTGGCTGGCGTTCGTTGCTGAAAGCAGGTGAGGGGAGAAAGCTGGGGCTTTACGGCTTTGGTGCAGCGGCGCACATCGTCGCGCAAATCGCCAACTGGCAAGGCCGTTCGGTATTTGCCTTTACCCGAACTGGCGATGTGGCGGCACAAGATTTCGCCAGACAACTCGGCGCGGTTTGGGCTGGCGGTTCGGAAGAAACACCGCCAGAACCTTTGGATACCGCAATTATATTTGCGCCAGTCGGTGAGTTAATTCCGCTGGCCTTAAAAGCCGTCCGCAAAGGTGGGCGGGTAGTCTGCGCGGGCATTCACATGAGCGACATCCCCAGCTTCCCCTATCAGTTATTGTGGGAAGAGCGGCAAATCGTGTCAGTCGCCAACCTCACCCGCCAAGATGGCTTGGACTTCCTGCGCCTCGCTCCTGAAATGGGCATAGTCACCCAAACCACCGCTTATCCACTCAAACAAGCCAACAAAGCCCTTGCCGATTTACGGGCAGGACGGTTTGTGGGTGCTGCGGTGCTTGTGCCGTAAATGTGGTGTTTTGCGAGTTGATGTTAGCAAACGGCTTTTCGTTTACCTTTATGCCCTTGGGTACACCATTTACCGATAAAAATGGTGGGCAGAAAGGTGTTGCTCACCTGGCTGTAGAGTAGGGTGAGCAATTTCTCTCATTTGGGCGGTGGCCCTTTGTGGGAATTTATCGATGCCGCTAGTGCCTTTAGTCGAACTGAACGGCCTTCATAGATCTCTTCTAGACAGTACTCAAAGAGTTCGAAAGCATCAAGTACGTCTGCCATCTGTAGATCGTCAGAGTGGCTTCCGGTGTTCCCAATCCATTTGATTGCTAGAAGTTTGTCCGCAACGTCCTGGTTTGTAGACGCGAAAGCTTGAATACGGACATGAAGTGCATCTTTATTCGGTACACCTTGCTCATCCATTAAGCGCTCCACAGCAGCCCGAATCTTGTTGCCGGACGAAGAGGGTGAGCACCAAATCAAGGAAGATGCCTTCTCCACTTCTGCGCTGACGGACTTTGGACACTTCGAGGGAATCAATATAACGGGAATGTAGGGTTCAAAGTAGGTGGGAACCAATGCATCCGAAAACACCCAACCGTATTCATCGTCATGTTCCTCAATGGCCTGCGTGTTGCCGACGCAAAACACAGGATCACTGCACTTTACGCACTTCATTATCATGAAGAAGCGAGCGACATTCCATTCGGGCTCCCATTCCGGATGACCGTGTGCCTCTTGTGACGCGGCGGTTCTAGACATTTTTAACGATTCCTTAATGGACGCTAGCGCACCGTCTAAGCAGTGCGGACAACGCCATGCTGGCATTGATCGAGGTGAAAATGGAGGTGAGAAATGTTGGCGATTCATAGTGATAGCAAGGTAGGGTGTATAGGCGAAGCGCCATACACCGAATTGTGAATAGACAACACGCCATGTAGGGTCAATTCATGACAGGAATGAATAACGGGGAGCGGTAAATCCGTTTGCAGTGATTGCAATCCCGATGCGGTGTATGACGCTTCGCTTATACACCCTACGGGCTAGCAGATCTTGCCGCAGCGCCAGCAGACACCAGATGCCTCGGGATAGAACCAAGCAGAGCACTTTGGACAAGGTTCTGGTCTTCCAATCGGCTCGAAGGGCTCAAAGCCCATGCGTAGATGGTAGATGGCTGTTGCTTCTTCCGGCGTGTCAGTTTCGATGCTCCAAAGAAGCTCTGCCTCGGGGGCGAGCAAACCCTTTGAGCGTGCCTCGACTTCTGACTCCACCGAGTGAAGCGCAGTGATGCTTGGACTTTCGCGATACGCTCGATAGGTGGTTTTCATGATGCCTTCGTTTTGTTAAGGGGTTGGTCTTTAGGAAAATAAACAAAGCCAATACCGTTTATTTTTAACTGATTTTTAAAATAGCCACAGTATCGTAGGGTGGGCAGGCGGTTTTGCCCACCGATTACCCGCAAATGGTGGGCAGAAAAGCGCTGCCCACCCTACGAGGCTACCTACGGATATTTTTGGCAACGTAGTCGATAAACTCACCTTCAACAACATTGTACCAGAGCATTTTTTTAGATAAGCGTAGAACACGGAAACGATCAACAATTGGATAGGTATTTGGATCACCAAGGCAATTACCTTTATGGCTTTCATGAATGGCAATATCAATATAGTCATTATCAATTGTCTCAATAACAAAGCTGAGACATTCGATTTTTGTCCAAGAGCTATAAAGCCCGTCATCCTGAATCTTTTGGGACACCATAGCCAACGCTAGGTTTTCAGAAATGGGTGGTGATTGATCCTGAGCCTTGGCAACTGAAATGCACAGAAACAAAAATAGGGCGATGACAGCATAAACGTAGTGTGGTTTCGCCGATAAGCAAACCGCCATGCCTAACGTAGAATCGTGGCTTTGGAAGTGTGGATTGCTGGCGAGAATCCACCTTACTGATTTATATAAAGCATTGCTTTTCACAAGGTATACCCTCTTTATTTCCGTCCATTTTAGTTCCAGGACAATTTTGTAAAAGGAATGTAGTCGAGTTTTGATGCGCCTCCTGTCGTCGGCACATCCTACAAATCAGACAATCAAGAACTACAAGACAACATCGAACAGCCCGCTTTATGCCTTGCCCAATCGGGGCGTTTTTCCGCGTAGCTTTGTTTGTCTGGCTGCTCATCGTAAGGGTGGCGCAGTAGTTCTAATAAATCCAAAACCATCGTATTGTCGCCTTGTTCGGCTAGGTCGATGGCTTGTTGCGCCAGATAATTTCGCAACACATATTTGGGGTTGACGGCATCCATTTGCTGGCGGCGGCTGGCTTCGGGCTGGGCGTCGGTTTGTAGTCGCTGGATATAAACGCGTAACCATGCGGCTAAACGGGTTTGATAATCGGCGCTTAGCGTTTCTGGCAGATAAAAAGCATTTGCCAAGGGCGCGATTAGCGCGTCGTCGCTTAAGCTTAGGTCTAATGGCAGCTTTGCCAGCTGCCGATAAAAAATCGGCATATCGGTTTCTACCATTTGCAAAATGCTGAGTAATTCGGTGCATAAGTCATTATCGGTTGCGACTGCAAAGGCTTTTAAGCCCAATTTGTTAGCCATCATCGCTTGCCAGCCGCTTTCAAAATGGTCTTTGTAGGTTTTTAGCGCTTGCTGCAAAGGCTCTACTTCGTCGATCAACGGGTAAATGGCATTCGCCAGTTGCGCCAAATTCCAATAAGCAATGGACGGTTGGTTGCCGTAACGGTAACGGCGTCCGCCAGCATCGGTGGTGTTGGGTGTCCAATTCAAATCGAAATTTTCCAGCCAGCCGTAAGGGCCGTAGTCGATGGTTAATCCCAAAATCGACATATTGTCGGTGTTCATTACGCCGTGGACAAAACCGACCCGCTGCCAATGCACAATCATGGTGGCGGTGCGTTGGCACACTTCGCTAAACCACTTTAGATAGGTGGCGGTGGAGGGTTCGCCTAAGTGCGGAAAATCGGCGCGGATGGTGAAATCTAGCAGTTGCTTTAACACGTTAATTTCGCCACGCGAACTGAATAACTCGAAATTACCAAAGCGGGTAAATGACGGCGCAACCCGGCAGACTACCGCGCCAGGTTCTAGTTTGGGATTGCCATCGTAGAACATATCCCGCAGGACTTTTTCACCTGTGCTGATTATTGACAACGCGCGGGTGGTTGGTACGCCCAAATGGTGCATGGCTTCGCTGCATAAAAATTCGCGGATGGAGGAACGCAACACCGCTAAGCCGTCGGCACGGCGCGAGTAGGGCGTAGGGCCCGCGCCTTTTAATTGTAATGCCCAATGTTCGCCACGCTGGTTTTTCAGCTCGCCTAAATTGATCGCCCGCCCATCACCCAATTGCCCAGCCCAATTGCCAAACTGATGACCGCCGTAACACATGGCGTAGCTTTCCATGCCGTTTGCCAAACGGTTGCCAGCAAACACTTGTACGAAATCTTCCGACTGGCAAACGCTATCCGGCAAATCTAATAGGTCGGCGGTTTCCCGTGAATACGCCACTAATTGCGGCTTGCTGACGGCGGTCGGTAACACCTTGGAATAACACGCTTCGCTAACTTGGCGCGGTAAATTGATGTTTTCAGTATCGCCGGGCAGTTCGCGTAAAAAGCGGTTGTCGAAGTGTAAATTATCTAAGGGTAAGTTTTTGGTATTCATGAAGGATTGGCGTGATTGGGTTTGGAGATTGGCTAAGTTGGTTTGATTATCTTCGCTTTTATTGCAGCTGTCGCGGGTTTCTGGGTAAGCCGTATGCGTTTTCCAGCAGTGGTTTATGGAGTGAAAAACATGTTTTTCATTCCATGCCTAATGAAAACCCTTTACGACCACACCCCATCAATAATCATATTGGTAAATAATCCCCAAACTATTGCCGTTGTTGCTGTTGGTTTTGTTAGTGGTGGTGCTGGGCGTACCGACGGTGGCTTCTAATTTTAATTGTTTGGTGATGTCAATTTGGATGGTCGCTTGGGTGCTGTTACCGATAATGCCTTTTTTTGCCCCTAGATAAATGCCCGGCAACACATAACGTCCGGCTTCTAAGCTGCTGCCTACTGAGAGTTTATCTAAACTCAGATTTTTGCGTACTGTCTCCAAAGAACCGCTCAGCGGTGAGCTGATGCTTGAGCCAACACCCGATAAGCTGGCGACGGCGGAGCCAATCTGCAACATTTCCAACATGCTCAAATTATTGGCACCGTGTTTAAACAACAGCCGCGCTAAGATTTCGTCTTGCGGCAAGCTGGGGACGCTGCTTAGGGTGATAGTCGGTTGGCTGGCGTTGCCATCAACCCGCAATGTACTGCTGATGTTGTCGCTACTGCTGGTGGCGATAAACATTAACGCCGGATCGAGCATGTTGCCGCCGTTAAAGCCTATGCTGCCTTGGCTAAAAATTAAGGATTTGCCCACCAAATTGTATTCACCGCGCCGAAGTTTAAAGCTGCCGTCTGGGAGTGGCTGTTGGCTGCTACCGCGCAGGCGGACTGTGCCGTAGAGTTCGGCATCTATGCCTCGCCCACGTACGTACAAGTTGCCGGGCGCGTTAATCACCAAATCTAAGCGTAAATTCAGCGGCGGTTTGGTGACGGCAACGGCGGTTTGCGGGGTTGTTGGCGCAAATTTTAATACCGCGATATTGGCGGGCATATGCTCAGGGATGCGGATTTCCGCTTGATTTACCAGCACTGCACCGCGCATCACCAAATCTTTATTAAGCATACCTTGAAGGGCGACATCGCCATTGATGATGACGGTTAACGGATCGCTGGCGAGTATGCGGGCATTGTCGGCGTTTAGTTTTACGTCGATGGGTAAGCCGTCGCTTAACAAATCCATCGTGCCGCTGGCAGACAGCTTGCCTGAGCCTGCACGGGCGGCAAATTTGTCGATGTTGATGCGACCGTTGTTTAGCGTCAGCAAGGCGGCAATGTCTTTAATTTTTAGCCCTAAATTAAAATCGCGTATTTCGGTTTTGCTGACATCCAGCTGCATATGCGATTGCGGTTGCGACCAACTGCCCGTGAGCTTGCCGCTCATATTCAGTTGTCCGCGTAGCCTTCTGCCGCCCGCATTGAGTAATGGATTAAAGAGGTTTAAATCCACTTGGCTGCTGGTGATTAAATTCATCGGCGCATCGGCGCTTAACGGCAATTCGCCATTTAGCTTTAGTTGCAGTTGTGCGCCGCCGCTAATTTGGCTGTTGATTTGCGCCTTCATGCCATCTAAGTCGGCGTTGGCTTGTAATTGCAATGCGGGTAAGGCCGCGCCGTTGGCATTGCCTAGTTTTATATCCACAGCGCTAATGTTGATGTTGCCGCGCGGTTGCGTGGGGTTGCCTGTTAAATGGGCATCGGCATTGATGAAACCAGTGGCGACTAAATCGGGATAGAAGCGTTTTCCTAATTCCGCAGGCAGTTGTTTGAGTTTGGCGGTGATGTCTAAATTGGGTGCAAGCTGGCCTTGCAGACTTAATTGCGCTTGGCGCAAACCCAGCGTTAACGGGCTAAGCCGTAAGCCGTCGGCATAATTCAGTTGTGCTGGACTTAATAAGCGCAGTTTTTCTTGCTGCCATTCGCTGTGCATTTGCTGGATGGTCAATTGCTGGTTTTCGGTATCGAGGTTTGCGCTACTGCTCAGCGTTAACGGCGAATCATCGGCGCTGGCTAATTGGCTGTCTAGTTGAAGTTGGATGGCATTTAGCGTGCCTGTAATAGCCAGTTGAGCGTTACCGTGCAGTGGCGGGCTGGTTAAATCATGCAACTGTAGCGTACCTTGCAACTGCAGTTTTTGCTGCAAGTGGCTGATGTTCATCTCTAAGCTTGATTCACTAACCGTGGTTGCGGCTAAAGCCAGTTGTTGGGCAAGTAATTGCAGTTGTACGGCAGGCTGTCCCTGGGTATTGCTGAGCTGGATTTTAGCGGTTAACGCGCCCGTTATCGGTTGCGCCAGTAGTGGTTGTAAATCCGCCAAACGTTTCATCTGCAAATTAAGCACGCCAACAGGCCAATCGCTGGGCTTTTTGGCAAATTTTAGCGAGCCTTGCAGTTGCGCCGATTGCCACGTGGCGCGGTCAATAATCACGTTGGTCGTCTCTGCTTGTTGGCTGGCAGTGACTGCCATATCCAGCGCTGAGGCAGCCAACCACGCTTTGGCGTTGAGATTGCCGCTGAGAGTATTCGGCAGTTGCGCGAGTTTGATGGTCGCGGTAATCGGTTTGCGCGGGAAATTGACCTTGCCAAAGCGTGTGCCGAGTTCACCTTTAACATCGGCTGTCAGGCCGAAATTATCGGTCGCCCCCGCTACTTGTCCGCGCATGGTCATCTGGCCTTGGCTGCTTTTATCTATCTTGGAAATATCCTTAACCGACAGCAACCAGTTTCCGCTTAGGGCATTGCCATCGATACGGCCTGTGGCTTCGGCGTTAAATTGCGGGTTATCGAATTTAAATTGTGGGATTGCCGAAGCTTTGTTATCGGCATTGGCGGTGACGGCAAAGTGGTTTTCCCCAGCCAACCAGGTTTGTAGCTGCTTATCGCCGCCAGTTATCGACACATTGCCGCTGCTGGTGAGTTGGCGTTGTTCATCTTGTTGGCTGGCATTGAGCTGGATGCTGGCTTTACCGTGCAAATCGACACCACTTAGCGCCAGCAGTCGGCTTAAATCAGGCAGGCTCAGCGCCATTGCCAATTTGCTGTGTTGTAAATCGCTGCCACTGGCGTTGCCCGTCGCGTTTAAGTGCGGGTGTTGCAGGCTAAATTTTATGGGATGGTCGGCTAAGTCTAAGCGGGCATCGGCAGTCACGATTAAAGGCTGGGCTTGCAATAGATCGGCTTGTTGACTGCCGTTGCTTAACCCCGCCAACTGGCCTTGTAATTGCCATTGCCCGTTGCTACCCGTGAGCGTGGCGGCGATGGTGTTTAGTTTATTGGTGGCTAGCTGCAATTGGCTGAGCTGGAGCGTGGCGTTAATACTCGGCTGGCTTAAGCGGCCTTGCAATTGCCCTGTCACGGCTACACTTTGCCAAGATAAATCCGGACGCGCTTGGGTGTTTGGCATGGCAATGTTGATGTGCAATTGGTTTTGGTCGCCTTGTAAATCCAACAAACCTTGTAGGTCCGCCGATAACTCGCCGGATTGCAAATGCACTTGGCTGTCGATAGCGGATAACGGGCCATTAAGCTCTCCGCTGGCGGTAAGCGGGTAGGGCAGTTGCCAACCGAAAGCACTGGCAATCAAGCCTTGCGCGGGTTCATCTATGCTGAGTTTGGCGTTTAGTTGCTGGCTATCACTTGCTGTTTGTAGATGGAAACTACCTTTGGCATCCAAACGTTGCGCGTCGACTTGCAGTTGTAGATGTTTGTCGCGATCAAGGTTGATATTGCCGTTAACCGCCAAGCTGCCAAGTTTCGCCAGTTGTAAATGTTGCACGGTGAATTGTTTCACCACCAAGCTTACGGGTAAGCCGCTGTTGGTGCTATCGGAAGAGTTGCTTAACTTTTCTACGTTGGCATTGTTGATGTTGAGCTCGCGTATTTCCACCACACCTTGGAGTAATTGCGCTGGCGACCAAATCAACTGCGCTTGCTGTAGTTCTAGCCATGCGCCGTTGGCATCCTGCATGGCTAATTGGTCAATAGTGAGGGTGTCGGGAAACTGGTAACGCCAGCCATGTACGATGACGGTATTGCCGCTGGATTTGGCAAGTTGTTGTTCCAGCCATGTCCGTCCGCTTTCGTTATTGCTTGTCAAGAAAACCGCTAAAACCAATAGCGCCAAAAGGCCCAAGCTCAACATTAAGCCCAGGCCGATGAATTTGCCTAAACGCCGCACGCTTGTTGTCATCAGAATGCCTGCCCTAAACCAATATAAAGTTCAAAACTGCCGCTGTTGCTTTGGGCATTAACTGGAAATGCCACATCTGCGCGCAACGGCCCAAAGCTGGTGTAATAACGTGCACCAACCCCCGCACCGACCCGCCAAGCGCCTTGTAACAGCAGTGTATCTGAGCTGACTTGTCCGGCATCGGCAAACATCGCCATACCGTAATTGCCATAGATTTTTTGCCGTAATTCTACTGAGCCTGTCACCATGGCTTTGCCGCCTTCCGGATTGCCGCTGGCAAATTGCGAGCCTATAGATTGGTATTGAAAGCCGCGCACCGTGCTACTGCCGCCTGCGTAAAAACGTTTGTCGGGTGGTAAATCAAAGCGGTCAGCGCCTTCAATGTCGCCGAGCATGGCGCGTACCGCCAAAATGCTGCTGCCTGAGTGGCTAAGGTCTAAATAGCTTGAGCCGGACACTTGGAAAATGGCAAAGGTATCGACATTAAAGCCTGCCAATGGCTGGATGGGCGTTATCGACAAACGCAGAATACGGCCTGTTGATGGGTTGAGCATATTATCGGTACTGTCGTATTTTAGCGATAACGGCGTACTGATTAAGGTGTAGTCGCGGGTGGTATTTTCTTGGCTGATGTTGCTTTGCTCTACGCTTAAACTTAATCCGCCTGTCCATAACTTATTGATAGTCCGCAATACGCCCCATTCAGCTTGTAAGCTTTGTTGTTGATAAGCATCTAAGTTTTGCCGTACAGCGGCAATCCCGGTTTTTAATTGTTGGTTAAGCCGGAAGAAATCTGGCTTGATAAATTGCGCCGAAAATTGGTAACCAATACCCGTGGTGCTATTGCCGCCTAGCTGGGTCATTCCCGCGCTGAGGTTGAGTTGCTCGGCATTGCCTAGCAAATTATGGTGCTGCCAGAGCGTTGAGAAAGTCGCGCCCAAATCGGTGGAATACGCCGCGCCTAAGTTGGTGCTGTGGCGTTTGCGTTCATCAACGATGAAATTAATCGGCAATTGCCCTTGCGGGTCTAAATGCTCAGCCACTTGGCTGCGGACATTGGCGAACACGCCTGTGGCAAGCAGGTTCTGGCGGCTGTTTTCAATACCGCTAGGGGTAAAAGCATCGCCTTTGGCAATGTCTAGTTTTTGCCGCGCATAAGGTTCTTTCAGTTTGTCTAAGCCGCTGACGCTAATAGCGCCTAAATGCGTCACTTTTCCGGCGCTGACTTTATAAGTGACATCAATGGCATTTTCGCCAGCCACTAACGTTGCGATAGGTTCATCCACTTTCGCCAAGGCATAACCTGCGTTCAACAAGCCCGTTAACAAGTTTTCCCGCGCCACTAAAACCTTGGCGGCGATGGCTGGCGCGCCGCTGTTTAAACCCAGCCATTGCTTGGCTTCATCCGGCAATTGCCCTTGTAAATCAATATGGCGTAGATGGAATACCGGCCCGGTATCGATGGACACGACTATCGGCAACTCCGGTTTGGCGGGGGCAAAATCAATGGTGTCGAACAAGCCCGGATCATCCAGCGGTCGGCCTGCGATGCGTATCTGCACTTGGCCTTGGTAATAGCCCAAGCTTTTTAAGGCGGTGCTGAAGCGGTCAACATCCGCTTTGGCACGGGAGATCAGCGCAAATGCTCCGACGGGCGCGGTTTCATTAAGGCTGATTAATGCCGACGCGCTGGTGAGTAATTGGTCTAATTCGGCATTTTTTGTGGAAAGTATTTTGACGGTGTAAGGCTGCGGATCAGCCGCTTGGCTGCTATCGATTAAAAACAACTGGGCAAGCAGCAAAATAACCGCGAGATGTTTTGGGGGTAAAAAAAACCTTACCACGAAGGAAGACATATTTAGCTCGTCAGTATTAACAAAGGCCAGGATGGTTGTCGGTAGAAAGCCTATCCTACAGCAGAATTGGCTAATGATTGAATTGACGCTGGCATTATTTAAACAGTCGCGCGAATATCAGGAAATGCTGGAATTAGTCCGGCTCTGGCTTTTACGATTGAAAGCATGGTTTGGGAGGCGTTGGGAGCTTCTGCGCCTTGGAAGGTTAAAGTTGTAGCTTGAATTTCAAGCGAGTTTCGTTAAAAAGCTTATTCATACAGGTTTGTTTATTTTGATGGGTAGCCACAAAAAGTGGTGGGCAGAAAAGCATTGCCCACCTTACTTGACTGATTTATTTACACCATTGCTTTTCACAAGGTATACCATCTTGATTTCCGTCCATTTTAGTTCCAGGACAGTTTTGTAAAAAGAATGTAGCCTCCTCGCAAGAAGTCATTTGCGAACAGTGGGTTCGCCCGTCACACGTATAGTTAACATCTTTTAAGGTTTCACTTAAAACAGATTCGCCTTCCTGCTCACTTAATACTTCCGACAAAACTTCATTCGACGTTTGATATTTTTGATACAAAAATTGCCCTATGCCCAGCAAAGCAAGTACTACGATGATTTTTTTCATTTCCCTTATCCTAAAAATGTTGGTGGAACACATTTGTCCACTTATCTGTATTGATGTCAATTATTGCTCATCTCTATCATGCATAAGTAATTGTTAAAATTTAATTCTCACAAAAATAATCTCACTGTCAGTAAGTCTACAAGCACCCACCCCGAATATCTGAAATACAACCAGTATTCTTCGTAAAGCCCAAAAAAATAATAATTAAAATTCAATGTATTAAATCCATAAGGTGTTTTTGCGAAGCAAACCGCCTCCACATCCGAAAGTTGTGGCCGATTGCTTAATCACTAAACTAATGGTTAGGCGAATTGTACTCATAATTCTCAATAAATACCCTTAAAACCGTTACCAACCGAGCCAATGGATGATTTTCATCTGCTCCGCCCAAATCCAACAGGTTGTTTAGAACGCTAATAGCGACTTCATAATCGTGTTTATTTTCTATCGGATACAACGGAATTGTTTCGCACAATAACGAGTAATGGTTGATAACTTGCAGGGTAATGCTGGCGGTCAATATTTTCATAGGCCATGTAAAGTAAGCATCAAGTATCGTAGGTTGGGGTGATGATCGGCTTAAGTCTTTGGTTCGTATAATTTTTCCTTAACTGAATAGCAGTGACATTTCGCATGGGAATGTTGCCTATGACGCTCTCGTGTCGCTTTACGCAACGCTGGAGCGTTGCCGGATGCGTTACCACGCGGAGCGTGGTAACGATAAGTTATAGGTTTCTGACCATCGTGGTTTGATATTTCGCCTTTCGCCTTTCGCCTAAAACAATTATGCTAAAATTCCCATTATCAATTGTTTTTATTAGGAGTTTTTCATGAATGCCGCCGCAGAAGAAATCTGGGCGATTTTGCGCGAGGTGGCGCAGTCGCAGAAAGAAACCGACATTAAATTTAAGGAATATGTCGCTGAAAACGAAATACGTTCACGCGAGATCGACAAAAAAGTCAAAGAAATGACCGCCAGCATAGGCCGTTTGGGCAACAAGCTGGGTGATTTTGTCGAGGAAATGGTGCGGCCTGCGGCGGTGCGTTTGTTCCGTGAGCAAGGTATTGATGTCCATGAGGTGCATCGCGGTGTGTCCTCCAAGCGTAACGGCGAAGGCATTGAGGTGGATTTGTTGGTGGTCAACGATAATGATGTGGTGGCGATTGAGTGTAAAAGCACTTTAAGTATTGATGATGTCAATGAACATGTCATCCGCTTGGAAAAACTCAAACGCCTGTTGCCCCGTTTTGCCGACAGCCGGGTAATGGGTGCGGTAACGGGTATGGTTATCCCCGACAACGTCGCTGCTTATGCTTATAAACAAGGCTTTTATGTGATCGCGCAAAGCGGCGATCATTTGCTGATCCGCAATGGCGAGGATTTTAGGCCACGGGTTTGGTAAAAACTTAGGATATATGGTCTTACCAAGCTGGGGTATTTGTGAAAATAATTGCCATAAAAAAAGCCTTTGTGGGAAACCCCACAAAGGCTTTTTTATTTAGACGATTAAGGCTTATTTCGGGAGAACATTGACCGCGGTTAAACCTTTAGGACCAGATTCTACTTCGTAACTGACTTTTTGACCTTCGGAGAGGGTCTTAAAGCCTTCACCTTGAATAACTGAATGATGTACGAAAACATCATCGCCGCCTTGTTCTGGGGCGATAAAACCAAAGCCCTTAGTGTTGTTAAACCACTTTACAGTGCCTGTTGCCATTTGAAAACTCCTGAAATAAAAACTTAACGTAATACAGAATAAAGGTTGAAAAATTAACAACTTAAAGCGTTTGCTCGCTTGCTTCATTACTCTGCTGGTGCGAATTGTACTGAGTTTTTACCTTGTGCGCCATTTATCGTAACGGCAATTTTGCATTAGTCTTGTTGAATCAACTTGTAAAGGCCATCGAGTACCAGCGAATTGGGGCTGACCATGCCGATGATTTTCCGGTTTTCCAATACTGGGGCGCGTACCAAATTATGGTCGGCAAAAAGCCGTGAGCAATAGCGGATGTCCATGTCAGGATGCACGGAAATCACGGGCTTGCTCATAATCTCGTAGACATTAACCCGTTCCGGAGCGCGGTCTTTTGCCAGCACATGGCGGGCGACATCGCCGGAGGTTATCATGCCGTATTCATCATCTTCATGGCGTTTATTGACCACCAGCACTGAAGTTTTCATTTGCTTCATGGTGATTAAGGCTTCGGCAATGGTCGCCATCCGGTCGATGACGCCAAAATCAGTTTTCATGACATCCTTGACGCGGATAATCTGTGGTTTGTCGATCATAATTTATCCTCTATTTCTTGGTTTAGTTCTAGGACTTGACGGGTAACGCCGATGGCATCTTCAACATCAATCTGAAAAGCGATGCCTGTGCCGGATTTGTTATCAAATTCAGCGACTTTAGCGATTTTTTCTAAAATATGGCGGCTTAAGTGTTCTTCCACCAAAAACAGCAGCACGTCGCGTTGGGTTTCCAAGCTTAAGCCGAAAAAGGTTTTGGTTTGTTTTAGCCCTTCGCCACGGGCGTTGTTGATAACGGTCGCGCCTTTAGCGCCGTTGTCGCGGGCGGTATCCAAAACCAGATCGGTCTTGTCGTCTTCAACAAAGGCGATGATTAATTTAAAGTGCATAGTGTGGTGTCCTCATGATTTTGAAAGTGCGGCGCGTTTGTTGAGCCAGTCGGCAATTTGCGCGTAAGCCAAAACGGTAATGGTGGGAAATAACATGGCGAAGGCAATTAAGCCAAAGCCATCCAGCAGCGGGTTACGTCCGGGTAAAGTATCTGCCAAACCTAAACCCATCGCGGTTACTAAGGGTACGGTAACTGTGGAAGTGGTAATGCCGCCAGCATCGTAAGCTAGCGCGACAATAGACCGAGGCGCGAAGATGGTTTGTAGGGCAACGATGGCATAGCCCGCCATCATATAAAAATACATCGGCGTGCCAGTGACGATTTTAAAAGTCCCCAAGGCAATACCCAATGCTACGCCCAAGGCGACTGCAAATCGCAAGCCCCAAGCACTGATGGCGCCGCCGGATAATTGTTCGGTTTTTTGTGCCACGGCAATTAATGACGGTTCTGCCAAGGCGGTGGCAAAGCCCAAGCTGGCGGCAAAGCCATACAGCCAATAATAATCAGCCCAGTTGAGCGTATGTAAGCTGGGGATATTTAAAAACGCAGGCGTGGTCAGCTGGATTGCCATCAGCTTGCCTAAGGGGAATAAGGTCATTTCCAGACCTTCTAAGAAAAAAGTGATGCCAAACAACACATAGACAAAGCCTACGGCGATTTTTTTGGGGTTCGCCAGCGGCTTACGGATAACCAATAATTGAAAGCCGATAATAATCGCCGCAATCGGCACGATGCCGATACAGGTTGCCAACAATAATTGCCCGAAATGCAATAGCCAAGCCATCATCGTGCTATCCCATAAAGCAGCACAAAAATAGTCGGCAACAACGCCGCAAAGGCAATCAGGCCGAAACCATCGGTAATGGCGTTACGGCCTTTAATGGCAGATGCTAAGCCGACACCCAAAGCCGTCACCAAAGGCACGGTAATGGTGGAAGTGGCAATACCGCCAGCATCAAACGCCATACCGATAATATCTTGCGGCGCAAACGGCGTTAGTACCGCTACTAATAAATAGCCGCCAAACACCAAATAATAACAAGGCCAACCACGGATAATCCGCAACACACCAAACACCAGCGAACAACCCACGGCAGTGGCAACGGTTAATCTAAGGCCCAAGGCGTAAGCGGCTTTGGCAATATCAGTATTTTCCAGCAACTGATTTTGGCTGGCGATTTTTGCCGCTTCATCGCCGATAGCAATCAAGCCTGGTTCAGCAATGGCAGCGCCAAAGCCTAAACAAAACGCAAATACCATCAACCAAAACAAACTGCCTTTACGCGCAAAAGCATAGGCCATCGCTTCCCCTAACGGGAACAGGCTTTGCTCCAGTCCCAGCACAAATAAAGTTAAGCCAATAACGATAAATACCGTGCCAGCGGCTAAGCCTAAGGCATCCGGCAGGGTTTGGCGGATAACAAACACTTGAAATACCAATACCACTGCCAAGATGGGCAGCAGATCTAAAGAACTGCGGAATAGCTGTTTAAAAAAGCGGTTCTTGAACATGGTGTTGCCGATGTTATGGAGAGATTGGGAAGTTATGGTTTAGCTTTCAATCGATTGTATAGCGGTTTACTGATTAGCGTCCATGAAAAGCCAATATCACTGTTATCATCTTCAAACTGGACAAGCTGCAATAATCTTTTTATGCTCACGGCTTTGTTTATCAACCCACTTTTTCCGAGAAATAACATGACGGCAGTTTTAAGCAATACCCGCGCACTGATAATCGATATGGACGGCGTTTTATGGCATGGCGACAAGCCTATAGACGGATTGGTGGAGTTTTTTCAAACCCTGCGTGAAAAAGACATCCGTTTTATTCTAGCCACCAATAACGCCAGTCTTACCCCAGAGCAATATGTCACCAAGTTGGCAAAAATGGGCGTGGCAGTTGAGCTTGCAGAAATCATGACTTCCGGGATTGCCACTGCCTTGTACTTAAGCCAGTATGAAAGCCCTTCTGAAACAAAAGTCTATGTATTGGGTGAAGGCGGTGCCAGTCAACCCTTGGCAGACTTGGGCTTTACCTTAACAAGCTTGTACGACAAAACTGCTGATATTGTCGTTTGCGGTAAAGACCAAACCTTAAGCTGGGATAAATTGGCAACCGCCACTCTAAATATCCGCGCAGGTGCTAAATTTATCGGCACCAATGCCGACACTACTTTGCCGACTGAACACGGTATCACCCACGGCAACGGCGCCATCTTGGCGGCGATTACTGCCGCCACAGGCGTTGAACCCACAATCATCGGCAAACCAGAACCGATTATGTACCAACAAGCTATGGCCTTATTGGGTAGCGATATAGATGAAACCGTCGCCATCGGTGACCGTTTGGAAACCGATATTTTAGGCGCGGTGCGTACAGGTATCCGTAGTTTGATGGTACTGACAGGGGTATCAACCGAAGCCGATGTGCAAGCCAGCGACTATGCGCCAACGTGGGTGATGGATGATATTCGCGCGGTGACTGAGGTTTTGAAAAATCTGTAATTATAGGCGTAGGTTGGGTTGCGCTGTTTGCAACCCAACGGGATTGGCACAGGTGTTGGGTTGCGAAAAGCATGCAACCCAACCTACATTTTAAATGGTTTATCGCCTTGGATTCCTATAATCCTTTGATTACATAACTGATGTTACGCACTCACTTTTTGTGAAACGAAAATAAATAATAATGAATCGCTATCGCGATGTTTTTAAATCGGGTTCTCGCACCCGAAGGCGAGTTACTTTCTTTTGCGCCGCAAGCCACAAGGATGTGGCGAATGCCGAAAATGCAGGAGCACTTTTCGGTCAAAAGCAAGTAACCAAAGAAAAGGCGGCCCGATTACCGCTCATGTCTTGTGCTCCTCGCACTTGTGCCCTGTGGGGTATTTGTCGGGGGACGGCAGAATGGGCTTCCTGCCCTTTATGCCCTTTGGGTAATCTGCCGCCGTGCGGCATCCCTGCCGCACCCTTTATGCCCTTGGGTGCTTCGGGCTATTCCCGACAAATACTCCGGTGCTCGACGCGGCAAACGGGAGATAAGCGCGTTACTGCGTAACGTAAGTTACATAACAATAAAAATATCTTAACCATGAAAAAATTCCTCAACACCCCAGAAAGCTTACTCGACGAAAGCCTGCGCGGCTTTGCATTAGCTCATGCCGATATAGTCCAGCTACATAGCCAGCCTAATTTTATTAGCCGTTTAACACCTAGCCGTAAAGGCAAAGTCGCACTGATTTCTGGTGGTGGCTCAGGGCATGAACCGCTGCACAGCGGCTTTGTAGGTTTCGGCATGTTAGATGCCGCTTGCCCAGGCCAAGTATTCACCTCGCCGACCCCAGACCAAATGTTGGCGGCGGCGCAAGCCGTGGAAAGTGGCGGTGGCGTGTTGTTTATCGTCAAAAACTACGCAGGCGATGTCATGAATTTTGAGATTGCCGCCGAAATGCTGGATTGCGCCAATGCCAGTGTCTTGGTGGATGATGACGTTTCCCTGCCGAAAAATCACGTCAATGGACGGCGCGGTGTTGCAGGTACTTTAATCGTCGAAAAAATCCTTGGCGCAGCGGCAGAAAACGGCGCGGATTTGGCAAGCTGTAAGGCCATCGGCGAACAGCTTATCCAAAATACGGCATCTATGGGCGTAGCTTTGAGTAGCTGCACCTTGCCTGCATTGGGTGTGCCGACATTTCAGTTGGCGGATGACGAAATGGAAATGGGCGTGGGTATTCACGGTGAACACGGGCGACAAACCTTACCGCTGGCGACTGCCACCGCCATCGTCGAACAATTGGCGAGCGCGATTGATGCTGAATTGCAGCCACAAGCAGGCCAATCGGTGCTGTTGCATGTCAACGGTTTTGGCGCAACGCCCAGCATGGAGTTGTATTTGATTTACCAATTGGCAGCGCAGTATTGGCAACAACGCGGCGTTATTATCGCCCGCTCGTTAGTCGGCAATTACACCACTTCATTAGATATGGCTGGATGTTCTATCACTTTGAGTTTAATGGACGAGCAATTACTATCACTTTGGGATGCGCCAGTGCATACAGCAGCATTACGGTGGGGTTGTTAAGCAGGGAAAAACGGGTGAGTTTGGCGTGCAAAGCTTTTGCACGCCGAGCGACAACTAAGTTTTACGGACGAAAATCGCCAGACGAAATATAAGTAAACAACATAGGCATAAAAACTAAAATTGAATAAAGTACCGCCACGCCAGCGATAGCTACTAAAAAACCATAAAGATTTTTCATGAGATAACTCCTTGCTTTTAATTGTAATTATTGGAAATATCAACTTATCCTGAATAATTTTAATTGCAAGTTTTTGGCGATATTTTTGTGTTTTCAAGTTTCGCAGATTTAGCTTATTCCCAAGCTCCCGCTTGGAAATGCCGTTTTGGAAGCTCTAGCTGCCTGTTTTCTCGAAGCTAAAGTTTCTCGGACTTGAGTTCCCAAGCGGGAGCTTGGGATCTAGCAAAATACCATTTGTAGGGTGCAATAGGCGATAGCCGTATTGCACCGCATGTTGGATTGCAAACATTCGGCGCATTACGCTATCGAGACTGTGAAAGTATAGCTACGCGACGCGATATAATAGACACATAACCACAAAGCCTCATCACAAATGCCGCCACGCCGTTACCAAGCCACCTTAAACCGACACCAAGACATGATCC
>Ga0247843_1001688_pt1 | contig 43309 bp, 33 predicted proteins | sample LaCruzMarch2017__FD_192420 | JGI IMG/M metagenome (GOLD analysis project Ga0247843, IMG submission 192420) | Freshwater microbial communities from meromictic Lake La Cruz, Castile-La Mancha, Spain - LaCruzMarch2017_8m | ecosystem: Environmental > Aquatic > Freshwater > Lake | place: Spain...
TCGCAACGACAACACGCCGACGAACCGTAACAACAACATCGGGTTTCGCTGCGCGCGCGCCAGGAACGCCCGCGTCCCGGCGGCTACGGCTGTCGGGAGAGTGCATCTCCTGCCCCCGCCCGGGGGTCCGCGCGATCGGCCTGAAAACCCTTCGCGTGGACGATCGCCCGGCCCCGGTGCGCTCCTTCCCGAAAGGGCCGGACGCACCGGGCCGCGGGCCCTATTTTCCGGCGCTCGCTTCGCTCGCGTTTCCGGAAATAGTCAACCGGAAAGTATCAGCTCGCTGCGATTCTTGATCGCGTTCGCGCGTACTGCTTGAAGGTGGAAAAGCAAAAGGGGGTAGCGCTAAATCGCCCCGCGCGCGCAGCGAAACCCGATGCCGATGCTACGGAGCGACGGCGAGTCGCCGTAGCGACAGGCCGCGCGCACGATGGTGGCGGACGAGTCGTTCCACGACCCGCCGCGATACACGCGGTTCGTTCCCGAAGTCGGACCGGTCGGATCAATCGCAGCCGCCGACGTATAACTCGCATAGAAGTCCCGTGTCCACTCCCAAACATTGCCCGCCATGTCGAATAAACCGAATGGCGAGTTACCCGATGGGTAGGACTGCACCGGACACGTCGAAGCACGGGTGGGGACATCGCCTCTCCAGCACAGCTGAGAAGCCGGTGCCGCGTTGCCCCAGGGGTAGATGCGCACGTCAGGCCCGCGAGCCGCGTATTCCCATTGGGCCTCGGTCGGGAGATCGCCGCCGCGCCATTGGCAATAGGCGCGTGCCTGGTTCCAATCCACGTAGTTGACTGGATGGTTGTCCCGACCCGTCACGCCCCAGTTTCCATAGTTGTCTGTCGTACCCGCAGTCGGTGCCGTGCAACTCGTGCAGCCACGGTAGGCCGCGACGGTGACCTCCGTCAGATCCATGCAGTACGCCGACAGCGTCACCATGTGCGGAGGCTGCGCCCCGTTGCTGTTCGCGTCGCCCATCAGGAAGCTGCCTGCGGGGATGTTCACCATGCCAGTAGGACAAGAGCCCGTGCCCGCATCGCCAGCAGACGCGCAACTGCCACCGCTGCACGATTGGCCGACGGTACACGCCCGACCGCACGACCCGCAGTTGGCCGTGGTGGTCAGCGCGACGCAGGCGCTCCCGCAGAGGCTCGTGCCGCTCGGGCACGACTGACCGCAGGCGCCGCCGGAGCACGTCGCGCTTCCGCCCGTCGGAACCGCGCACGCCGTACACGACGACCCGCACGACGTCACCGCCGTGTCCGACACGCAACTGCTCCCGCAAAGGTGCGTGCCGCCGCCGCACGTCGGCGGCCCGCCCGCGTCGCTCCCGGATCCGACGTCCGGCACGTCGCTACCGATGTCCACCGTCGGCGCATCAAACCCAGCGTCCGCCGTCGGTGCATCCACGGCCGTCACCGCGTCCGCCCTCACCGACGCGTCCGCCCTCACCGACGCATCCGCCCAGCGCTCCGGCAGCACCCCACCGTACGCCCGCGCCTCGTCCTGCGCGTCGACCCCGATGCACTCGCCCGTCGCCGCGGCGCATCGCTCGTTCAGCGCGCACCGACGCGACCGACACGCGTCCGCCAGCAGCAGCCGCAGAACCCCCGTCTCGCCCGTCACGAAGCGCACCGACGCCCGCTGCGCCACCACCGCCGTCTCCCGCGTGCAACCGTCCGGCGTCCCGCACCCCAGCGCCTCCACCCACAGCGGCGACCCGTCGCTCTCGTCCGTCGGCACCACCGTCACCCACAGCGGCAGCGCCTGACGCCCGCTCGCCTCGCCCAGCGCCGTCGTCCGCCGGCTCCGCAGCGCGCCGTCCTGATCGCCGCGCCGCATCTCCAGCGTCACCGACTGGATCAACCCACCCGACCCCCAGCTCAGGTCTGTGTCCACCCCGATGAGCAGCTGCGTCCGATCGACCGTGCACCCTGTCAACAGCGCCCCCGCCGCCAACAGCACCCCCGCGTACCCGCGCCTCGTCATCGTCTTCTTCACCGAACCCCCAGCGCGTCTACCCGGTACGCCGTCCCGCCCACCGGATCGGCCAGCGTGTCGAACACCCCGCCCGCCGCCAGACCCGCCACCGTCCCCCCCAACACCACCGCGCCGAGGCCCGCCCAGAACCACCACTGCGACGTCACGCCACCGGACGATGCCACCACCGACGTAGGCGGCGCCGCCGGATGCGGCGTCACCACGGGCGCCTGCACCGTCGCCACCGGTGCAAACGCGACCGATGCCACCGCCACCGGCGCCCGCGCCGTCAGGGTCACGTTCACGTTCGCGGTCAGCCCACGCTGCACCGGAAACCCCTGCGCGAAGGCCTCGCGGCCCTCGACCGTCGCCCGCACCGCCACCTCGCCCGGATCGACGAACACCGTCGCCGCGCCGCTCGCGACGTCCACCACGCGACCCTGCACCTCCACCCGCAGCCCCGCCGGAACCGGCGTCGCCGTCACCACCCGCACCCGACCGAAGGGCGCGCACGCCGTCGCCACCAGACCCGCGCAGCCCTGCATCACCCGCCCGCTCTCCGGGCTCGCCAGGTCGGCCTGAACCTCCACCACGCACTGCGACGCCGACTCGCACGCCGTGCGCGCGAGGCCGAGCGCCGACTGCTCCTGCGCGATGGACATCCGCAGACCCGGCCGCATCTGGATCTGCCCCGCCTGCGTAAACAGCGCCAGCGCCCCTTGGTGATCGCCCGCCTCGCGCGACGCGATGGCCCGCTCGAGGATCTGCCGACGCAGCGACGCCTCCGGCGGCGGCGTCTGCGCCCGGGCGACGGCGCCGACGAGCGTGCACGCCAGGGCCAACGAACCGCGGGTCCAGTGCATCGGATTCATTCGTTCACATCTCGTCGGCGTTGAGGTCATTGGAGCGGTTGGGCGCCGGCCGCGGCGTCGGCATCGGGAACAGCGTGCCCTGCGGAAACGCACGCCGCGATCGCACGCCGTGCGGCCGCTCGACGCGACCCGTCGGGGCCGGACGGATCACGCGCGCCTGCCGTGCCGGGGCTGCGACCACCGCGGGCGCAACCGCCGCCGGGGCCGCGACCACCGGCGCAACCGGCACCACTGGCACGGGCGCCGCGACCGGCGCGGGTGCAACCACCGCCGGAGCGACCACCGCAGGCGCGACCGGCGCGGGTGCAACCACCGCACGCACGACCGGCGCGGGTGCCATGACCGCGGTCACGGGTACGACGACCGGCGCGGCGGGCGACGACCCCTGGGCCCACAGCGCGGCGGCGAGCCCGACGAGCGCGACCGCCGCGCCGACGGCGACGTACCGCCGCGGGGCTCGCGACGTCACCGCGCCCGGCGACGTCACCGCGCGCGCGACGGCGTTCATGGTGTCGGGTTGCGGCACGACGGAGACCGGCGCGCCCGCCGACCACGGGTTGGACGCCGGCGACTGCAGCGCTTGCGTCACGTGCGGCGCGGCCATGCCCTGCACGGGCTGCGTGGCGTGCACGAGGCCGCCGTGCGGCGTGGCCATCCCCTGCACGGGCTGCGTGGCGTGCACCGACGGCGGCACCGTCCTCGCCCGCAGCGGGGCCGCCTCGGGGAGCAGGCTCGACCGGGCCGCCGGGTTGTCTGCGCACTCGAGCACCGCGGACAGCATCGCCCGCACGCTGCCGAAGCGCTCGCCGCGCTCGCGCCGCAGGGCGATCGCGATGATCTCCGCGAGGTCGGCCGGCACGTCGGGGCGATGCGCCCCGAGCGGCGTCGGCGACTCCAGCAGGATCTTCGCCATCAGCACGTTGACGTTCGGCGACTCGAAGGGCAGCCGCCCGCTGAGCATCTCGTAGAGCACCACCCCGAGGGACCACACGTCCGTCTGCGCGTCGACGTCGGTCTGCCCGGACACCTGCTCGGGCGACATGTACGACGGCGTCCCGATGGCCGACCCCTCCTGCGTGCGATGCGCGGCGTTCTCCGCCGCCGCGACATCCTTCGCGATGCCGAAGTCGATCACCTTCGGCACCACCTCCCCGTTGCGCGCCCGCACCAGGAACAGGTTGGCCGGCTTCAGGTCGCGATGCACGATGCCGCGCTCGTGCGCCGCCACCAGCGCCCCCATCACCGGCACGGCGATGGCAAGGGCATCCCGTGCCGCGAGCCGCCGGTCGGGCTGTGCCGCGAGGTGCGCCTCGAGGGTCTCGCCCTCGAGAAACTCCTGCACGATGTACGTGATGCCGCGCGCCGCGTCGGTGTCGAGGTCGAGCACCTCGACGATGTTGGGGTGCGCGATGGCCGTCGTCGCGCGGGCCTCGCGAATGAAGCGCTGGGCCACCTCCGGCCGCTGCATCCACTGGCCGTGCAGCACCTTCACCGCCACGCGGCGCCCGGTGTTGAGGTTCTCGGCGGCGTACACCGCGCCCATGCCGCCCTCGCCCAGCAGGCGATCGAGCCGGTACTTTCCTCCCAGGGTCTCGCCGACGGCTGTCATTGGGGTGTTTGATCCTCCCTTTGCTGGGGATCTAGCCCGGAAGGGCGAGCGGCGGCAAGAGACGGCGGTGGGCGAAGGGGATCGGCGTACGACCGCGGCGCCGTCCGCGAGCGATTCCCCGGTACGACCGCGGCGGTGTCAGCGATTCGAGCCAGACCCCGACCGTGAGGGAGGGGCTGTGACCATAGGCGTTAGCGCGGTGGCCTGACGGGTCTGATGCGAGACCTCACCCCCCAAGCCCCCTCTCCATGAATGGAGAGGGGGAGCAATGAGCGAGAATTCAAGCGATCTCGTCCCCCTCCGACCCCCTCTCCATTCATGGAGAGGGGGCTGGGGGTGAGGTCACGTACCCGACGCGGTGGCGAACCGCTCTAACCGATGGATGCCCACCGTCCGGAGAGACGAACTCTCCCTCTGGAAGGTCCATCGAGTTCGTGTTCGAAAGCCCGCGAAGCGGGCGCCTGCGTTCGCTTGCCCGGGGTGCGGGGCAACGCCCAAACCCCGGTCCCGCAGCGGTCCGCGTCCGCGATTCCCTCGAATCGACACGGCCATCGTGCGCGAAGACGCCGTGGCTCTCGGCAAGTCCGGGGAGCGTGTCGCTGCGGCTGCCGGGCTTCTGACCTACCAGCAGGCGCAGCAGCGAGCCCCGTCGGTGCTGCCGGGGTTGGCGCACCAGCCGCCCGCGGCGCCCGCCGAGACGCACGCGGCGTGGCAGTCGGGCGCCGACCCGACGCAGCGCTCGCAGCCCTCCGGGGCGCATGCGCAGCACCGCGAGCCGTCGGCGCTCCCGGGCATCCCGCAGGTCCCGCCGGTGGGACCGACGGCCGACTGGCACGCGGCCGCGCACGACAGGCCCGCGCCCACGCACCCGGTACACCCGGCGCCCGCCGGGGAGGGCGCGCCCTCGGCGTAGGCCACGCCGATGCGGTTGCGGTCCCAGGTGACGACGGAGGCGCCGCCGAACCAGATGGCGCGGGCGACACCATCGACCACCTGGAGGTGCGGGGTCACCTGCCCGAATCCGTCGTACGACGCGCCGCTCAGCCCGAAGAGGAGCCCGCGGTCGACCCAGCACGAGCCGTCGGGGCTGGTCGACCAGTAGGTGCCGGCGCCGCCCTCGCGCAGCATCACCCAGACCCCGCCGACGCGCTGGACGTCGACCGCGCCCGCGTCGAGCACCAGCGGGTTGCGCGGGTGCCGGGTGAACGTGCGCCCGTCGGCGCTGGTCGCGAGCCCCACGTGGCGCCGGCCGCGCGCCGTGCCGTCGTAGAACATCCACCAGGTGGTCCCGTCGAAGTGCACGCTGGGGCGGCCGACCTTCTCGTCGTCCCAGGCGCCCGCGGGCCCCGGGCCGAGCGCCTCGCCCACGCGCGCGAAGCCCGTGAGGCCATCGGACTGCGCGAGCCAGATGCGGTCGTTCTCGGCCGTGGGCGCGTCCGTGTAGAACATCGACCAGCGCCCGCCCGCGCGCACCACGCTGGGGTCGTTGACGTGGTTGGAGGCGCCGCGGTCGAGCACCGGGCGGGGGGCGGCGTCGGAGGGCCACTTGCGCCACGCGGCGCCGTCGCGCGAGGTGGCGACGTAGATGCGGTCGTGGCCGTCGCCGCCCTGCGCGCCGTAGAACATCGCCCACCCGCCCTCGATCGCGACGAGGTCGGGCGCGTAGACGTTGTCCCGCGCGTGGAGGGGCTCGGTGGCCGTCGCGACGAGCATCGGGTTGGCGGCCGCGAGGGTCCAGCGCGCGGGCCACCCTGGCGGGAGCTGCGCGCAGCCGGCGTCGACCGCGGGCGGGACGTCGGGGACAACGGGGACGTCGGGGACAACGGGGACGTCCATGACGGTCGGGGTGTCGATGGCGGGGACGTCGATGCGCGGGACGTCCATGACGGTCGGGCGGTCGATGGCGGGAGGGACGTCGCGCGCGCCCTCGTCGATGATGGGCACGTCGTCGACCGGCGGCTTCTTCTCGGGCGCGTCGACGGTCGAAGCGTCGTCGCCCTCGGGCGCGTCGACCGCCACGCTCTGCGTCGCGCAGCCCGCGAACACGCTCCATGCGAGGCACCAGCGGAGGAGTGGCGGCATCGGGTGGGCGCGATGGTGGGCGATGCCCCCTCCCCGGCGCAACCTCACGGGTGCAGCGCGCATGCGATACCGCGCCGCCGTCGTGGCGCGGGGGGAGCCTGCGCGCAGTACCCCACGCCGTGCGAGCCCCACGACGAACCACCTGCGCCCCGGCGCGCCGAGGCCCTCCGCTTCGCCGACGCCCCCGCCCGCGAGCGCGCTCGCCATCATCCTCGGCCGCATGACGGGTGCCCCCACACCCACAACCGTTGCAGCGACCGGCCGGGGGATCGGCGACGTCGGGACGGACTCCGGGGTCTCGCGCTGCTGGTGGTGATCGCGTGCGGCACCGCTGCCTGCCGTCGCGCCGACGCTCCGCCCCGCATCGTGGACGCGTCCTCGATGGAAGACACGACCCTCGAGGACGCGCCGGACCCGCTCGACGTCGCGGATGCCCCGACCCGCGGCGACGGCCGGACGGGCTGCGCGGGCTCGATGACCTGCCGCCCCGGTCTGGTCTGCCAGGCCTTCCTCGGCACCAGCCAGTGCCGCCCCTGCGGCGGACCGTTTCAGTCCTGCGGCGACGGCGGGTGCACCACGGGCGCCTGCCGCTTCAACTTCTGCGCGAACCTCTGACCGGCGCGTCGACTGCTTCGCGTCGCTTCCCCTACGGGTTTGATGCCGGGGTGCACCCGCGGCATCGATGCTCCGACGGGCATGGATGGGGAGCAACGCATCGACTACCGCCGCGACCGACGGCGCCGCGCGATCGCTACGCCCAGCGCGCAGAGCGCCGCGCCGAGACCGCCGCCGAGCTCGCCGCCGCCGGGCGCGCCAGCCGCGCGGCACGAGCACCCGGGGCCCACCAGCGTGTCGCCGGTGTCGCTCGTGACCGCGGCGCCGCCGTCACTGTCGCACTGCGGGGGGCAGCGGCCGAGCGGGCGGCAGATGGCGCAGGGGTCCTTGCCGTCGTCTTCGAGGGGCGGGGCGGCGGTGATCACCTCGGCGGCCATCGCCCCGGCGTCGGGCACGAAGAAGCCCTCCACGTCGCCGGGCAGCGGCACGTCGCCGGGCGGCGGCAGGTCGGCGGACACCGACACGTCCGCGGGCGGCAGCGCGGCGTCCCCGGGCAGCGGCACCCACGCGTCGGGCAGCGCGAAGCCCAGGTCCGGCGGAGGGCCCGCGTCGACCGGCGCGGGCGGCGGCCCCGCGTCGAAGGGCGGCGGCGGCGGCTCGCCGACGCGCACGCAGCGGGCCCGCGTGGCGGTCTCCATGGCGCAGGTGTCCCCGGTCGCGGCGCAGTCCGTCGCGTACCCGACGAACATCCCGTCGGTGCAGCGCGCGATGCGCCCCGGCGCCACGCAGAAGGTCACCTCGCCCCGGGTCGCCGGGCAGATCGACGACACGCACCGCGCGCCCTGGTCGTCCTCCACGCAGCGCCCGCCCTGGGCGCCGCAGTCGGCCTGCGCTGTAAGGTGCCCGTTGAAGCAGCGCCCGCGGTAGCGCCCGAGCCAGCAGGTGTCGTGCTCCCCCTGCGGGCGGCACGCGAAGAACACGCAGCGCGCCCCGAGGGTGTCGTCGACGCAGCGCGCCCCGTAGGCGCCGCAGTCCCCGGGGGCCTGGGCCACCCCGTTGCGGCAGCGGCTGATGTACCGGCCCGCGACGCAGGCGTCGTACTGCCCCGGGCGCGAGCACACCGGCGAGGCGCAGCGCGCGGTGGTCCCCTCCTGCACGCAGGCGGCGCCGTAGGCACCGCAGTCGCCCTGCGACACGAGCTGCCCGTTGCGGCAGTGCCCGATGTGCCGACCGAGCCAGCAGGTGTCCTGCTCGCCCAGCGCGGGGCACGCGAAGAACACGCAGCGCGGGCCCAGCGTGTCGTCGACGCACCCGGCGCCGTAGGCCGCGCAGTTGCCGCGGCCGCAGTCGCGCGAGACCAGGGTCGAGCCCTCGCACCGGGGCGCGCAGGTCTGCGGCGGGGGTGTGCCCGGCGTCGGGGCGGTCGGGTCGCAGGCCGTCGCGTCGGCGGCGCGCAGCAGGGGGTACGGGTCGACGTCGTTGTTGTAGTCGCCGTCGCGGTGGACGTTGAAGTGGAGGTGCGGCGCGGTGCCGCGGGTGCCCGTGTCGCCGAGCGTGCCGATCACCTGGCCCGCCGTCACGCGCACGCCGACCGCGATGCCCGGGGCGATGGAGTCGAGGTGGCCGGCGTAGTAGCTCCAGCCACAGGCGTCTTCGATGGTGACGCGCAGGCCCGAGGTGGGAGACACATCGCCGGCGCGGGTGACGCGGCCCGCGCGCACCGCGACGATGGGCGAGCCGCGCGGGGCGAAGAGGTCGTTGCCGTGGTGGTCGCCGCCGTAGTCGGAGTTGTCGGGGCTGCCGCCGGGGTGCGGGGCGCAGGTGAAGTTGTTCCAGGCGCGGTCGTAGCCGCCGTTGTGCGGCGCCGCGATGGGGTAGCGCTCGATCGCCGGGTCGCAGGTGACCGCCTGCGCGATGACCACCGTGTCCTCGCCGCCGTCGTCGCCGCCCTGCCCGTGGGGGCAGCCCGCGACCGCGACCGCGAGGAGCGCGATCGAACGCCCGTGGACGAGGCCCCGAAGGCGCTCAGCGCCCAAGCGGGTACCAGGGGTCGGGCTTGCGGCCGAGCATCTTCTCCAGCATCGAGAAGCCCTCGATGGGCTTCCACTTGCGCTTGTACTCGACGAGCCCCCACGCGGCCTCGATGGTGAGCTCGATCTCCAGCCCGCCCCACTTCAGGTCGTACTCGATGGCGGGCGTGCGCGACACCGGGGCCTTCGCCTCGCCGGTGATGCTGGTGCTGCCGTTGACGTCGAGGTTGAGGGCGCTCTTCTTCATCAGGAAGAGGTTGCCGCCGGCCTTCACGGCGATCTTGCCGGAGCCCTCGACCTGCGCGCTGGACTTGTCCGCGGTGGTGCGGCTCCACGAGCCGAAGAGCTTCACCTCGCCCTCGAACTTCAAATACAGGTAGAGGTCGCCGATGTAGTCGGTCGTCCACTTCTTGATCCACGCGGGGATGGCCGCGGAGGGGCCGAAGGGAATGAGGAAGTAGCCCTTGAGCAGCGGGTCGAGCTCGAGGCCCGCGGTGTACTTGTAGAACGCCCGGTGGTCGCCCTCGTTCTCCGCCCACTTCCCGCTGAACTTCAGCCTGGTCTTGAAGAACTCCCAGTCGCCCTGCTTGCCGACCAGCGGCACCATCACCTTGTCGAGGGCCCACTTCAGCCGCTCGGTCTTCTCGTTGAAGGTGCGCAGCACGTCGGTCTTGAGCGTGAGCGAGGTCTCCTCCCACGGGCTGATCTTCACCTCGACGCTCCACTGCGTCGGCGGCTTCTTCAGGTCGATGGCGACGCTGAGCTCCCACTCGTCGATGGGGTACGCGCGCACCTCGAACTGCTTCGTCGGCCCCGTGCAGCAGGTGCAGTTCACCGAGTAGGTCTTCGGCTGCACCTCGAAGATGCCGAGGGCCTTGAAGCCCCAGCTCTTGGCCACGAAGCTGGAGTTCACGCCGGTCTTCACGACCTCCGACGCGAAGGGCGCACGCACCTCCCAGCGCGGGTGCTCGCCGCAGCCGCCCTTGAGCGTCGACTTGAGCTGGATGAGGTCGTCCTGGCGGCCCGGCACCACCTCCAGCAGCCCGGCCTTGTTGGCCTTGCGGCCGTTGTGCGCGCACGCCGCCTCGATGGCGAGGAGCTCGCACACCACCGCGGGCTTCACCGCGGGCGGCGGCGTCGACGGGCCCTTCGCACCGGGCTGCCCCTGGGCCCCGGCGTTGGCCTGCCGCACCTGCGCCACCGGCGCGCCCGGGTGGCGGAAGCCGATGTGCCGGCCGCGCAGCAGGCGCACCAGCGTGTTCGCCGCGACGTCGTCGTTGTGGATGTTGCGCAGCGCGATGGGATCGACCGTCGGAAACGAGGGGTTGCCGCTGAGCGAGCGGAGCATCTCGGCCCGCTGCGCCGCGGTGAAGGTCGCCAGGAAGGCCTCGGCGCTCGCGTAGGGCACGGGCACCCCCGAGGCCACCGAGGCCGCGGGGTGCAGGAGGAGCTCGAAGCGCGTGCCGAGGCGGTTCTGGATGAGCATGCGGTCCTCTCGACGGCCCCACCGCTGACGCGGCGTGCCGGCAATCCTATCGCACGTCCCCGACCGTCACCACCTGCGTCGCGGGGCCGTGGTACGGTCGCGGGCGAGCCATCACCATCACCGTCACCACCGGTACCTAACGGGGGCAGAAGCGCCATGACCACGCAGGATCACTCGAACTACACGGTCGTGTTTCGGACGTCGGCGGAGTCGGCGCCGGACCTCTACGTACGGCAGATGGACGGCCACGAGGGGCTCTCGCAGCTCTACGCCTTCGACCTCATCGTGGAGACCTCCTCGGGCGGCCCGCTGACCTTCGACGCCGTCGAAGAGCTGCTGGTGAAGGACGCGTACATCGCCTTCGGCGTCGACGAGGAGCACAAGGTCCACGGGGTCATCCGCGAGGTCGAGATGCTCACGATGAACGAGCCGTCGCCGGTGCTCTACCACCTGCGCCTGGTGCCGAAGTTCTTCGACAGCACCCTCACCGCGGGCTCGTGGGTCTATCAAGAACTCTCGGGGCCGCAGGTCATCAAGGACGTGCTGACGGAGGCCGGGCTGCACGAGGGCGACGACTTCGAGCTCCGCCTCTCGAAGAAGTACACGCCCTACGAATACAAGGTCCAGTATGAGGAGACGGACTTCCAGTTCCTCTCGCGGGTGATGGAGTACGAGGGGATCTTCTACTTCTTCGAGCACGGCGACGACGGGTCGAAGCTGGTCTTCGCGGACGGCAACAACAACTTCGCCGAGCTCGATGGCTTCGAGTCGCTCACCTACGACCCCCGCGGCGGCACCACCGGCGGGGAGCACCGCATCAGCGCCCTCACCCGCACGCGCCGCACGGTCACCACCAAGGTGACCGTGCGCGACTACAACTACCGCACGCCCTCCACCGAGCTCGTGGGCAAGCAGGACGTCGACCCCACCGGCGCCGGCGAGCACGTCTACTACGGCGAGCACTTCAAGGACCCGGCGGGCGGCACCCGCATCGCGAAGCTGCGCTCCGAGGAGCTGTTCGCGCACCGCGAGACCTACGCCGGCGCCACGGCGGTGCGCGGCCTGCACCCGGGGCACAAGTTCGCCGTCGCGAACCACTACTTCGACGCCATGGACCAGGAGTACGTCGTGACCGACATCCGCCACTCGGTGACGCAGGCGGGCGTCGGCGGCAGCGGGGGTTCGCAGGCCTATCACAACGAGCTCACCGCCATCCCCTACGCGGTGCCGTGGCGCCCGGTGCGCATGACCCCGGTGCCGCGCATCACCGGGGTGATCCACGGCAAGGTCGACGCGGCCAGCGACGGCGTGCGCGCGGTGCCCGTCGACGAGCACGGCCGCTACAAGGTCATCCTGCCGTGGGACCTCGCGGGCAAGGCCGGCGGCAAGGCGTCCCGGTGGATCCGCATGGCGCAGCCCGCCTCGGGCGGCGGCTACGGCGTGCAGTTTCCGCTGCACATCGGCACCGAGGTCGCGATCATCCACGTCAACGGCGACCCCGACCGGCCGCTCATCATGTCGTCGGTGCCCAACTTCGAGACCGCGTCGCCGGTCAACTCGGCCAACGCCACGCAGAGCCAGATCCGCACCCGCCACGGCATCACCGTGACCTTCGACGACCAGAGCTGACGTCCCCCTCCTCGGCGGGGGGGGGCTTACCGCGGCGGGGTGGGGACGAAATCCTCGCCCGCCGCGAGCTTCGGGTCGGTGCGCCCGACCTGGTCGAGCGTCGCGTCGAACCACTTCGTCTCCAGCTCCGTCATCCGGTGCAGGAGCGAGCCCGTGAGGTCGGCGTGGGTGCAGTCCGCGCGATCGAGCTTCGCGTGTGACAGGTCGCAGTAACGCATCGTGCAGAGCGAGAGGTTGGCCTCGCGCAGGTCGCACTTCACCAGCCGCGCGCGGTCGAGGTCGGCCTTGGTGAACAGCGCGCGCATCGCGCTCGCGCCGACGAAGCTCGCCGCCCGCAGGTCGGCCCCGCGCAGGTCGCTCTCGTCGAGGTTGGCCCCGTTGAACTCCGCCCCGCGCGCCTTCGCCTTCACCCACGAGGTCGCGCGCAGCTTCGCCTCGTCGAGCGTCGCGCCCTCGACCGTGGCCTCGTCGAAGCGGCAGCCCGTGAGGTCGGCCCCGCGCCCGTCGAAGTCGCGGAGGTTGGCCCCGCGGAAATCGACCCCCGCCGCCGTGGCGTCGCGCAGGTCGGCGCCCTGCCAGACCGTCGCCCGGTCGACCCGGCAGGAGCCCAGCGCGAGCCCGCGCGCGTCCACGCGGGTGAGGTCGGCCCCGAGGAGCACCGCGTCGGTGAGCACGGCCCCCGCGAGGTCGCTGCGGTAGAGCTGCGCGCCGGTGAGGTCGGCGCCGGTGAGGTCGGCGTCGACGAGCACCGCGTCGTGGAGCTTCGCCCCGGCGAAGGACGCGCCCGCGAGCTGCGCCCCGCTGGCGTCCGCGTCGGTGAGGTCGCACCGGCGAAACGACACCCCGCCGGCCCGCACGCCCGCGAGCGACGAGCCGGTGAGCGCGCACCCGTCGAAGCGCGTGCCCTCGAGGGCGGCCGACTCAAAGTTGCAGCCCACGAAGGCCGCGTGGTCGGTCTGCGCCTCGGTCCAGAGGGTCTCGTCGAAGAAGCAATCGTCGAAGGGCACGTAGCGCAGGTCGCTCGCGCGCAGGTCGGCCCCGGAGAACACCGTGGAGACGGCCTCGCGCACCCGCAGGTCGGCACCCTGGAGCACCGCGCCGGTGAAGTTGGCCTCGCGCACCACCGCGGCCTGGAACGACGCACCGGCGGCCATCGCCCCGGTGAGGTCGGCCCCGGCGAGGTCGGCCGCGTCGAAGCGGACGCGCGCCAGCGTGGCCCCGGCGAGGTTGGCCCCGCGCAGCGACGCGCCGGTGAGGTCGCGGTCGGTCAGGTCGCAGCCCGCGAGGTTGGCCCCGTCGAGCAGCGCGGGCATCGAGCGCACACCCGCGAACGAAAGCCCGGCCAGCGTGGCGCCGGTGAGGTCGGCGCCGCCGAGTTCGACCTCGTCGAAGGTCGTCGCCTCCAGGGTGAGCCCCGGCGCCTGGAGGCCCTGCAGGTCGCACTGCGCGAACTCCCCGGTGTCGAGCAGCGTGCCGACCCAATACCCCCGCTCGACGCTCGACGAGCGGAACGAGAAGTCCGACAGGGTCACCTCCAGCCAGAGCACGTCGCGCAGCCTGCAGGCGTCGAACTGCACCCCCGTGAGGCCCGACTCGCCGAAGCCCCACTCCTCGAAGCCGCACGACGTGAAGCTCACCTGGTGCCCGCTCCAGCCGCGGAAGCGCGTACGCACCAGGTACGACGCCGCGCCGCGCTCGTCGGCCGCGAAGAGGGCCCCCTGGAGGCTCAGCTCCTCCCAGGCGCAGTCCTCCCAGTGGCAGCCCAGGAAGGCCACGCCGGTGAGCACGCCGCCCTCCAGGTCGCAGCGGCGGAAGGTGCAGCGGATGAAGGCCACCGCGGTCATGGAGAGGCCCGCGAAGGAGACGTCCTCCAGGGCCACGCCCACCACCCGCACGCCCGACAGCTGCCCCGCCCCGACGGCTGCCTGGAACTCCTCGACGCTGGTCAGGTCGGCCATCAGCCCGTGCTCATCCGAGCTTGGCCTGGTTGAGCACCTTCAGCTTGCCCTTGCCCCGGTGCTTGCCGTTCACCTTGAGGTTCTGCCCGAAGACCACGTTGTCCTCGCCCTTGGCGTTCTTCCTGTACTCGCCGGTCTGCTTGATGATGACGTTCATGTTGAAGTCGGCGTTGCCCTTCACGTGGAGGTCGTTCTTCAGGTGCGTGAGCTGCACCACCGTGAGGGTCCCGGTCACCCGGGTCTTGCCATCGAGGGTGCTCATCGTCGCCGCCGTCACGGTCGTGTGGGGCGTCTTCACGGTGCCCTTGGACCACGCCTTCATCTCGAATTTACGGCACTTCACGTCGATCACCGCGCCCGCCCGCACCTTGAACGCGTAGGCCGCGAAGGCCCCCCAGTTGGTGGTCGCAAAATCCACCTTGCTGATCGCGTTGACGATGAACATCCCGCCGACCTTCCAGTCGATGCCCTCCGGCGCGTTGCCGCTGATCTTCAGGTTGGCCACCATGTTGATGTTATCCGCAGCGCGCTCCTCGATGTCGAGCGCCGCGCCACCGCCACCGCCACCGCCCCCACCGGCGCCCTCCGGCGCGTCGGCCTTCTTGGGCACCGACCCGGCGGCCCCGGTGCTCTTTGGGACGGGCCCGTCGGTGTTCAGGATGCCAGTGCCGCCCTGCGCGCCGGACACGCTCCCGACACCGCTCGCCAGCGACGAGACGCCCGAGAGCAGGCTCGAGAACGCGTCGCCGGGGTTGCCCGTCGCCAGGCTCGCCACGGAGCTCACCAGGCTGATCGCGCCCGACGTGGAGTTGATCCACCCGGAGGTCGTGTCGATGGCCTTCGTGTTCGCCTTGGCGGCGTCCTTCTCGTCCTTCGTCGACGCCGTCACCCCGGCGACCACCGCGTAGCCCTTGCCGGCCGCGTCGGTGGTGCCCTTCGCGATGCTCGCCAGGTCCGAGACGACCTTGATGCCCGACACGAGGTCCGTCGGCGCCTTCATGCCCTTGACCGCGTTGACGACGTCGTTGACGCCCTTCACCACGCCGAGCGTGTTGCAGATCGCGTTGGTCACCATCTCGGCGCCCTCCGCGGGCTTCGTGGTGCCGCCGTCGCCCGCCGGGCTGCCGCTGCCGCAGTCCCCGGGCGCCGTCCCGCCACCCGCGTAGATCTCGAAACTGCTCTGCGAGTGCGCGAAGGTTCCGCCGCCCGAGTAGAGCCCCATCGCGGCCTTGGTCTGCCCCGTGAACGCCCCCACGGACTGCATCCCCAGGGCGCCCGCCGCGCCGACGAAGGCGTTGCCGCCGGTGGTGAGCGACGCGCCGTTGCCGCCCGCCGAGCTCGACGAGCCCAGCTTCAGCGTCGTGTCCGAGAAGGGCACCGTCGCCGTGTAGTTCTGCGCCGTCGCGTCATCGCCCGCGGGGGACTTCTCGGCCCGCGCGACGGAGGCCGCCTGCTGCGCCGCGAGGTCGGGCCGCGTCGCCGGGAAGAGCGCCGTCTCGATGTGCCCCGTGGCCGAGCACGGGTCGGCGTCGTCGGTGATGTCGTTGTCGCTCTCGATGATCCCGCCCTGGTTGCAGATGTCCACCGCCCGGCTGGGGGGCTCGGTGCCGTTGGTGCGATCGACCGTGATTCCGTTCGACATCGGTGGTGACCTTTCAGACGAGCCTGCTGCTGCCACGCTGCGTCGCGCTGCCCTTGACCGTCTTCTTCTTCTTGGTCGTGGCCTTCTTCTTGGCGTTGAAGTCGGCCTTCATCACCACCGTCGAGTGGATCGTGACGTCCTTTTCCACCATGAAGTTGCCGATGATCTCGGTGTTCTTGCTCACCTTGGTGGCGTTCTTCAGGGTGGTCTGCTGGGTCACGTCGAGGGTCTTCGTGACCGTCAGCCGGCTCTTGTAGTCGATGAGCGGGCTGTCGAAGGTGAGGGTCGCCTTGGCGTCCATCGTGGCCGACGTGCCGGCGGTGACGTTCACCAACTTCGCCTTGGCCTTCACCTCCTTGATCGCCTTCACCTCGAACTTCAACAGACAGAACGCCGACCACGACACCGTCGTGAAGCTCGTGAGCGCGCCCGCCGTCACGCTGAATTTATTGAGGGTCTTGTAGTCGAACGCGACGCCCGCCAGCGCCGTGATCTTGCTCCCGGCCGCCATCTTGATCTCGTTGACCGCGCGCTCCTCGATGTTGGTCTTCCCGCCCCCCGCGTCGGCCGCCCCGGAGGCGATCGTGGCCGCCGCGCCGAGCCCCGCCGCCAGCGCCTCGACCGGCGACGAGGCCGTCGTGATGCCCCCGAGGGCCGCGGCGCCGGACTCCATGTCGTATACCCCGGAGGCGGTCTGCGAGTCGTGCCCCGCCGCGACCGCGATGTCCGAGGCGTTCTTGGCCGCGCCGAACACCTCGGCGGCGAAGGCCAGCGGTGTGGTGGCCGACGCGGCCTCGAGGACGTTGCGCCCCAGGCTGGCCGCCGCGAGCGCGCCGGACACCGCCGCCTCGGTGGCCTTGCCCGGCGTCGAGGCCCCGGGGGAGTCCGCCGGCGCGCCCGACCCGCAGGCCCCCGGCGCGGTGCCGCCGCCCGCGAAGATCTGGAAGCCCACCTGCGTGTGGGCCTCGGTCTTGAGCGCGGAGAGCCACGACATGGCCGCGTTGGTCTGCGCGGTGAAGTGCCCCGCGGACTGCGCCGTGAGCGTGCCGACGGCGTCGACGAGCACGCTGCCGACGGTGGTGAGCGAGGCCCCGTCGGGGCACGCCGAGCGCCCGAGCGCCAGCTGGCTCGACGCGTGCGGAACGGTGATCGCCAGTGTCTGCGGAACGGTCATTGGAGGTCCCCCTCGACGTGTCAGAGCCCGAAGGTCACACTGCTCTTGAGTTCGAGCTTCTCGGTCTTGGTGTCGCCGTCGACGGTGATGTTGCTCTTCACCATCACGTCGCGCTTCACGGTGAGCTTGCCCTTGATGCGGGTGTAGCCGTGCACCTTGATCTTGCCCTTGAGCATCGCGTTGCGCTCGACCAGCAGGTCGGCGTCGCAGGTGGTCTTGTCCGTGACGTCCATGGTGCCGGTAACGTGCGTGACGCCGTTCATCGTGATGGCCTCGGACTTCCCGGTGAACTTCAACGTATTGATGTTGGTCGCCACGTCGCCCTGCACGTCGAACATGATCGACGTGGTCTTGAATACGTCGAGGGCCTTCACCTCGAACTTGGCCAGCGCGAAGTTGGAGAACAGCGTCGTGGTGAAGTCCGTCACCAGCAGCGCCTTCACCTCGTATTTGCCCAGGGTCTTGGCGGTGATCATCAGCGGCGCGATGCCCGAGATCTTCTTCCCAGCGACCATCTTGATGTTGGCGCTCGCGCGCTCCTCGATGTCCGCCCCGCCGCCGAACGCGATGCGGATGGCGTTGGCCACCACCCCGTGGGTCTCCCCCGGCGGGGGCTTCGTCTTCGGCGACATGAACACCTTGGCCACGGCCCCGACCCCACCCGCCGCCGCGATGCCCGCCACGCCCAAGGCGATGGCCATGCCGGTGCCGGCCTCCTTGGCGTCGCTCACCCCGTACGACGCGCTCACCCCGGAGAGCGCCGCGCACGCGAGCCCGGTGACCTTCTCCGTCACCGCCCCCGGCGCGCCCGTCTCCGGCGCACCCGCGGGGCTGCCGGTGCCGCAGGGCCCGGGGTTCTTCCCGCCGCCCGCGTAGACCTCCACCTTGCCCTGCGAATGGATCTTCTGCGTCGCGGCCGACAGCATCATCAGGACCGCGTTGGTCTGCGCGACGAACTGCCCCTTGGACTGCACGTCCATCACCCCGACGCAGTCGAGCAGCACGTCGTTGGCGGTGCTCAGGCTAACCCCGGGCCCGCCCACCGAGTCGCCCATCTGCAGCAGCGTGTTCGAGAAGGGGACGTGGATCGAGAGTCGTTGGGCCGTCATCGAAGACTCCTCGCGCTCGCCGCCGAGCGTCGTGACGCTATCAGAGCCGCGCCGGGTCGTCGACGCCGCCGCCCGGCCCGCGCAGGGCGAAGGCGCCCGCCGGGGCCACGCCCGGGTCGACCTCGTAGCGCCCCTCCAGGGGCACCGGAGCCGCGCCACGGGTGAGGGTCCAGAGCACGGGCCCGGCCTCCGCCAGCCGGCGCGCGAGGCCCTCGTCGGCGCCCGCCTCGGCCACCACCGCGAGGTCGCGCGAGAGGGTGGTCACGTGCGCGGCGCCGGCCACCCCGAGAGCCGCGCGGGCCACGGCGGCGAGCAGCCGCGGGTGCGCCGTGGCGTCGACGACGGACGGCGCCTCGACCAGCGCCACCGCGCGCCCGGCGGCGTCGTGGTGCCGCGCGATCTGCCCCGTGAAGACGACCCCCTCGAGGTCGAGCTCGGCCTGCGCGACGAGGGCGGCGCGGCCCCCGGGGAGCCGCGGGAGCAGCGGCGCGAGGGCGTACTCCACGTGGCGCTCGCAGCCGACGCCAAAGAGGCGCACGGTGTCGCCCCCGACGTCCGCGGGGTCGACCGGGAGGAGGTCCCCGGGGCGCAGGCCGGCCTCGGCGAGCTCGCGCCGCGACCAGCGGTGGAAGGTGACGACGCGCGCCGCGCCGCAGGGGCAGACGCGCCAGGGGTCGGCCCAGGCGACGCCCTCGTCGAGGTGGAAGCGCAGGTCGCGGTCGAGCGTCTCGGGGTCGGGGATCGCCCCGAAGGGCGCCACGCGGAGGTCCAGCGGGCGCCCGGTGACGCCCGCCCACACCGGCGTGAGGATCATCCCGTCGACCGCGAGGCTCACCCCCGGCCGTAGCTTCTCCACCGCGCCCAGGAAGGTCTTCAGTGTCTCAAGACGGTCGAGCGCCTGCGCCACCGCCGCGGCGGCCATGGCCGACAGCGTGAACCCCCGGCGCAGCCCCTCCTCGGACACCGTCGCGAGCTCGACCGGCCAGCGCACCGGCGCGTCCTCGAGCCAGACCGTGTCCCCGTCCCGCCGCGCCCCCACGCCGCGCCCGGCCGCCAGCACCGCCAGCCGCGCGGCCAGCACGTCGTGGCGCACCAGCATCAGCATCACCGTGTCGGGGCGCGCGGCGAGCTCCGGCGCCGTACGGATCCAGGCCCACCCCGGGTCGGCGGCCACCCTCGCGGTGAGTCCGTAGGCGCGCAGCTCGGGCTCCGCCGCCAGGGCCTCGTCGAAGCTCGCGCGGAAGGCCTCCGCCCCCGCGGGGAAGGCCACGAGCGCGAGGCCCTCCTCGACCGTCGCGAGGGCGCCCTCCTCGGCGGCGATGACGGCGCCCCACGCCCCGGCCAGCGTCAGCGGGACCCCGAAGGCCGCCGCCACGGCCCCGTCCGAGGGCTCGTCGAAGAAGGCCGCCGGGCCGTCGAGCGGGGCCCGCCCCAGGCGCACGCCGGCGGGGAGCTCGTCCTCGTAGTGCAACTCGACGAGGAGTTCGGCGCCGCTGCCGGGCATGGCGTGGAAGAAGCGCGCGGCCCGCAGGGACAGCGCCACCGCCGGGGTGCCGCAGGGGCACGGGTCGGGCCGCTCGCCGCGGAGCATCCCCTGGTGCTGCACCGCGAGGACGGCGAGGAGCTCGGCGAGGTCGCGGCAGGGCCGGGCGCCGCCGTCGCCGAGCTGGAGGGAGCCCTCGTAGACCCGGGCGTCGAAGTTGAAGGCCCCGCAGCGGGGGCAGCGCAGCACGCGGTGGAGGCTGTCCGGGGGCAGCGGGAGCTGCCGGGCGAGCGCGGCGCGGTGGGCGCGGCACTGCTCCAGCGCCAGCGCGAGGGCGCCGGCGGCGGGGCCGCTCACGCCTGATTCTCCGGGTCGAGCAGGGTGCGGTGCAGCAGCGCGAGCTCGAGCTGCGCCCGGTCGGTGCGCGCGCGCCAGAGTTGGGCGCCGGTGAGGTTGGCCCCGCGCAGGTCGGCCTCGACCAGGAGGGCGGCCTCGAAGTTGGCCTCCATCGCGTCGACCCGCAGCAGCACCGCGCCGGTGAGGTTGGCCTCGTGGAAGCGCGCGCCCTTCAGCGACGCCGCCGTGAAGGTGGCCCGCTCGAGCACCGCGCGGGCGAACTCCGCCCGGTCGAGCACGGCCTCGCCAAGCTGCGCGCCGCGCAGGTCGGCCCCCTCGAAGTGGGCCTCGACGGCCTTCACCCGCCGCAGCGAGGCCCAGGCGAAATCGGCCCCGCCGTCGGCGCGGAGGTTGGTCAGCGTGGCGTCATCGAAGACCGCCCCGGGGAAGGCCGCCGCCTCGAAGGTGGCGGACACCAGCGAGGCCAGCTCGAAGTGCGCCTGCTCGCCACGCGACCGGGTGAAGTCGGCCCCGTCGCAAAGGCTCTCGCGAAAATCGCAGGCCTTGAGGGTGCAACCGACGAACTCCGCGCCCTTGAGCGTAGCCTTGAAGAAGCGCGAACCCGTCCAGGTCGAGCCCTCGGCGGTGGCGTCGGTGAAATCCGCGCCCTCGGCGTTGACCCGCGTGCCGTCGACGCCGGTGAGGTCGGCCCCCACGAAGGACGCGCCGACGAGGTCGGCCTCGGTGAGGTCGGCGTGGTCGAGCACGGCCTCGGCGAAGACCGCCTCGCGCAGCACGCAGCCCCGGAGGTCGGCCCGGGTCAGGATCGCGCCGGTGAAGTCCTGCCCCGTCAGGTCGAGCTCGGAGAGGTCGATGCCCGTGAGGTCTTCGCCCGCCAGCGGGATGTCGTAGGCGCGGTGGTGCAGGATGTCCGCGCGCGTGAGCCCCGGGCCCTCCTCGGTCTCGCCCTCGACCGGCTCCTCGGGCTCCTCGTCGGGCAGCGCGCGCAGGTCATCCGGGATCTCCAGCCCCCCGGCCGCCATCCCCGCCCGCACCTCGGAGGGCTTCGGCGGCGGCGGGGCCGGGGGCTCCGTGGCCATCGCGCCGACCTGCGCCACGATCGCGGCGTGCGACGCCGGATCGGCGCCCGGCGCGGGCCCCGCTTCCTGCAGCGATTTGGCGAGGCTGGCGTACATCATCGCGGGCGTCGGGGCCGGCATCGCTGGGGCCTCCGGGGGGTCATCCGCGGGGGGCGCCTCGGCCTCGAGCTCGGCCTCCTCGGCGGCCCCTTCGGCCTTCTTGCGCTCCAACCATTGTTGGTAATGGCTCAGCGGATAACCGACCTCGATGGATTCATGCAGGAAGAAGAGCGTCTCGATCTCGGACATCTTCTCGGTGACGCCCTCGAGCAGCCCCCGCCAGAGGCACTGGCACTCCTCCCGGTCGCCGTCGAGGGTGACCGTGTCGAGCCGCAGCGGAACCTCCACGAACTCCACCCCGGCGCCCCGGCGCAGCTCCGCGAAGCAGCGCCCGCGCAGCCCCGGCAGCCGCGAGCGCACGATCGACTGCGACGCCGCGAGGTGCTGCAGCCCCACGGCCTCGTCGCCACGCCAGTACCCGTCGATCTGCTGCGCCGACGGCGCGCTCAGGTAATAGCCGTAGTCGAAATCCTCGGGCAGCCAGGGCCAGCGGGTCTTCAGCCAGCGCTGGCCGTAGGTGCCGGATTTGCGGGTGCGCTCGACCCACGACGGCGGCACCGGCGCGAAGCACGCCGGGCGGGGTCGGTCGCTGGCCCCGGCGATGAGCTCGGCGCTGTCTTCGAGGTTGGGCAGCACCACCCGGCGGCCCTGCTCGGTGTCGACCGGCGCGAGGCCGGACCCGAGGGGGTTGCGCGCGTAGCCGGGCCCGCCGAAGGCACGCTCCCAGCGGATGGGCATCCGGCGGAAGGGCGTCGGGGCGGTGACAGCGCCGTAGGCGTCGAAGGTGCGGTCGCCGAACACGGCGAGGTTGCGCGCCACGGCGCCGACGCGGAAGCCCGCGAGGAGGCTGCTCGCGGGCACGCCCCCGGGGGCGTGCGCGTGGCCCACGAAGTGGCACTCGGCGCGGGGCTTCAAGACGGCGAAGTCGCTGTCGAGGCGCAGCGACTGGTTGGGGTCGTCGTCCCAGTGGAGGGGCCCGGTGATGAGCGCCTGCTCGGCGGCGACGGTGCACACCCCGTCATGCACCAGGGCGAAGGTGCCCTTCAGGAACACCATCAGCGCCCCCTCCGGGGGCCTCACCTGCCAGTGGAGGAAGCCGAACTCGAACGGAGTCTCTTTTACGATGCGCAACGTCGGTCAGTCCCTAACGGCGGCGGGAGGCTTCAACCCACCACGATGACGGTGGTCTGGCTCGGCGCGATCTGGGCGCCCGCCGGGGCGTTGGCGCTCATGCCGTTCTGCGCGGTGGGCTTGAGCACCGTCTCGAGGTCGGCGCCCTGGGCCTTCACGTTGGAGGCGCCCACCCGGTAGGTGGTCTTGTTCATGTTGACCTGGCTCATCATGCCGAAGAGGGTGCCCGCCTCGTCGCCCTGCGAGCGGCCCACGTCGCTCGACTTGGTGACCGCGTCCTTGCCGCAGATCTTCACCTTGCTGGCCGTGCCCGAGGCCTGCATCACCATCGAGATATTGGGGTACGGGATGGGCACGAAGGGCGCCGGCGGCGCCGGGGTCTTGCACACATCCGGGAAGGCCATGCACTGACCGCCACCCTTGCTCGACGCAGGAAACATCGTCTCAGCCTCTCCGTTGCAGCACTCCGCCCGACTCAGGCCAGGTAGACCTTGTCGCCCTTGATCTTGACGTCCTCTTTCGCCTTCACGACCGCGCGCTGCCCGAGCAGGCTCACGGTCTTCTCGGCCACGAGGCGCAGCCGCCCGGCGCGGGTCTGCGACAGCTCCTCGACCTCGCGGTAGACGTTCCTGGCGCGCTCGAGGATGCGGTCGGCGCGCGTCTCGAGAACGCCCGCGAAGCTCTTCACCCGCTCGAAGGTGGTGCTGAGCGAGCGGCCCTCGATGCGCGCCTCGCCGACCTTCGCGCTCACCGACGGCGTCTCGAGCTCGAAGCCCTCGGCGGCCACGATGCGCACCTTGCCCCGCGGGGCCCGCAGCTCGAGGTCGCCGTCCGGCGCCACGATGACCGTCACCCGGGTCGCGGTGTTGTGCTCGAAGAGCAGCCGGCCCTCGGCGTCGACCACCCGCAGGATCTCCGCGCCGAGCCCGGCCCGGGCCAGCGACGCCGACACGCCGGTCGACGTGGTGAGCACGCCCGGCAGGGCCACTTCCTCCGTCGCGGTCGGGGCTTCGCTGTCGTCTCGGGTCATTCGCGCACCGCCGTTGTCGGGTATCGGAAGTCGGATGAACCGCCCGCCTTCATCGAAGCCGGACCTGCTCGGACGGGTACCCCGAAGCGCCCGAGACCGTCAAGCCCGGCGCCCTCCCCAGCGGTGCCGCGGAGGGCGATGACTACTCCCCGAGGACGCGGCGCAGGAAGCGATCGAGCTGGTCGAGGTTGTCGAAGCCGATCTCCACGGTGCCCGAGCTCATCGCGCCGTCGGTGCGGATCGCCACGGGCATCCCGAGGGCGCTCTCCAGCTTCTTCTCCAGGTCGCGCACGTTGGCCGAGCTCGCCGTGGGCGCCTCCTTCGCGGGGTCGACCGCCGCCGGGGGCTTCGGCCCCTCCAGCTTGCGCCGCGCGAACTGCTCGGTCTGCCGCACCGACCAGCCCTTCTCCGCCGCCACCCGCGCGAGCTTTGTGATCTCCCCGGGGTCTTTCAGCGACAGGATCGCCCGCGCGTGGCCCTCGCTGAGCTCCCGCGCCACGACCCGCTCCTGCACCTCGTCGGGCAGCTGGAGCAGGCGGAGGGTGTTGGCGATGGTCGAGCGGTCTTTCCCGATGCGCCGCGAGAGCACGTCCTGGGTGTACCCGTGCTCGTCCATCAGCCGCCGGTACGCAGTGGCCGTCTCGACGGGGTCGAGGTCCATGCGCTGGACGTTCTCCACCAGGGCCAGCTCGAAGGCCGACTCCGGGTCGACGTCCTTGATGACCACCGGGACCTCGCGCAGCCCGGCCTTCTGCGCCGCGCGCCAGCGGCGCTCGCCCGCGATGATCTCGTAGCCCTCCTCGAGGTCCGAGCGGCGCACCACCAGCGGCTGGATGAGCCCCTGCTCCTCGATGCTGCGCGCCAGCTCGTCGAGGGCCGTCTCGTCGAAGCGCTTGCGGGGCTGGTCGCGCCGCGGGTGGATGCGCTCGATGCCCACCATCTGGTACGGGCTCTCGGCCCGCGCCGCCGCCGCCGCCGCGATCTGCGTCACCGGCAGCAGGGCGTCGAGCCCGCGGCCCAGCGCGCGCCGGGGCTCCTTCGTGTCCGCGGGCTTCTTGCCCTTGTCGTTGCTCATGGCCGACCGCTCACTGCCCCGCCGGCCTTCGATCCCATGAGCTCCTTCGCGAAGGCCAGGTAGGCCTGGCAGCCCTTCGAGGCCACATCATAGAGGAGCACCGGCTTGCCGAAGGACGGCGCCTCGCTCAGCCGCACGTTGCGCGGCACCACGCTGTCGAACACGTGGAAATGCTTCCGGAGCTCCCCGGCCACCTCGCGCGCGAGGTTGCTCCGCGGGTCGTACATGGTGAGCAGCACGCCCTCGATGGCGAGCTTGGGGTTGCGCGTGGACTTCACCCGCTCGACGGTGCCCACCAGCTGCGCGATGCCCTCCAGCGCGTAGAACTCGCACTGCATCGGCACGAGCACCGCGTCGGCGGCCACGAGCGCGTTGAGGGTGAGCAGCCCGAGCGAGGGCGGCGTGTCGAGGATCACGTAGTCGTAGCGCTTGCGCACGCGCTCGAGGGCGTCGCGCAGCAGCAGGTCGCGGCGCTCGACGTCGATGAGCTCGATCTCGGCGCCGACCAGGGAGGGCGACGCCGGGCAGAGCTTGAGCGTGGGGAGCGCCGTCGGCACGATGACGTCCTCGAGGCGCGACTGGCCCAGCAGCACGTCGTAGGTGCCGCGGGTGACGCCGCCCGACGGGCTCACGCCCACGCCGCTGCCGGCGTTGCCCTGCGGGTCCATGTCGATGAGCAGCACGCGCTTCTCGGCGGCCGCGAGCGACGCCGCGAGGTTGACGCTCGTGGTGGTCTTGCCCACTCCGCCCTTCTGGTTGGCGATCGCGTAGACCCTGCCCATGACAACCGCGTTCTCCTGCCGCCGCACCGGCCACTCGCCGTCGGGCCGCGACCACTAACCCCTCCCGGCGGACCCTGTCCAGCGTCGTCGCCCGGCGCACCCACCGCACCGCCCCAATCGCAAGAAATCACAGCCGTTCCGGGCGGAGCACCACCATCCGAGACACAAAATGGATTTCCCGAGGCGGGGGGATACATTGGCGGCAGATGTAGGTGCAGGTGGCACCCGCACCTTCACAATCAGACACGGTCGAGGGCGCTCGGGGCCCAAGCGGCGGTCGTGTCTCCACGCGCAGCGAAGAGGGTCGAGATGTCGAGATTCTACCGGTCGTTCGAGGAATTTGCGCGCGACGAGATTGCTCCCGGCAACCGGGTGGGCTGGTCCATGGACGAGCTCGAGATCGAGTCCACCATCGTCGAGGACCTCAACCTCGACGACGAGGACGAGGACTACGAAGAGGACTGAACCCCTCCGCGGGTTGCCCGACCGGGGGAGCGCACGGATACTCCCCGGCCTATTGGCATCCCTGCGCGACACCATCCAGCACCGGCTCTCCCGTGAGCGCGGCACGCTCTTCCGCGACGCCCCCTTCCGGGTGGCGCTCACCTACCCTTCGCCCTACCGCGTCGGGATGTCGTCCCTCGGTTACCAGGTCATGTACCGCGAGCTCAACGCCCGCGCCGACCTCGTGGCCGAGCGGGCCTTCGCGCCCGAGGACTTCGAGCAGGCCCGTCGGCACCGCGAGGGGGTGATCACCTACGAGTCGATGCGCCCCATCGGCGACCATGCCGTCGTGGCCCTCTCCGTGGCCTACGAAAACGAGCTCGGCGGGGTGATCGAGACCCTCGAGCTCGGCGGCATCCCCGCCCTCCGCGAAGACCGCAACCCCGCCCGGCACCCCTTCGTGCTGATGGGCGGCCCGCTCACCTTCTCCAACCCCACCCCCCTCGCCTCGTACGCCGACGCCGTGGTCATGGGCGAGGCCGAGGAGGTCATCCATGACGTGATGGACATCCTCACGTCGGAGCTCGACCCGGAGTCGCGCCTGCGGAAGCTCGCCGATCACCCCAACGTGTGGGTGCCCGCGGTGCACGGCGAGGCGCTCGCGAAGATCGCCGCGGCCGACAACGCCACCAAGCTCCCCGCGTACGCGCAGATCATGACGCCCGACACCGAGCTGTCGGACATGTTCCTGGTGGAGACCGAGCGGGGGTGCTCGCGCGGGTGCCAGTACTGCGTGATGCGCAAGAGCACCAACGGCGGCATGCGCCTCGCGTCGATGGAGAGCATCCTGGCGAGGGTGCCCTCCGACGCGAAGAAGGTCGGGCTCGTGGGCGCCGCCGTCAGCGACCACCCTCGCATCGTCGAGATCATCGACGCCTTCGTCGACCGCGGCATGGGCGTCGGGCTCTCCTCGCTGCGCCCCGACCGGATGACCGACCGCTTCGTCGCGGCCCTCAAGCGCGGCGGGTACCGCACGCTCACCACGGCCATGGACGGGCCCAGCGAGCGCCTGCGCGCGATGCTCGAGCGCCACGCGAAGATCAAGCACATCGAGCGCGCGGCCGAGCACGCCCGCGCCAACGGCATGCTCACGATGAAGCTCTACCTGATGGTGGGCCTGCCGAGCGAGACCGACGACGACATCGACGAGTGCGTGGAGTTCGTCACGGGCTTGAGCAAGGTGATCCCCATCGCGCTGGGCATCGCGCCCTTCGTGTCGAAGCGCAACACGCCCCTCGACGGCCTCGGCTTCGCGGGCATCGACGTGGTCGAGCACCGCCTCGACCGGCTGCGCCGTGGACTGAGGGGCCGCGCCGAGGTGCGCCCCACGAGCGCCCGCTGGGCGTGGGTCGAGTGGGTCCTGGCCCAAGGGGGCGAGAAGGCCGGGCGCGCGGTGTACGACGCCACGAAGGCCGGCGGGCGCTTCGCGGACTACCAGAAGGCCTTCGAGGCGGCGGGCGTGGTGCCGAAGCGCAAGAAGCTCTCGGTGCTGCGGGCCGAAGCAGGTGGCTGAGTCCTGGGAGTCGGTCGAGCGCACGGCGGCCGCGGCCATCGAGGCCGTCGCCGACGCCCGCTGGTGCGCGCAGGAGGGGACCAAGCAGCTCCCGCAGCGCTGGCCGGGCGCCGAGGCGCTGACCCGCACGGCGCGCGAGCTGGCGGAGGTCGATCGGGCGCGGGCGGTGCTGGTGGCCGAGGCGGCGGTGTGGATGGCCCTGCGGGCGCCGTGGGCGCGCTACCGGGCGGCGATGGCGGCCCCGGGCGCGACGGCGCGGCTGCGGGCCGACGACGCCGCGGTGCCGTGGGCGGTGCTCCCCGGCGCGGTGGGCGCCGAGCCGAGCCGGGCGCGGCGCGAGCTGCTCTGGGCGGCGGGCGACGGGCTGTCGGTCGACCTGCGGGACGAGGCGCGCGACGTGGTGGCGGCGCTGCGCGAGGTGACCGCGGCGCTGGGCGGCGGGCTCACCGACGCGCTCGGCATGGGCGACGTGGACGAGGACGCCGAGGCGCTGCTGGCGGAGACCGACGACGCCTTCGAGGAGCTCGACGCGTGGGCCGCGAAGCAGGCCGGGCTCGACCGCGCGCGGCTCACCTGGCCCGACCGGCTGCACCTGGGCGTGCACGAGGCGCTACGTCGGGAGGTGCCCTCGGCGAGCTACGGGCTGCTGGGCACCGACTGGCTCGCGCGGGTGGGCCTGGAGTCGGCGCAGCGGGCGATCGTGGACGGGCGGCGCCCGGCGGCGGAGTACGCCGAAGGGGTCGAGGCGTGGGTGACCGAGCCGGGGCGCCGGGCCACGGTGCTGGGCCGCCCGCGGATGCTGGGCGCGGACGCGGGCGAGGTGCTGGGCACGCTGGCGGTGTGCGCGGCGGGGGTCGTCGGCGGGGGGGTGTCGCCGGGGCAGCGGCGCGGGGTGCACCGGGTGCTCGACGGCGCGGCGCACGCGCTCGGGCGCGGGCTGCTGACGGAGCCGGGCTTCCTGCGGAGGGACGCCGGGCTGAGCGGCGCGGCGAGGGAGCGGGCGCTGCGGGCTGCGTTGCACGCGGAGCTCGCGCGGGCGCGCTGGGACGCGGCGGTGGCGCGCTTCACCGCGGCGGCGATGCGGCGCGACCCGGGGATGGCCGAGCGCTTCGGGGCCGAGGTGACGCGCGCGATGCGCTGCGCGCCGTCGCCGTCGTGGGCGGTGCACCTCGTGGCGCGGGCGATGGAGCCCGGCGGCGCGTGGCCGGGGCGGTCGGCGGGGCGGGTGGCGGGGCTCTGGTGCGCCTTCGCGACGCGCGCGCGGCTGCGGGAGCGCTGCGACGAGGACTGGTTCCGCAACCCGCGCTCGGGCGCGGTGCTGCGGGGGGCGTGGGACGAGCTGCGGGCGGTCGGCCCGACGCGCGACCTCGCGGCCGAGCGGGCGGAGCTGCGGCAGTGGCTCACCGCGGCGATGCGCCCGTCGGCCTGACGCGGCGAGCGCCCCCTCAGCGAGAGCTGCCGAAGCGCATGGGGTAGTCGACCTCGACCTCGCCGCCCTCGGGCTGGGGATAGCGCCAGCTCTGCACGCTGCTCTGCACGCAGCGCGTGAGGCCGGTGTTGCGGGCGCTGTCGGAGATGATCCGGGTGCTGCGCACGTGGCCGTTCTCGCCGATGCGGACGCGCATCACGATGACCCCGGAGACCGTGTCGTAGCGCGAGGCGTTGGAGTAGCAGCTCGCGATCTGCGACTGGTAGTGGTTGTAGACGAAGCGGAAGGCCGCCGGGTCCATGTGGCCCGTGGCGTCGGTCTCGTCGCCGAGGCGGTAGCCGCTGCCGGCGGAGGTCCCCGGGACGCGCTCGCGCACGCCGCCGGGCTCCGCGGGGAGCGCCGGGGCCGGGTCGGTGTTACCCGACGGGGTATCCCCGCGCGGGGTCGTCGGGGCGGCGGGGGTCGGGTCGGCGCGGTCCGACGGGGCGCTCCCGCCCGGGGCGGCGGGGGTCGGGTCGGCGTTGCCCGATGGGGTGGACGGGCTCGCCGGGGTCGGGTCGGTGTTACCCGATGGGGTATTCCCGCGCGGGGTCGTGGGCGCCGGGGCGGTGGGGCCGGTGGGCGTCGGGCGCTCGTTGCTGGCGACGATGGTCGGGCGGACGGGCGCGGGGCCGGTGGGGCGCGCCGCGCGGCCGGTGTGGGACGGCGCGGTCGGGCCGGTGGGCGCCGCCGTGGCGCCGCCGTCGGGCTCGGCGTGGGTCACGGTGGAGGGCTCGCCGAAGAGGCCCACCGGGGTCACCGGCGGGAGGGCGGAGCTCTGCCCGAGGGTCTTCCACGCCGCGAGCGCGCCGAGCCCGAGGCAGCCGAAGCCCACGCCGAGCAGCATGGCGACGACGGTGCGCTTCGAGGGGCCGGTCATCGGGAGCTCGATGCGGTCGCCGGTGCTGAGGCCCTGGTCGGTGGGGGCGCGGGTGACGCCGCCGCCCTGCCCCGTGCTCGCCGCGGCGCCGAGCGCGGACAGCGTCGCGCCGCACTGGTTGCAGAAGCGCGATGCCTCCGGGTTGGGCCCACCGCACGTTGGACAGAACATCACCCCGCACGCTAGCGGACGCGCCGCGCCGCCACAACGCCGCCGTCCCACCTGCCCGTTTCTACCCGCTCGCCCCGCCGACGTCGGAACCTGCTCCGCCTATGGATCACCCGCGGCGCGATGCCGGATGGATCGAGGTCATCTGCGGTCCGATGTTCAGCGGCAAGAGCGAGGAGCTCATCCGCCGCCTGCGCCGCGCCGCCATCGCGAAGCAGCGCGTCCAGGTGTTCAAGCCTGCTATCGACCGGCGCTACCACGACACCCGCATCACCAGTCACAGCGCGCAGTCCCTCGACGCCGAGGCCCTGCCCGACGTCGCCGCCCTGCTCGCGGCGCTCGACCCCGCCACCCAGGTGGTGGGCATCGACGAGGCGCAGTTCTTCGGCCCGTCGCTCGTCGCCGCGGTGCAGGCGATGGCCGACCGCGGCGTGCGGGTGGTCATCGCGGGCCTCGACCAGGACTACCTCGGCCGCCCCTTCGAGCCCGTGCCGCAGCTGCTCGCCATCGCCGAGCAGATCACCAAGTGCCTCGCGGTGTGCTCGCAGTGCGGCGCGCTGGCGAGCCGCTCGTTTCGCCTCGCGGGCGGCGACGAGCGCGTGCAGGTGGGGGCGGCCGACACCTACGAGGCCCGCTGCCGCGCGTGCTACCTCGCCGCCATGACCGCGCCCCCCGCCGCCGCGGACGACGACGACGGCCTCGCGGGCGTGGCGTAGGGCCCTCTCGCTACGTGTGCCGGAGCATGAAGTAGAAGACGTCGTAGAGCGCGTGCGTCCACGCGGCGATGGCGAAGCCGCGCAGGCGGAAGATGATCGCGAAGGCCACGCCGCAGAGCAGCCGGAAGACGAAGCTCGACAGGCGGAAGGCGTCGCCCAGCGGCGGCAGGTAGTGCACCGCGGAGAAGAGCAGCGAGGAGACGCCGAGGGCGATGGCCCAGCCGACCCACGGGCGCATGCGCCGCGAGAGCAGGTAGCCGAGGCCGGAGAAGAGCCCCATGCGGAAGACGAGCTCCTCGTGCAGGCCCGCGCCGCAGGAGGCGATGATCTGCGCGGGGAGGCCCTCCTGGTCGAGCACCCCGAGGCCGAAGGCGCCGACGATGGCGCCGATGACGGAGGCCACGATGATCGCGTAGACGGCGCTCTCCAGCAGCACCGGGATGAAGAGCCGCGGGTGCAGGCTGGACCGCCTGCGGGCGCGCAGGATGAGCAGCCCGAGCAGCACCGTCACCCCCGAGGCGATGGCCGTGTAGGCCATGATGTCGCCGTGCACCAGGGCCAGGATGGTGCTGGTGAGGAAGTCCATCCCGTTACCGACCCAGGTAAAACCCTGCCCGCTGCGCCGCATCTGGGTCAGCACCCCGAGGTGGTAGATGGCGAAGAGGGGCAGGACCAGGAAGAGGTTGGTCAGGGGGTCGACCCGGCGCGCAAAGTACCCGGTGACCGGGCGCAGCACGGCGGGGGTCTCGCGGGCGCGGGGCCGGGATGGCATCAGGGACGGAGCGTGCCACGGGCGCCGCGGGGGCGCGAGGCGTTGATGGCGCCGCGCCGGATGGCGTAGGGTCCGCCGCACATCCATGAGGTATTTTGTTCAGGCAGGCGGGCGCGAGCACGAGGTGGAGATCGCCACGCGACCGGACGGCTCCGTCGCGGCGAGCGTCGGAGGCCGCCCCGTGGCCCTCGACGTGGTGACCTTCTCCGAGCGGGAGCTCTCGGTGCGCGTCGGGGCGCGGGTGCTCGACCTGGTCGTCGAGGGCTCCGCCCCGCAGCTCGGCGTGGTGGCCTCCGGGACGCGCACCTACGTCCACGTCGAGAGCGAGCGCAGCCGCGTCGCCCGGCTCGCCAAGGGGGTCGACGGCGCCGCGCGCAGCGGCGACGTGCGGGCCCCGATGCCGGGGCGGGTGATCAAGGTCTTCGTGGCCGAAGGCGACGAGGTGACGGCCGGTCAGCCCGTGGTCATCGTCGAGGCCATGAAGATGGAGAACGAGGTGAAGGCGAAGGGGCCCGGCGTCGTCGCGAAGGTGCACGCGGCGGTGGGCGCGACCGTCGAGGCCAACGCCCTCCTCGTCACCTTCACGTGATGCCGAACTCCTTGATCTTGTAGAGCAGCGCGCGGTGCGAGATCTCCAGCAGCTCGGCCGCGCGGGTGCGGTTGCCCTTGGTCTTCTCCAGGGCGCGCCGGATGAGGATCTCCTCGATGGTGCGCGTGGTCTTCTTGATGGAGTAGTTGCCCTTCTCCAGCTCGGCGGCGATGGGGTCTGAGGGCTCGCGGATCTTCCCCTCGAAGTCGTGCGGTTGGAGGGCCGTGCCCTCGCAGAGCACCATCGCGCGCTCCATGGCGTGCTCGAGCTCGCGCACGTTGCCCGGCCAGGGGTAGTCGCAGAGCAGGCGCATGGCCTGCGGGTCGACCCCGGTGATCTCCGTGCCGAGGCGCTCGTTGAAGCGCCCGACGAAGTGGTCGACCAGCAGGGGGATGTCCTCCTTGCGGGCCCGCAGCGGGGGGATCACCAGCGTGAGCACGTTGAGCCGGAAGAGCAGGTCTTCGCGGAAGCGGTTGGCCTTGGCCTCCTTGGTGAGGTCGCGCAGCGAGGCGGCCACGACGCGCACGTCGATCTTGCGGTCGATGTTCTCGCCCACCCGCCGGATGGTGCTCTCCTGGAGGGTGCGCAGGAGCTTCACCTGGAGCCCCAGCGGCAGGTCGCCGATCTCGTCGAGGAAGAGCGTGCCGCCGTCGGCCTCCTCGAAGAGCCCGCGCTTGTCGGCGTTGGCGTCGGTGAACGAGCCCTTCTTGTGGCCGAAGAGCTCGCTCTCGATGAGGTTCTCGTGGAAGTTGCCGCAGTTGACGGCGATGAAGGGCTTCCCCGCGCGGGGCGAGCGGAGGTGCAGCGAGCGCGCGACCAGCTCCTTGCCGACGCCCGTCTCGCCGTTGATGAGCACGGTGGTCTTGAAGGTGGCCACCCGCGCGATGGTCGCGAACATCGCCTTCATGGGCTCGCTGCGCGCCACCAGCTGGTCGAACTTGTGGTCTCGCGCGACGGCCGCCCGCAGCTCGCGGTTCTCCCGCCGCAGGGCCTCGCGCTCCTGGGCCTTGCGCAGCATGAAGGCCAGGTCGCTCGGGGCGAAGGGCTTGGTGAGGTAGTCCTGGGCGCCGGCCTTGATGGCCGCGAGCGCGTCTTCGTTGGAGCCGTACGCGCTCATCACCAGAACGGCCGTGGCGGGCCAGCGGCGCCGCAGCTCCAGCAGCAGCTCGAGCCCCGAGCGCCCGCCGGGCATGCGCACGTCGGTGACGACGTACTCCGCGGGCTCCTTCTCCATCGCCGCGATGGCCTCGGCGGCGCCTCCCACCGCCTGCACCTCGTGGCCCTGCTTGCGCAGGTGCGTCTTCAGCGCCAGCCGCAGGCTCTCCTCGTCATCGACCAGCAACACGCGCGTCATCGACCCATCGCTCCGCAAGGCATCGCGCGTAGGGTTCAGCATCCACGGGGCGACAAGCAAGCATCGCAGGCGCGACCGGGCGACAATTCGGACAGGAGGGCGCCAACCGCGGTTGCCACCCCCCTGGAGCTCGACGGGAGCGCTCGTTCGGAGAAGGGAGCGCGATCGTGGGCTGCGCGTCGATGGCCCCGGGGTTGCTGAGGGAAAGTCCACCGGTCACATACGGCGAGTGTGTCTGGGATTGCTGTGATGCGCGGCTGTCTGTATGGTTCGCGGCTGCGCAGGGTGTCCCTGGTTTCTTCGCTCAAGGAGCAGTGCGTTCCATGTCCCATTCCATTCGTCTTCGCGGTGCGATGCGCAGCGGCGTGGCCGTCGCGATGCTGGGCCTCCTCGGTCAGGGCTGTCTCGACCGCCCGGTGGCCGCGCCTGACACGCGGCTCCAATCGGGCGTGAGCCTGGCGATCCAGAACAACGCGGTCGACTCGGTCGACATCCTGTTCGAGATCGACAACTCCAACTCGATGGCGGCGAACCAGGCCAACCTGTCGCGCAACTTCGCGACGCTCATCAACCAGCTGGTGTCGCCCCCCGACGCCAACATGGACATGGTGCCGGACTACCCCCCGGTGAAGAGCCTGCACGTGGCCGTCATCTCGTCGGACCTCGGCACGCCCGGCAGCACGGTGCCCTCGTGCGCCAACAGCGACATCGGCGACGACGGCCTGCTCAACCCCATCCGCAACGGCCAGGCGATCCGCTCGCACCAGCCTTGGACCACGGCCCCCGCGGGCGCCCGCCCGGCCCGCTGCATGAACAGCTCGGACCAGTTTCCGAGCTTCCTCACCTTCGACGCCACGACCACCAACCCGGCGGAGTTCCGCGACGACTTCGTCTGCAACGCGTACCTCTCCACGGGCGGCTGCGGTCTCGAGCAGCAGCTCGAGGCGGCCTACCGCGCGCTGGTGGTCCACAACCCGCGCGAGCAGGCGGGCAACATGGACCCCAACGCCGGCTTCGTGCGCCCCAACGCCGTGCTCGCCATCGTGATCGTCTCCGACGAGGAGGACGGCTCGGTGCGCGACTGCCGCTACGCCGAGACGGGCGTGCCCTGCACCGACGGCATCGGGGTGTTCGACAGCACCAGCGCCGCGTGGGCCAGCACCGACCTCAACCTCCGCTTCTACATGTACCAGCCGGCCTCGATGCAGGACCCGACCTGGAACCTCGACCGGTACATGAACCCGCGCGTGCCCAACCGCGGCTTCACCTCGCTCAAGCCCAACCGCCCGGAGAACGTCATCTTCGCGGCCATCGCGGGCGTGCCCATCACCCTGCCGCAGACCCCCAACGGGCAGACCGACTACGACGCCCTCCTCGGCCGCATGCCCGACGGCTCCGACGGCCTCACGGCGATGTCCCCCGAGGGGCCCGTCTCGATGCGCCAGCGCAACATGGACCCGAGCTGCTCCACCCGCGTCGTGCCCGCGTGCCGCCGCGAGGGCAGCTCGTACGACCCGATGCGCCCCGCCTGCGACACCGCGGTGCAGTACTTCGCGCTCCCGTCGCGCCGCATCGTCGAGATCGCCCGGCGCTTCCAGACCACCTACAACAACGGCTCGGTCAGCTCCATCTGCCGCAACGACTACACCCAGGCGCTCACGCAGATCGTGCAGCGCATCCAGCAGCGCCTCACGGGCCGCTGCCTGCCGCGCGTGCTCGCCACCAACCGCACCACCTGCTGCGACGCCACGGGCCGCCCGCTGGGCTGCTCCACGGGGGCGCTCTGCGACTCCCGCATGAACCCGACGGCCATCAGCGTGGGCTGCGAGGTGCGTGAGAAGCTCCCCACGACCATCAACGCCGCCGAGTGGTGCACCGCCGCCCACGGCCGCCGCCGCGCCCCGGGCGCCGCCGCCACCGAGGGGGGCCGCGCGGTCTGCCTCGTGAGCCAGGTCGCCGTCATCCCCGGCATGGCCGCGCCGGCCGGCTCGCACGGGTTCTTCTACGACACCACCGTCGACCCGGCGAACCCGAGCTGCACCCAGCGCATCTCGTTCACCGACGGCGACTCCGTCCCGACGGGCGCCGAGGCGACCATCGAGTGCGTGCAGTCGGACAACACCAGCACCACCGCGGACGCCGGCCGCTAAGTCTTCTCCCTCTCCTCGTCGGCTGCGCTACGGTGCGCGGCGATGTCTGACGATCTCCCCACCAAGTACATCGAGACCCGCCACGGCGCCCGCATCGCGTACACCGTGACCGGGCGCGGCGATCGCGTGCTGCTCCTCGCCAACGGCCTCGGCGGGCGCCTCTACACCTGGCAGCCCATCGTCGACGCCTTCCGCGACGACTACCGCATCATCACCTGGGACTACCGCGGCCTCTTCGACTCGACGCCGCCCACCCGCCAGGCGCACCTCAGCATCACCGACCACGCCGAGGACGCCCTCGCCGTGCTCGACGCCGAGGGCGTGTCGCGCGCCGTGTTCTGCGGCTGGAGCATGGGGGTGCAGGTCACCCTGGAGGCCGCGTCGATGTACCCCGAGCGCGTCGCCGGGATGCTGCTCATGAACGGCACCTACGGCCACGTCTTCTCGTCGGGCCTGCAGCCCTTCATCCGCTTCCCCTTCGCGGGCGCCTGGCTCAACGCCATCGTCGAGACCGTCGCCGACCGTCCGCACCTCGCCCGCGCCATCGAGTACGGCGCCCCCCGCGCCGTGATGCCCGCCGCGGCCTTCTTCTGGCTGGTCTCCCGCGCCCGCCCCGCGCAGATGACCCCGTTGATGGAGCGCTACATGCGCGAGGTCTTCGACCCGCGCACCTTCCCCAACTACCTCCGGCTCTTCCAGGAGCTCGACGCCCACTCGGTGCTCCACCACCTGCGCGACATCCACGTCCCCGCCCTCGTGGTCTCCGGCGCCTGGGACTGGCTCACCCCGCCGTACCAGTCCCACGTCATCGCGAAGCGCCTCCCCGACGCCGAGGCCATCCACCTCCGGAGGGCCTCGCACTTCGTGCTCCTCGAGCGTCCGGAGGTGGTCGTCCCGGCCACGCGGCGCTTCCTCAACCAGCGCGCGCGCTGGTGAATCCCGTGTGACAGGGTATGTCCAACCCACCCTTGTGCGCGGTCGGGCGAGGGATACGTTGGACGCATGGACAGCACGACGACGACGGGTTGGTTCGAGGGCTTCAGCGAGGCCGTGCGCGGGAAGGCAGAGGCCCTCTGCGGGCGCGACGGGGTGTTCGACGCGCGGCGCGCGGGGCGGGGGCTGCGGGCGTGCTGTGAGGGCGGCGACCGGCCGGCGTACCCGGTCGAGGTCACCCTCTCGGGCGACGGCGCGCGGGTGGTTCGGGCGCGCTGCGGCTGCGCGGCGGGCTCCGCGGGGCGGTGCAAGCACGTCGCGGCGGTGCTGATGACCTACGCGGCGCGGCCGTGGTGCTTCCACGACGCGAGCGGGGTGGGCGCGTCGCTGCGCCGGCGCTCGACGGAGTCGCTCGCAACCCTGGTCGAGGAGATGGTGGCCCTCGCGCCGTGGCTCGAGCGGGTCGCCATGCCCGTGGCCCACAGCGGCGAGCGGGCGCGGTCGGCGATGCGGCGGCACGGCACCGCGTGGGGCGCGGCCGGGGCCATCGCGTGGGAGCTCTCGGCGCTGCGCGCGCGGGCCGAGGCGCTGCTCCTGGCGGGCGACCTGCGGGGCGCCACGGAGGCGTACCGGGGCCTCGGCGAGGGCGTGCTGGAGGGCTACGCCGCGGTGGCGGGGCAGGACGGCGACGGGGCGCTGCGGGCGCTGGTGGTCGACGCGGCGCGCGGGCTCACGGCGGCGCTCGCGCGGGCGAGGGACGCGGACGTGCGGCGCGAGGTGCTGACGGCGCTGTGGTCCGTGGCCCAGGGCGACCTGGCGTGCAGCGACGTGGGGGCGGCGGAGGAGGTGCCCGAGGCGATCCTGCGCTACGCCGACGAGGCCGAGCGGGCGATGGTCGCCGGGTGGATCTTCGATCGCACCGCGCGCGAGGGCTTCGCGGCCAACGACCCGCTGGCCTGGTCCACGATGCCCTTCGGCGCGCTGCTCTTCGAGCTGCTGCGCGAGGGCCTCGACCTCGACGAGGTGCTGCGGGGCCTGCGCTCGCTGGGCCGCTGGGCCGAGCTGGTCGACGCGCTGCTGGTGCACGGTCGGCGCGACGAGGCGGTGGCCGTGGCGTGGGAGTGCCCGACGGCGTCGCTGCCCGCGGCGGCGGGGCTGCTCGCGCGCTGGGGCGTGACGGCCGAGCTCGACGCGGCGGTGCGCGCGCGCCTGGAGCGCGACCCGAGCGAGGCGCTGTTTACGTGGTGGGGTATGCGCTGTCGGGCGCGGGGCGACGCGGCGGCGGCGCGGGCGAGCGCCGAGGAGATGCTGGGGATGTTCCCGAGCGTGGCGCGCTGGGAGGCGCTGCGCGGCGAGACCCCGGAGGCCGAGCGGGCGGCGCTGCAGACGCGCCTCGCGGCGGCGCTGGCGGCGCGCGGGGGGCGGCGGCCCGAGGCGGTGCGGCTGCTGCTGGCGATGGGCGAGCTCGAGGCCGCGGAACTCTGCACCCGGGCGGAGGCGACGGTGGCGAGCGCGGCGCACCCGGTGGTGTCGGGCGCGCGGCTGGCGGTGGCCGAGGCGGCGGCGGCGACGAAGCCCGCGGTGGCGATGGCGATCTGGTCGGCGCACATCGAGGCGCTGATCGCGACCGGCGAGCGGGCGCGCTACCGGGAGGCGGCGGGCTTCATCCGGCGGATGCAGGCCCTCGGGGGGGCGGAGTCGAGGGCCTGGGTGGCCTGGGCCCGGGAGACGCACCCGCGGCGGCGCGCGCTGCGGGTCGAGCTGTCGGCGTAGGGGGCGCTACCATCGGCCGATGAGGTTCGCGCTTCTCCTCGGCGTGGCCCGCCACCGCTCGAGCCCGGCGCGGTCTGGCAGGAACCTACGCCCTCGCGCGACCGTAGTGCGGCACCACGGACTCGCCGTACCTCTCCCGCAGGAAGCGCTCGCGGTAGACCATGCGCGCCGCGAAGCAGACCTTGCTGACGTACCACGCGTTGAACCCGCCACCGACAAGCCCGCCGAACACCGGGAGCGCCTGCGCGAGCTTCGCCTTCGTGAGCCGGATGCCGAGCTGCTCCGCAAGCTTCTGGATGAGGCGGACCACGGCGACGCGCTGGAGCTCGTCCCAGGACTTCTTCTGCGCGGCCATCACCGTGGCCTTCGCGACCTCCGTCATCGCCGCCTGCTTGGCGACCGTGTCTCCGCCGGTGACGACAGCGAGCACCGTCATCGCGACATAGCGCTCCGACGCCAACGACACGTCGTAGCCGTAGTAGGTCGCGTACTCGTTCACCGCGCGGAGCGCGAGGGCGACCAGCGCCGGGATGTCGACGGCCATGCCAGGGAGGCCGGCGGCGCCGGCGGCGGTGCCTTCCGCCAGCGCGAGGGTCCCCTCCCCGGCGGTGGGATGACCGCGCCCCACGGCTGGGGAGGCCTCCCCAGGCGAGGTCGGAGCCTGGGGGTCGGCTGGGGAGACCTACTTCGTCGGGGGCGCGTCGGGGAGCGGCTCGGGGGAGGGCTCCTCCGCCGAGGGCGCGCGGGGGGTGCCGACGGGGCGGGCGAGGCGGTCGGCCTCGGCGTCGAGGCGGGCGTAGCGGAGCAGCGCGTCGAGGACGGCGCGGGCCCGAGGCTCATCGATCTCGGCCTCGCCGAAGAGGTTGTCGCGACCGGCGAGGGCCGTGACGAGCTGGGCGTCCTCGGTGCCGATGGCCTTGAGCGCCGCGTCGAGCTTCTCCGCCGGGGTGCGGATGGCGCTCGCCCACTTCTTCGGCGTGGGCTTGCCGCCATCGATCAAGGCGTCGGGAAAGTCAGCGGGTTTCTGCTTCTCGAGGTGAGCGGCGGCGCGGAGGGCGTACTTCACCAGTTGGAGCGGGTCTTTCGGCATGGCCCCGGCGAGCAGCAGCGACTCCAGCATGGGGGCGTCGTAGAGGCCGACCACGCGGCGACGCACGTCCTCGATGGCGGCGCGGGTGAGCACCTCGCTGGCGTCGCGCTCGCGGCGGGGCTGCGCGTCGTCGGCGCGCTCGCGGGTGAGGGTGACGTCGGCCTTCACGAGGTCGGCGCTGCAAGCGGCGATGGAGACGGCGATGGAGCGCGCGAGGGACGCGGCGGCCTCGCCGCTCGCGGCGTCGTGGCGGGCGGCGATGGCGGCGCCGAGGGCGGCGGCGTGCTGCCGGGCCATGGCGGCCGTGCGATCGCAGTCCTTCTGGAGGTCGAGCACCTCCTTGGAGAGCTCAGGCGTCTTCGAGGAATCGCTCATCGTGTGATCGGCATCCTTTCAGCGGGGACGTGAAGGGCGCACGGCGACGACGCAGGCGCCCGGATGGGCAACGAGCGTAGCGGAAGGGTGCAGCGGAGCGGGAGAGAGAACGATGCGGGAAATGGGTGTGGGGAGAGGTCAGGGCAGCGGTGCCGTCTCGTACAGGTGCCGCTGGAAATCGAGGAACACCTTTCGTATCCCGCCGGGAGGACCGAGCTGGGCGGTGGCGTCGTCGATGCTCCCGTACTTGAGCTTGAGCAGGGACGGGAGCTTGTCGGCGTCGAGCTGGTCGACGCCCTCGCGGACGTAATGGTCCAGCACGAACGCCACGAAGGCCTGCTGGGCGTCGGTCAGACCGGCCCCCGCCTTCTTCGTGGCCTGAGCCGCTCGCACCGCGCGCCCGACCATCGGCGTCGCGTAGGCCACGAAGGCCAGCAGGTCGTAGAGGTCGCTGTCCTCCGCGGAGACGACCGCCTGCATCTCGCTCAGCGCCTCGCGGCCGAACCCCGCGTCGGAGAGTTGGCCCAGTAGCGCCGTGCGCGTCTCGGGCACGCTCCACAGGGTGCGGAGCTGCTCCTGGCTGCTGAACAGCGCGGGCAGCACCCCGAAGAGGGACTCCAGGAACTGCACCGCGGACATCGGCTTGCCATCGGCGCTCCAGAAGGTCGTCGACACCATACTCTGGAGCGTTCGCTCCTTCCCGTCCGCGAACTTGATCTTGAGGACCGTCGGGCGTTCGACATCGGTGTTGTCGCGCAGCCCCGCGCCGCGCGTATCACCCGGTGCCCCCCGGGTGTACGGCACGACGTCACCGGGTTCGGGCTCCACCGGCTCCCCATCCCACTCGGCGTCGTTGAAGTGGTGATGAGCCTTCACGAAGTCGTAGATCGTGAAGTAGTCCTTGCCCTCGTAGAGCCGCGTGCCTCTCCCGATGATCTGCTTGAACTCGATCATCGAGTTCACGGGGCGCATCAAGACGATGTTGCGGACGTTGCGGGCGTCGACGCCCGTCGAGAGCTTCTGCGAGGTGGTGAGCACCGTGGGGACCGTCTTCTCGTTGTCCTGAAAGTCCCGCAGGTGCTGGTCACCGATCTTGCCGTCGTCGGCGGTCACGCGGACGCAGTACTCGGGTTCCGCGCTCTTCTTCGTCTGATTGATGAGATCGCGCACCCCGAGGGCGTGGAGCTGCGTCGCGCAGAACACCAGGCTCTTCTCGCGCTCATCGACCATCCCCATGAACAGCTCCACCCGATGCTGCTCGCGCGCCTTGATCTCGATGACGCGGTTGAAGTCCTTCTCGGTGTATCGCCGCCCCGACTCGACCTCCCCCTCCACCACCGTGTCGTCGGGGGTGTAGACGTACTCGTCGAGGGTCGTCGTGATCTCCTTCACCCGAAACGGGGTGAGAAACCCGTCGTTGATGCCGTCCTTGAGGGAGTAGATGTAGACCGGCTCACCGAAGTACTTGTACGTATTGACGTTGTCCTTGCGCTTCGGGGTGGCCGTGAGACCGAGCTGCACGGCGGGCGCGAAGTACTCCAGGATGTCGCGCCACGAGCTCTCGTCGTCGGCCCCGCCCCGGTGGCACTCGTCGATGATGATGAAGTCGAAGAAGTCCTCGGGGTAGGCGCCGAAGTAGGGCAAGGGTTTGCCGCTCTCGTCCACGCCCGACATGAAGGTCTGGAAGATCGTGAAGAAGATGCTGCCGTTCTTGGGCACCTTCTTCTTCTTGCTGATCTCCTTCGGGGAGATGCGCACCAGGGCGTCTTCCGGGAAGGCCGAGAAGGCGTTGTAGGCCTGGTCGGCGAGGATGTTCCGGTCGGCCAGGAACAGGATGCGCGGCATCCGGTCGCCCTCCTTCGAGAGGCTCCACCGGCTATGGAACAACTTCCACGCGATCTGGAAGGCGATGGCGGTCTTGCCCGTGCCCGTCGCGAGCGTGAGCAGCACCCGCTTCTTCTTCGCGGCGACGGCGTCGAGCACCCGCGCCACGGCGATGTCCTGGTAGTACCGCGGCGCCCAGGCCCCGCTCTTGTCTTCGTAGGGGACGGCGGCGAAGCGGTCTCTCCATACGTTCTGCTCGGCGAAGGTCTGCGCCCAGAGCTCGTCGGGTGTCGGGTATCGGGACACCTCGCCCTCGTGGCCCGAGGTCATGTCGATGCCATGGATCCCGAGGCCGTTGGTCGAGTACGTGAAGCGGATCGCGAGCTTCTTCGCGTAGGCCTTCGCCTGCCCGACCCCTTCGGTGACGGGGGCCGCGCGCTCCTTCGCTTCGACCACGGCGAGCTTCGTGTTCCGGTAGATGAGCACGTAGTCGGCCTTCAGGGCCGCCGCCCGCCGTCCGTGGCCTTCGAGGCGGCCCTGGGTGATCGGGTACTCCGGATAGATCCGGCTGCCCTCGACGACGCCCCAGCCCGCGCTCTTGAGCGCCGGGTCGATGTGCACCAACCGCGTCTCGGCTTCGTTCACGGCTTCGTGCTCCTCGGCTTCTTCGGTCTCGGCAAGGACTGGAGGCGCTTCGCGGTCAGTTCGAAGGCAAGGTCGACCGCACGGGGCTGAGCGTCCACGAGCACCCGATATCGCTCGTACTCCTGCTCCGCCCTCGTCTTCGCGCTCTCGGCGGAGACCTTCCCGGCGTGGTCGAGCAGCTCGCGCCCCGACAGCTTCAGGAACTCATCGAGCTTCGTGACCCATTCGCGCATCGTCATGGGCTTGCGATTGAGCGCCTGGAGCTCGGCGAACTCCAGGTAGGCGCTCACGATGCGGTTGAGCGCGTTGAGCTCGTCTTCGGTGAGGAAGTTCTTGGCGACGGAGACGTCCTCCTTGCGCACGATGCCGCCCGGCCGCGTGGTCTTGAGTCCCATCGAGGGCTGCGACGCGTCCGCGCGATCGAAGACGACCTCGGCGGCGGTGTGGCCGTGCGCCGCGAAGTGCATCTTGTTCTGCACCGTGGCGAAGAAGCGCTGGGAGACCTCGACTTCGGGCGTGTAGTCGACGCTGGTCGCGTAGATGTCGAGCACCTTCTGGTAGAACCGCCGCTCGGACGAGCGGATGTCCCGGATGCGTTCGAGCAGCTCGTCGAAGTAGTCGACGTGACCCTTCCCGGGAGGGTTCTTGAGGCGCTCGTCGTCGATCGTGAAGCCCTTCGTCAGGAACTCCGTGAGGCACGCCGTCGCCCACTGCCTGAACTGCGTCCCGCGGTGGGAGCGGACGCGATAGCCGACGGCGAGGATGGCGGGCAGGTTGTAGTGCAGCAGGCGCCGCGTCACGGACCGCGAGCCCTCGGATCGAACTTGTAAGGATGCCTTACACGTTGCCGCCGGGTCGAGCTCGCCCTCGGCGTAGATGGCCTTCAGGTGGATCGTGACGTTCTGTGGCGTCACCTGGAACAACTCGGCGATGAGCGCCTGCGTCAGCCAGAGGGTGTCGCCCTCGAAGCGGCACTCGATGCGCGTGCGACCGTCCTCGGTCTGGTACAGGAGGATCGAGGAGGGCGGCTGCGGGTCCGTGCTCATGCGCGGTGACCTCAGAGCTGGCCGCTGAAGGCCCGGTGGAGGAGGGACTTCTTCAGCTCGTCGAGGGCGACGAGCTTCTGCTGGTAGATGGATTCGAGGCGCTGAGACTCGCCTTCGATCTCGTCAAGTCGCCGACAAATCTGCATCTGCTCGTCCGGCCGAGGCAACGGGATGCGAATCGACGCCAGAGTGCCCTGGCTCAAGCTCTTGATGGCCTCGCGCATAACTTCGACACGGCGTGAGGGCGCGGGAGCTCCTGGCAGGGGTTGCAGACACGGCCCGCGGTGGGGCAGGAGGCGGGTTGCGAAGACCAACTCCAACGACGCCGACGAGCCGTG
>Ga0247843_1001690_pt1 | contig 43281 bp, 51 predicted proteins | sample LaCruzMarch2017__FD_192420 | JGI IMG/M metagenome (GOLD analysis project Ga0247843, IMG submission 192420) | Freshwater microbial communities from meromictic Lake La Cruz, Castile-La Mancha, Spain - LaCruzMarch2017_8m | ecosystem: Environmental > Aquatic > Freshwater > Lake | place: Spain...
GGGGTCACCCCGGATTTCACATCGAAGGGAACCTGAATGACTATGTGCTTGATTTCGGAGGGGAATTCACGGTTCAGCAGCACCTAATTACGGGTAATTACTATAACGGAGAAACGAAAGATTTACCTCTGAATCGAACCTTCGATCTATCTGATTCATTATTTGCATCGGACGCGATTGTAATCAAAGCTCCCCCCTTTCAATCGATTGGATTTGGTAAAAAAAATGGACCTAAATTACTTACCTTACATTGCGACTCTTGGACTGCAATGGGCTTATGGACCAAACAAGGCGCTCCCTTTTTCTGTATCGAACCGTGGTGGGGCTGGGCGGATGCGATGGATTCAAGCGGTAATATGAAAGAAAAAGGAGGCATGATTTCGCTTGCACCGGGAAGGCATTCAATACACGAATATTCTATCGAAGCTCACGTATTAAAAACAAATTACTAAATAAGAAATATTAACTTAATTTGTATTTTTATAAACAGCGATTGCCGAAAAGCTTTTAGAGTAGGCACTAATTTAACCTAATTTACTATGAAAAAAAATATTTTTTATGCGGTGAGCATTATGCTTGCAACCTTAATCTCTTGTGGAGATAATGACTCTATAAATTCTCAACAAAATGAAGTAGATATTAATAAAGTACTCACTAATCTAGTTGAAGACGAGGCGATTTCTGAAGAAGCAAAAAAATCTATTCTAACCGAATACAATAAAATCAAAGACTCTGCAAAGCGTGCTAATGCAAATAACAATGGCGATATTGATATTACTAAAGCTACTAAAATCAATAGTTTCGACATGTTCGAAGAGATTTACAAAGACCGAAGTTTATACCTATCAAAATATGTCAACAAAGACATTGTTCTAACCGATTTATTAGTTAAAAACGTTAAAACTATTGATGTAGATGGTCGTTTTGTAAAATGCGTTATTGCCATACCATGCAATACTGCAAAAGACCGTGTTGGAGTAAATTTTAATTATGATTCTTATGAAACACCAAGTGTTTTTTACAAAAGCCAATATTTAATACCATTTTACGATTTAGTTGGAGCTGAACCAATAGTTATTGAATTGAAAAACGCAGATGACTTTAAAAAGTTAAAAATGCTTGAATGGGAATACAATGTAGAAGATAATCTGGAAGGAGATGAAAATACCTATCTAAGAAAAATTTCAATTGCATGCCAAATTGGAAGCAGCGACGTTACTTATGATGCGGGAAATATTGCATCTGAAGACATGAAAGCAAAACATATTAAAGTAACTATCAGAAATGCAGTAATTATAAAATAAACGCTATTGTATTCTAAATGAATTAAATCCTTCAAATTAATTTGAAGGATTTTTTGTTTTCATCACACTTGTAAGTTGTAGTTTTACTTCAAATAACTTAAAATGAGAAGTTTCTTGGTATTGTTTGTATTAATTCCGTTTCTTTCCTTAGGCCAATTGGGCAATACCATGTATGGCTTATATAGAAATAACAATCCATCTACGGTTCAACTTGCCACCATTGATCCGACAACAGGGGTAATTAATATATTGGGGCCGAACTTAGGCAATACCATCAACCTAACAGGAGTCTCGCTCAACCCATATAACAACACCTATACGTATCAAGATCAAGATTCTTGGCTTTCGGTTGATTTAACCAACGGAGGAATTGTAAATGATGTAGTAGTTAGCTTACCCAGTGCTACAGGAAATTTCGATAATTTCAAATTCAATACATCCGACACCACGATGTACGGCATATTCTCTCAAGTTTTATACAATCCGATTACAGGCGTATATTCAGGCGACATGCGCTTGGCCACCTGCGATTTAAGTACAGGACAAGTTTCTCTCATCTCGCCAGCATCCGTTGCGTCAAGCTATGTAATGGCGGGCTCTTCCATAGACCCTCACCTGATGGTATATTATTTTATTTCTGAAGGAAAACTGATGGGAACCGATTTGTACAATGGTTCTATATATACTCAGCCCTTGATTAGCATTCCAAGCGGTGGAGATAGCTTTGATAATTTTGCCTACAGCTGTGTTGACACTACGATGTATGGTTTAATCGTGAATCACGGCGTGGGTGTTCAATCCTTGGGTGAAATTAACGCTACAACAGGAGTAGTTACCCCCTTACCAACTGCGTTAAACTTCAATAATTATATCATGAATGGTGGGGCCACGATAGACCCAATTAACCTCATCTATTATTTTGAAACGATGGATAACAACGCCCAAATTTATCTTGTTGGTTTATCTCTAGTGGATGGCTCTATTGTTTCCAATGTCATGCTCCCTCCATCCGGTTCGTATTTCGACATGGCACGAATTGATGGAGACTGTTACGGGGCTACACCTTCCCGCTTAAATCCGTCCCTGCAATTGGAGGAATCCACATGGTCTCTTTCCATTGCGCCAAATCCAAGTTCGGACCTAGTTACTATACATTCAAACTCCAAGATTGAATACCTACGTTGCTATGGTATGGATGGGAAAACAGCACGTGAAATCAATATGGATGTAAATAATCAATTTTCAGTACAATCACTTCCGAAAGGAATTTACTTTATTGAAGTTCACAGCGGAAATTCGAGTAATACCATTAAGTTATTAAAAGAATAGAGCCTAACGCATCATTCGCATTGCGGTTTTCCAAACTACGCCCAAATCACGCCATACTGTCGCTGTGAGTTGATATTCCAAGTTGATTCGAATTTTATTCGGCATAATTTCTTCTAGATACGTACGTTCAGGAGCCCTACTTTTCGCCAGTAACTTATTCTCTTCAAAATAACTGATGGAAGCGAGATCGGTTATTCCGGGCTTATAATCCAAAACCTTACGTTGTTCCGCCGTATAGTGACGAACATATTCCATCACTTCTGGGCGTGGGCCAACGACGGTCATATCTCCCCTCAATACATTGATAAACTGAGGAAATTCATCGAACTTATACCTTCGTACAAAGGCTCCTACTCGAGTCACACGTGGATCGCGCGCTCCCACCGTAAGTTTTCCTTGCAACTCTGCATTCGGTCGCATTGAACGAAATTTCAGCAACATAAATGGTTTTCCACCGAGTCCAATGCGCTCTTGGCGATAAAAGACACCTCCTCGAGATTCTAATGCAATACAAATCGAAATGATTAACCCAAAGGGCAAGAAGGCCATTAAGATAAATAAGGAGAATACGACGTCCATTAAACGTTTCATCCCATCACCTTATGATATGCACTCGTTACCGCCTTAATCACGCTATCCACTTGCTCGGTTGTGAGGTTGTAATAAATTGGCAAGGATATTTCTCTCGAATATTTATCATATGCCACTGGATAATCCGCAATGTCATACCCTAAATTCTTGTAGGCCGTTAATAAGGCAAGCGGTTGGAAATGCACATTCACCGCTATGTCTTGCTCAAATATTTCATGCATAATGGCGTCGCGTTGTGCTTCGCTTATCCCTTTTATGGTTAATTGGAATAAATGGCAACAAGAAACACGAAAACGGTCTACGCGTATTGGATTCACCGCCCAATCGAGTGCTTCAAACGCTGTCGTATACTGATCAAAAATTTCGTTTCGACGGTCTAAGGTTTCCTGATACCGCTCCAATTCCACTAAGCCAATAGAAGCTTGTATATCAGTCATATTACACTTATATCCAGGCTCAATAACATCATAACGCCATGCCCCTTTTTGCATTTTGGCTAAGGCATCCTTGGACTGACCGTGAAGGATTTTAATACAAAACAATTTATAGAGTTCTTCGTGATCAAATGAATCGGGTAGATTAAAACAGATGGCACCACCTTCCGCTGTAGTTAGATTTTTTACCGCATGGAAGGAGAAACAACTAATGTCTGCAACCGCCCCCATTTGTTTTCCCATGTAGGTTGCTCCAAAACTGTGTGCAGCGTCCGAAGCGATTAAGATCCGTCCCAACATTCGTTGTTCCTCTGTGTTGGGAGTAAACATTGGTTTCGCCTCTTCAACCAGTTGTTTAATCGCTGTAAAATCACAGGGTAAGCCGGCGATATCTACCGGCATAATCGCTTTCGTATTTGGCGTAATTGCAGCGCGAATGGCTTCAATACTGATATTAAAATCATCCGGATTAATATCCACCATCACCACCTTCGCACCGGTATGTAACACCACATTGGCACTCGCACAATAGGTATACACAGGGATAATCACCTCATCGCCGGGGCCTATTCCCCACCAACGCAATACAATTTCCATTCCAGTGGTCCATGCACTCACGGCTACGGTTGTTTTACACCCTACATATTCGGTGATTTTCTTTTCAAATAACTTAGTCTTTGGACCCGTAGAAATCCAACCACTGCGCAAGGTATCCGTAACTTCATCAATGATTCTTTGGTCTATTCGTGGGGGAGAGAAAGGTAACATACTAGATAATTTCGTTTTTGTAAAGTTCGAGAAAATTAATCAATCTATACACGGGTAAACCCAAGGGAAGATTAACAATGTGCTTACTTATATATACTGCATTCGGAACATTAGAAACTTCCAGTCCCCAGGGCTCCAAGGAATCCAATACGGGATGTAAGGGGGAAATGAACCAATCTCCAAGCGGTATTTTTTCTTTTTCTGCTTGCTGCAAAAACAGCTCCCGGTCTTTAACAAGCATGGGATACTTAAGGAAGGCATGTTGGGCTACGTGTTCTGCGGGCACGGTAGTTTTGCCCTGACTGGTCAACCATTCATGCACTGAGATTCCGGATGTTTTGCGTTGTGAAATCACTTGATCTAACGTGCTTAGCGCCTTAATTCCTGCTCGACATTGTACCTTACTCATGCCTTTTACATAGTCCTTAGGCATGTGAATGCCCTCTAATTCGGAGGCACTGGAAGAGCCCACCACCACCCCTTTTTTACTTAACCATCGATACATTCTAAGAAAGGTCCAATACGTAAATCCTTTTAGCAAATAGGTTCTCGCCCAAATAAGAATAAACAATATGACCTGATCCTTAGCACTGGGTTTAATTAAATTCGAATACAAGAGATTCACCGATTCAAGTAAGTCGCGATTATTTACCACCAACATCCCCCCAATTCCGGTAGAAAAGGGCTTATTCCATTGACTAGAAAAAAATGAGGCATCGCTCCGTAGGCCGTTAAACACTCCCTGATGCTTCCCACCAAACCCATGGGTACAATCTTCGATGGTATAGATGCCATGTGCTTTAGCCAATGTAATAATTTCAGATACCTGTACGCTCAGTCCGAGCATATTTTGAATTAAAATCACCTTAGTTTTCGTACTAAGCGCCTGTTCAATCTGGGTAACATCACAACATAGGGTATCCGGGTTGATATCCACATATACTGGAATTGCTCCCAAATATAGAATGGCATTCGGAACAACTACACACGTAAATGCAGGAAGCACTACCTCATCTCCTGGACCTACACCCATCGCTTTTAACATGGTATATAAGGCCACACGTCCTTTCCAATAAAGCGAAACTTCCTCCGCATCCATGTGGAGATACTCCGCTATTCTTGATTGATATGTCGACTCGATATTCATATCTTTCTAGAAGTAAAAGGTAAACTCAGTAAGCCGATTAAGGAACCAAGTCCGTATGAAAAATGAAGTAACTTAAAGCCAAGGAGTACCATTAACACCTTATTTTTTCCATTACGCGCCCTCCACGATACGGCGGTTAATACCCCGGTGTAAGCGCTGAGCGCTCCGATTGAAGCCAATGACCACCAAGGATTCCAGGTGATTAAAGAAAGTAAGAGTGGAAGAGTCCATGAACCTAGAAATAACATGGGGATAAAATGCCGTAAGCTGAGGGAGGAAAAAGTTCGGGTGATATATACCGTTTTCAAATTCCACTTGCCATTATTGAAGTTATTCTTTGCCATGGCCCTAAACGTTTCCCGTGCATAATAGGTGCATCTCGCCATCGGGGTGAGATAAATCTTTCCTCCATTTCGAAGTAAACGCTTTGATAATTCCATGTCATGGTTTCGAATTAGCCGTTCATCATAGCCTCCCACGGCTTTTAATTCTTGCGCACGGTATAATCCAAAGGGAACGGTATCCACAGCAATTACATCCGAAACTCCTGTTCGAAATTTAGCATTCCCAACGCCGACTGGATGCATAAGCACGGTGCGGATAGACTCAGACATCGCGGTACTATTTTTCACCTTAGTTTCCATTACACCACCCACCCCGATTGCATCAGCATACTGGCTCATCGCAGAAATAAGGGTGCCGATATACCCATAATCAAAGGATGCGTGCGCACTTGAAATTAACATGTAGGTTCCCTGAGCGGCATGAACACCTATATTTAGTGCCCGCGGTGTAATTCGATCCGGATTGTTCAGCACCTTCACTTGGGGATACCTTTGGGAAAGCTCATTCAATAAGGCTAGGGTTCCATCGGTCGATCCTCCATCTATCACCAACAATTCCATGTGTGAAGGGTCTGTGCCATTCGACAACAACGAATCAATGCAATCCTTGATGTATCGCACCTCATTATAGCACGGAATAACAACGGAAACTTCAGGCTTCATTCGGTTGGTTTTTAAATACAGGATAAATGCCAATAAACATACAACTCCACAACAACCAGAACACAATGCCCGATTGACGTTCCATCATCGATTCAAACAAGCCATTGAATGCAAAAGCGCAAACTACAAGAATTAACATGCCTTGTTTATGTTTCCACCCAAACCACAGCATACTTAACAACAAAGCAAGTAACCAAAGCATACCAATCCAACCGGTTTCCACCGCCGTATGAAAAAATTGATTGTGTGAGTTGAAGTGTTTTTTGGCCAAGTTAATTTGACCATATTCCAAAAGTTTTGCCTCCATTGCAGAAGGTAAATTCCCCACACCCACTCCATTCGGGTGTTCGAGCAAAATTTCTGCCGAGGCAGTCCATAAAATCAATCGTGCATCGTTGCCACGAATTTCCCCACGGGGAACATGCGTGTAGGCGTATGGGTCCTTCACATAATTAGAGACAAAAGAAACGGAATCTGACACATTTCTTCGTAAGGAAGGCATGAAATAAAGACCCAGGTAAATAACTACCATACCAAGGGTAAAAACTCCAATAAGTACGGTCCAACCTTGTTTTTTAAAGAGCCAATATCCAACTAAACATGCCATGAGTATTACAGCGAATAATAAGCCAGACAAACTTTCTAAATGCACATGGGTATAGAGTAAAAAAAGTATACCGACCGCCGAGAACAGGTGTTCCCTCATGGTTCGAGGGGCTTCCCAACGCATAAACAAGATAAATATGCCTAAGGCGCAGAAAACGGACGCATAAGTTGGGTGATGAAACACTCCGGAAAAATGGGAGGAGAATAAGTAGGCAGCATCATAATTGTGCTCTTCATAATTGAAAAATGCGCCCAAATAACACACGAAAAGCATCAGGAATAAGGAAATTAAAAACCCGTTTTCCAAGAAACGTTTGTTCAGATAAAACTTAGGAACAAAAGAAAATACGATAGGAAATAGAACGAATGATAGTTTTTTTTCAATTCCAAACATGGCTTCTTGTGGGTCTATAGCATTCATCGCATACAGGGAATAGTACGGAAGAAATAAGGTTATACTTAGGAGAATCCGATTGAATTTAAAGGTGAGTTCTTTCTTCACGATACCAGTAATCACTATCACCAAGAATAATAAACAAAATAGCCCGGTAAGACCAGGGAATAACATCCACGCGGCTAATAACAGCAATAGCGCCCATTGATACACCCTTGGATAGTTGAATTTCATTCGTTCAAGATTTTAGTGTAAAACCTCACTAGTTTTTCTTCTTCGATCGACCAATTGTATTTTTCCAGAAAGGCTTTCTTGCCATTTTCACCCATTGCAGAGGATCTGGCTTTATCTGAAAGTACGAATTCAATGCCCTTTGCTATGGCTGAAGGATCCAGCGGATCAACACAAACGCCGCATTTTGCATCTTCAATGATACCTCGCCACAAGGGAAAATCTGATGCGAGAACCGGAGTTCCAACAGACATATATTCGAACATTTTTATCGGAAGTGCTTCAAGGTAACTTATGGTAGGATGTAAAGTCACTAAGCCAACTTCTGAAGTAGAGAGAATCTGCATGATCTCCTCCCTGTCAATATAACCAAGGAAATCAACTTTTTCCCAACCCTTTAACTTACGCACCTCTGCTTCGAAAGAAGCAGGTACAAAGTTACCGGCAAGAACTAAGCGTGCATCCACAGTTTCGAGGGCCTGAACAATTTCTTTGATTCCGCGTGTTGGGAACAGACCTCCGACATAACAAACCTGTCCGGGTATTTTAGCGACATCTCTTTCCAATCGGAGCACCTCATTCATCAAGGGATAATTGGCAATCTGCTCAACATTAACATTGTATTTTTTGAAACGATCACATATTGGCTCGTTTACACTAATCACCCCTGCAATTCGTTTAGCCACATAGCCTTCAAAAAATCTAAAAAATCTTGAGATTAAACCACGGAAAATTGCAGGAATCCAATGTTTATCCATGATCTGTTTCGGAAGATCTTCGTGAGCATCATAGATCACTTTTTTACCTTTTCTAGCCAATTTCAATCCATAAGGAAGTAATTCAGGATCGTGAAAATGATAAACATCAGCGTCCAACTCGATCGCCTTTCTATATACTTCAGCGGTTGTACTGATCATCCTGCTGAAACGTCCCTTACCCTTGCGTTCAACTCCAATGATGTGAACTCCATTCAGTAATTGCGTTTCACATGTTGTCGAAACAAGATAAACATCATAGCCCTCCTTGCTCAATGAAACGCATTGCTTATGGAAAATACGAATATCCGTATGCGGATGCGCACTTGTAATGTGAGCAACTTTGATTTTTTTGGGGTTATTCATTTTCTTGTTTTCCACAAATAATTCGATGGTTTTTCAACGCTGAACTTTATATATCTTCTCCCATTTTGCAATATTGAAAAGACGCCATTTCGTACGGACATCCATATTCTTCATGTCTAATTTACTGAAATCGATCAACTCTTTCAGAATTTCGGAATTCTTGACTGAATCGCTGATCTCATCATTGATCTTTGCCAGCCATTCTTCCTCTGGTGCATTAAATCCAAGTTTATCCTTTCTCCAAACCACTTCCTTTGGAAGAAATGGTGATACAGCATTTCTCAGCAGATTCTTGGTCCACCCCTTACTGATCTTATATTCATCCGGCAATGACAATGCGGTCTCTACTAAGCGATAATCTAAAAATGGTAATCTCGATTCAACGGAATGCGCCATAGAATTTCGATCCTCATAACGCAAGAGATGAGGCAATTGTGTGTACTTGATTTCTAACTTCTGGAGTTTCAAAATATCCAAATAGCTCGATGAAACTTCTTTCATTAGTCCAGAACTAAACTTTTCAAGGATATCCTTTTTTAGGAATCTGCTTCGCTGTTTTAACTTCTTAAGTCGGAACCTGTAATTTGTGAAATACAGGTAGTACTTTATCAATTGTAACTTAGAAAGCTTAGAATTTTCAGAAGACTGAAGGAATCCCCGGACTTTTTTCAATCCTCTTAACTGCATCAGATAAGCAGGATAATAGCGCTCATAACCCAATAAGGTTTCATCGCCTCCCTGACCGTCAAGCATAACCAAACAATTCATTTGTCTTGCCTTCTTCATTACAAAGTATTGAAGAAAAACAGACGGACTTCCAAATGGCTCTTCTTGAACTTTGATGACCTCATCAATGGATGAAATAAAGTCATCCTCAACCGGTTCAACCATCACGAGGTCTGTATCACAGAATTCTGATACCTTTTTTGCATATGAACTTTCATCGATTGACTTTTTATTCACTTTGGCGTGAATTGCTTTAATCTTTCGGTTTGAGTCCTTTCTTAGGATTTCTGCTGAAATAGAGGTAATTGAGCTACTGTCTAAACCGCCACTGAGACATGTTCCAACTTCAACATCACTTCGCATGCGTAGTTTAACCGAATCTTTCAAGCATTCGCGATATGTACTGATCGCTTTTTCCTCGTCCATTAGCCTCAGTTCATTCCGAACATTAAGATCATAATACGGATGGATCTCAAACGTATGGTCGCTCAAATCATACATGAGATTTGACCCTTGTTCCAGCTTTTGAATTCCTTCGAAAAACGTTTCATCACAATGATCTTCATATCCCAGAACAAGATAGTCCAATAGGATTTGTTTGTTGGCCTTTCGCTCTGAACAAAATGGTAAAAGCTGCTTTATTTCGGATCCAAAGACAAATGACTTCTCATTTTTAAAAAAATAGAATGGTTTTACACCAAATCGATCCCGGCTACAGAAAAGGATATTCCTTTCTTTGTCATAGATACAAAAACTCCACATACCATTGAACTGTTCAACGCATGAAAATCCCCATTCCCTGTAGGCCGCAAGAATCACCTCGGTATCACTCTGGGAGCGAAATTCATATCCCAGCGCACTTAAATTCTCTCTGATCTCGACGTAGTTATAGACTTCACCATTGTACGTGATAACCAGATTCTCACCGTACGGCATAGGCTGATGACCATTATCGGAAAGATCGATAATCGACAAACGTCGATGACCGAAGGCGAAATTTGGACCATGCCAAAATCCAGAGCCATCAGGTCCGCGATGTGCGACCACATCAGTCATTTGCTTGATCACTGCCTGCTCAACAGGCTGATCCATTCTATTTACAATACCACTTATACCACACATTCAATAAGTATTTACAATGTTTTTGGTACTGATCCAGTAGGCTTTAAATGAGCCCTGTATACAACAAAAAGAACAATCGTAAGTAACCATCCACCACTGAACATGATCGTTAGTAACGATGAAGAACTTAGCATTACCAATGGAAAAATGTTCAACGCAAATTTTAACAGCGTTTGTTCTTTAAAAATAAGTTCGATAATGACAAGATACAAGGCAAGTCCAATTGCTGCCAGCACTAAGCCCAGCACCCCAAAATTAGCATACCCCCTCATAAAACCTGCAACATTCACCGTGCCTTTTAAACCATGTTGTGCATTTTCTTCATAAACCAATGGATACAATTCTTTCGTGTAATCATGAAATTGTCCACCACTTATTTTAGTGTAGATCTTAAAACCATTGCCGTTTAGAAATGGTTTGTCTTTCGGAATATGATCGAACCATTTGGTTACTATTCTCCCGGGTGTAACCGCAACCCTATCCTTCAAACCAAGAAAAATATTCATAATAATCGAACCAGCCGATTGCGTATTCTTCTCATAATCCAGTTGTATGTCGTTGATACCTCCCCTCATTGTTACATTCTGAATATAGGTCAGAAAAAAAACGATAACGATTGAACTTAATCCGTACTTAAGGGCATAGAACCATTTTTTCTCAAAAAGAGCGATGATCCCTACTGGTGCCAAAACAAGCAAAATGAAGCTCTTCTGCATGAGTAAAAAAGCATAGGTAATGGCAATGAAATAAAAGAACCAATACAATTTCTTTTCTCCTTTCAGAAAAAGAATTGCCAATGTAAATGGAATTATCGCTTTAAGATTCCAGCTGAACATATAGTTGACCCAAGATGGAACCGATTCAGTAATCGATGCTCTCAGTTTAACAACTTCACTTAGCTTTAAAACCCCCAAGGCTTGAATCGATGGAAACCCATTTATATAGATGAAATGAACGATAATGAATAGAATACTGATACTGATCAAACTTAGAGGATTGACAACTTTCAGCCATGCCGGAGGGAACTCAAAAACACTTCTTTTTAAATCCAACTTCTTTACGAGAAAGAATAAAGCCCAATATGCGGATGTAAAAACAGCGAAGTATAGTGCCAATTTACCCATATACGTTGACTGACAAACTTCAAACACACCATATAGGATCAGTAAGAATACGAACGAGTATGACCAAAAAAGACCATTCACACTAAAGGCGGTTTTTAACTTCTCACGCATTTAAAATTCGGTTTTTTTCATAATTACGCACCTGCCACCTTAGTAGTAAAAAATAAATGACATACGCAATAACATCTATCGTGAGGTAAACATAAAGAAATTCTGTAACACTTATTCCATCTAGAAAGAAAAGCGAACAGATCATTATAAAATAAACAAGCTGCCAAAGGCTGATCCAAAAGATCTTTTCCAACGCATTAAACGTAATCGTTAATGGAGTTACCAGAAAGCGCAAGCCGTAGGCAGGGATCAAAATAGTAGTCATCACTCCCGAAAGCTCCCATTTTTCACCAAAAACCAAGGTGAAAAGTGGCACACTGAACAACATACCGATTAAAACGATCAATCCAGCTACGACTGCAAGGATCTTGATAATTCTTTTTAAAACATCTTCGATAGTTCTTTTATCCCTGATCCTGACCGAAATGTCCTGAAAAAGTACCTGAGAAATGGAAACCGATATGAGTGCCAATGGCAGGGCCATGAACATTCTCGACAGATCGAAATAACCTGTGACCTCACCCCCATAGAATTTATTCAATAAGATTACCGGAATCGACAGGCTTATGGTGTCCAACAGCGCGGGTAACGCATTGTACTTGGGAAAACTTGAATATCTTTTAAAAAGAGCAATGATCTTCAACTTTTTTAGAGCTTTTAAGTGAAAACCACTCTTGACGGCTTGATAATAGCTAGAAATAAAATTCGTCAGATCCCCCACAATGTTACCCACAACTAAACCTGAGCCGAAAAAATTAACACCCAGTCCAACCTGTGATACCCCTTCTGCACCGCGACGATATACCTTATTGAGTGAGGATGATTTAAAAGCTTTCTTCCGAATCAACCAATAGTTAAATACCTGTGAACTCGAAAATAGAAAAATGGACAAGGGCAAGATTAAGAGCCAAAATCGCATAATCTCGGGCAACGAAAGTAGCGATATGATCTGTGCGTTAAATATTAAAAAAAACAGAAAAAGCAAGATAGAAATAATCAAAGAAGTAAAAACACTTCCCGCTACAAGATTTGCTGCATCTTCGTCCTTATTAGGAAGCATAACAGTACTGTCGTATTTCAATGTTGCAAAAGAATAAAATACACTGAGTAACGTTGCGTACAACGCAAGAACACCAAAATCAGATGGTTCGTACAATCTTCTTAAAAACGGTTGAAGGATAATTGGAAATACCTGAGCAACAACAGTTCCTGTGATCAGTGTGAATGAATTCTTTACGAATTCAATTTTTGCCAGCTGCTTTGTATATTTCCGAATCATGGATCGACTTCTTGTTCAAGGATTGAAACCGTGCAAGAATCCACCAAATATACTTGTTTTTATCGAGTTAATTCTGAGCTATTTCGGCTGTAATGCAATGACCACGCAATTACAATCAGATGGTAAATGATCTTACCGATCGAAACGAAAAGCAGCACTTTGTCAAAACCGAATTCTAGCTATAAAACGAGGGCTCGTCGGATTGGATGCAAGACAGGTTCTATATTACAAGCGTGACCTCATAAATCAACGTGCCACAAAAAGCGCTAATGCAGCACTCTTTAAGGGAATCTACTCCCGTATCTTAGCGTCTGAAGCCAAGGCAAAACGATAGTACAAATACAAGGTAAAAATCAACCAAATGGCTTGAATATAGGAAACCGTTTGTAAGGTTAAAATAAATACTGAGGCTGATTTTCCGTAAAGCAAGGGGAACACCCAAAAGGGGATCACTTGTATTAAGGAACTCACCAAGCCCATGATTAGGGCATAACGTTGTTTATTTAGCAACAAGGGAAGTGCTGAAATCGGAGATAAGACAAAATTAACCATCAACCAAAAAGCCATCGTTTCTGCGTACGTACCCGCTATTCCCCACGTAGTTCCAAAAACAAATCCGAAGATCTCGGTACCATAAAAAAAGAGCACAGTAAACGGAATAATCGAAATCAAGGTAAGCACACCAATGGTTTTGGAAAGTATCGGAGTAAGTGCTTTTTGCTTATGCATTGCCTCGGAGGAACGGTTATAAAAGAGTTGTCCAACAGATACGCCGACCAACATCAGCGGAATGCGTAGCATTTGATACGCGTGGCCGTAAGAACCATAAACCGCTTCGCCAAAATACGCTAAAATCAAGGTTGCAAGCAACATATCCCTGCCGTTGTCAATGAATACATGTGGAAGATTCAACAGCGGAAACTCCCGATGTTGTTTGAGTACCACTCGGGTTTTACGTGGGGAAAATAGCTCTCGGAAGCGTTGATGGGTTTTGCGGAAATCCCAAATAAATTCAATTGCAGAAACAACGAATCCTAAGAGGGTCGCTAAAATAAGTCCGAAAGATTTCCAATTCAAGAAAAAGAAACCCCATTTGAGTGCATTAGAAACCAAGGAGTTAGTGATTTTCTGACGGGAAATGATGCCATACGTTCCCGTACGAACGGCCCAACTAGTCCCCACATTTATAACGATCATAGCGGCCGCTCCGAGTATTACACAAAGTATAAACCAAGGTTGAAGATTCATTAGATCAAACACCACGGAAAAGACCAACAAAAAACAGGCAATAAAAACTAAGAGCCAAAAAGAAAATAAATACACAAAGCGGTACATCAAGTAGGAATGATCATCCCGTTTAGGTAAGGGAAGAGCCGCTTCATATCGCAAGGTGGCAATCGAAGAAATGAAGGCAATTAAACGCATGTAATAAAGGATTTCACCCATTTCCGCGTTGGTGTAAAGCCGGGTTAAAATCGGTGCGATGGCATACCCAATCACCTGAGCCATTAAGGTCCCTGAAAAAAGTACGGTGAACGATTTAAATACATCGCTCTTGGTGAACTGTCTTATTCTTTGTAATGGCATTCAAGACAAAGATACTATGATTATATTTGTCGGACTAATTCAGAAATGTATGAAACACGTAGCGGTTATTGGAGCTGGAACCATGGGAAATGGGATTGCTCACGTATTTGCCCAATTTGGACATCAAGTAAACATCATAGATATATCGCAAACCGCGTTAGATAAAGCGATCGCTACTATAAGCAAAAACCTTGACCGACAAGTAAGTAAAGGGGCGCTGACCGAAGCTGAGAAAGAAGCAACCTTAGCTAATTTATCTACGCATACCGATATGAAGTCAGGGGTTGAAGGGGTAGCGCTGGTAGTAGAGGCAGCAACGGAGAACGTTGACTTGAAACTTAAGATATTTAAAGAATTAGATGCCTTAACTGATCCTTCAGTTATACTAGCCACAAACACATCTTCTATTTCCATTACCCAAATTGCTGCGGTAACTGGACGACCGGACAAGGTCATTGGAATGCATTTTATGAACCCTGTTCCTGTAATGAAATTGGTTGAAATAATCCGTGGGTATTCTACTTCAGATGAGGTAACGAACACGATTATGGACATGTCTAAAAAACTGAATAAAGTTCCTGTTGAGGTGAACGACTATCCTGGGTTTGTTGCGAACCGCATATTAATGCCAATGATTAATGAAGCAATTTATACCTTATATGAAGGTGTGGCAGGAGTAGAAGAAATTGATACGGTAATGAAATTAGGGATGGCTCATCCGATGGGACCCTTACAACTCGCAGATTTTATTGGGCTCGATGTTTGTCTTGCTATTTTACGCGTATTAAACGACGGATTCGGAAATCCAAAATACGCGCCTTGTCCTTTACTGGTTAATATGGTAATGGCCGGCAAAAAAGGGGTGAAATCTAGCGAAGGATTTTATACTTGGACACACGGAACCAAGGAGTTAATGGTTGCTCCTAATTTCAAATAAGCCTCGGATTATATCGTATGCTTGCGCGGCATGTAAGTCTGCTCGAGCTTATCATAATCAAACGGAAAATCAAACAAATCTCCCATAGTGCAATTTAAAGCCGCAGCAATTTTAACATAAGTCAGTAGTTGCGGATTCGATTTGCCGTTTTCGATAACAGACAAATTTGAAGGCTCCATTCCTACAGCCTGAGCTAAATCCTTAAGCGCTTTGCCTTGTTTTTTGCGAATTACTCTTATTTGTTTTCCAACACCTACCAATAACTCTTTATCTGTATTTAATGCCATAGTTCAAGTTAGTTCATGTATTTATCAAAAGTACATAGAAAATTAATATTGCAATACGATATTAGGCAATAAAAAAAATAAAATACCCATTTTAGTAAGCATTATAACATTTTAGTAACGACAAATTTATCGATTGGGAACGTCATCAATGACTGTAAATCTAGGGAAATAGGAACCCAAGATACTCGCTCATAATCACCCACTTCGGTAGCCCCCAATGGAAGGTTTGATACGCCTGTTTTAATGGTTGTAGTATCTAAGGTAACCCGATAGTAAAATGAAATGACTTGATCACTAGACTTAAAAATTGATGCTTGGAAATACTCGTTCACATAGAAAAAAGTCGCGGTTTCAATTACGGCATCGAGTTCTTCGTTAAATTCCCTATGCAAGGCATCCAAAATCCCTTCGCCAAGTTCTACACCGCCACCCGGAAATTTGGTGAATTCATACCCGCCGCGACGTTCATGAGAAACTAGGACTTCGTGCTTTTCGTTTACGACGATTCCATACACGCGTAGATTGAACCGTGTAACCAACTATTTAAGAAACTTGAAAGACATTCCTGGATATACGGCATCGTCGCCCAACTCTTCTTCAATGCGAAGTAATTGGTTGTATTTAGACATTCGGTCGCTTCGAGAAGCAGAGCCAGTTTTTATCTGCCCAGTATTTAAAGCCACCGCCAAATCTGCAATCGTATTGTCTTCGGTTTCCCCAGAGCGGTGACTCATCACTGAAGTATAACCATTGGATGTCGCCATTTGTACGGCTTGAATCGTTTCGGTTAAGGAACCAATTTGATTTACTTTTACCAGAATTGAATTAGCAATTCCTTCGGAAATCCCTCTTGATAATCGTTTGGTGTTGGTTACGAATAAATCATCTCCAACCAATTGTGTTGAGTGACCTAATTCTTCTGTGGCTAATTTCCAACCCGACCAATCATCTTCAGCTAGGCCATCTTCTATAGAAATTAATGGGTATTTACTCCGCCAATCTTTCCAAAATCCAACCATCTCAGCAGAGGTTCGTTTTTCGCCGGTAGATTCAAACTCATACAATCCTGTTTCCGCATTATAAAATTCAGAAGCGGCTGCATCGAGCGCTATAAACATATCATGGCCCGGTTTAAAGCCCGCTTTTTCTACTGCTTCAATCACCACTTGAATGGCTTCCTCATTGGAACCAAGACTCGGAGCAAAGCCACCCTCATCCCCAACATTCGTTGACATGCCTCGATGCTTCAACACACTTTTCAAGTGATGAAATACTTCAGTACCCCATCGCAATCCTTCTGAAAATGAAGAGGCTCCCAAGGGCATCACCATAAATTCTTGAATGTCAATTTTATTATCCGCGTGAGAACCGCCGTTAAGAATATTCATCATGGGAACAGGCATGGTTACTGCCCCGACACCTCCAACATACCGATATAAACTTAAATCTGCTTCTATTGCCGCCGCTTTTGCCACAGCCAAAGAAGTACCGAGTATGGCATTCGCTCCCAAATGTGATTTATTGGGAGTTCCATCTAAGTTAATTAAGAGGGTGTCTATTCCTTTTTGATTAAACACATCGTGGCCCTGAAGTGCTTCATTGATTATTGTATTCACAAAGCCAACCGCCTTCAAAACGCCCTTTCCTAAAAACTTAGTTGGATCATTATCTCTGAGCTCTACCGCCTCATGTATCCCGGTTGATGCGCCCGAGGGAACCGCTGCTCGACCTAAAACGCCGGAGGAAGTAATTACATCTACTTCAATGGTTGGATTTCCACGAGAATCTAAAATTTGCCGTGCAAATACATTGGCTATGAAACTCATAATTTGGATTAGTTAAGTTGATTAATAAATTGATCGAAAAGATACCTTGAATCATGGGGACCTGCGGAAGCTTCCGGGTGATATTGAACAGAAAATACCGGTTTACTTTTAATGGCGATTCCAGCTATGGTATGATCATTCAGATGAATATGAGTAACTTCTATTTCCGACTGCGAATCAATACTCTCTTTGGTAATTACAAACCCGTGATTCTGGGAAGTGATTTCGCCTTTTCCGGTTTTCAAATTCTTGATTGGATGATTTATCCCACGATGACCATTGAACATTTTTTCAGTCTTCAACCCTTGGCTTAATCCTAAAATCTGATGTCCGAGGCATATACCGAATACGGGACGATTCATGGCCACAATGTCTTTTACTAGGGCAATGGAAATTGGCATCGCTGAGGGATCTCCCGGTCCATTGGAAAGCATATATCCATGTGGGTTAAAGCTATTTATTTCTTTCAAGGTGGCGTTTAATGGGAATACACGTACATGACACCCACGGTCTGTTAGGCATCGAATGATATTCTTTTTCACTCCAAAATCCAACAAGGCCACTCTAAATCGGGCTTCTGTATTTTCAGGAAGCACATCATACGCATCAGTGGTCGCTACCTTCGAAGATAATTCAAGCCCATTCATATCTGGAATGGCATCCAACTGGGATTTAAGATCTTCTATATTCAAATTTTCAGAAGAAATGATCGCATTCATAGCCCCTTTGCTTCGTATATGGCGAACTAATGCTCGTGTATCAACATCAGCAATACCCACTTTATTTTGGGCAACAAATAAATCCTGTAAAGAGGAATATCCTGAGGGACGGGAATAGCCATTAGAAAACTTTTTTGTGATTAGGCCTGAAATCATCACCTGTTCGGATTCAACTTCTGTTTTGTGCACGCCATAATTTCCAATATGAGCTGTCGTCATTACTAAAAGCTGTCCAAAATATGAAGGATCCGTAAAAACTTCTTGATAACCGGTCATCCCGGTATTGAACGCAATCTCACCTGTTGCTGTACCTGTTACGCCAATTGCTGTTCCGTGAAACACAGTTCCGTCCTCTAAAACGAGCAATGCGGGTTTTGAATCTGTCATGAAAATATTTTAACAAAATTAATCGCTTCCAACGAAGCGACACTTGCCTAAAACAAAAAAGACGACCTAAAGCCGTCTTTTTTTATCAACACATGTGAATAGCTTATGCTTTTGGTTGTTCTTCGTCCGCTGAAGAATCTTCCGACGCTGAAGTGTCATCCGTAGATGGAGCTTCCTCAGCCGCTGGGGTTTCTTCTACTGCCACAACTTCTTCAACCGCTGGGGTTTCTTCTACTGCTACAACTTCTTCAACCGCTGGAGTTTCTTCAACTGCCACAACTTCTTCAACCGCTGGGGTTTCTTCAACTGCCACAACTTCTTCAACCGCTGGGGTTTCTTCAACTGCTACAACTTCTTCAACCGCTGGGGTTTCTTCAACTGCCACAACTTCTTCAACCGCTGGGGTTTCTTCTACTGCCACAACTTCCTCAACCGCTGGAGTTTCCAGTTCAGCACTTGGTTCTATTACTTCTACGGCATCTTCTGAAGCGTTCATCACTGAATCATTCGATGATGTTTCTTTTGACGTACTTGATCCACCGCGACGCGAACGACGCGTTGTTTTCTTGGTACGATCAGTGTTGTAGATTTCATTAAAATCTACTAATTCTATCATACACATTTCGGCATTATCTCCTAAACGGTATCCCGTACGAATAATGCGCGTATATCCACCGTTACGCTCTGCGATTTTCGGGGCGATGTCTCTGAATAATTCAGTAACAATTTCCTTATTTTGCAAATAGGAAAACACCACACGACGTGAGTGCGTAGAATCCGTTTTTGATTTAGTAAGGAGGGGTTCAACAAAAACGCGAAGCGCTTTTGCCTTTGCAAGGGTTGTATTGATACTTTTATGTTGAATCAATGAACAAGCCATATTCGAAATCATTGCCTTTCTATGGGCTGATTTTCTTCCTAGATGGTTTAATTTATTTCCGTGTCTCATCTCTCAGGTCTTTGCGACTAGTCTCTGTCTAATTTATACTTTGCTACATTCATTCCAAACGTAAGACCTTTATTATCAACAAGATCTTCAAGTTCAGTAAGTGATTTCTTACCGAAATTCCGGAATTTCAATAAATCTGATTTCGTGAAAGAAACTAAATCACCAAGGGTGTCTACTTCTGCTGCCTTTAGGCAATTAAGGGCACGAACCGATAAGTCCATGTCTACCAACTTTGTTTTTAGCAATTGACGCATGTGCAATGAACTTTCATCGAACTCTTCCGTTTCGGTTTTCATTTCATTATCCAAGGTGATACGCTCATCAGAAAACAACATAAAATGCTGAATCAGGATTTTTGCTGCCTCTTTCAACGCTTCTTTAGGCTGAACAGAACCATCTGTGGTAATATTCAACACCAATTTTTCGTAATCAGTTTTTTGTTCTACCCGATAATTTTCAATGGTATATTGAACATTTTTGATTGGGGTAAAAATGGAATCGATGAAAATTGTTCCAAAGGGAGCATCTTCGATTTTGTTCTCTTCGGACGGATAATAACCCCGACCTTTGATGATGCTTAACTCCATTTCTAACTTTACAGAGGGTTCCATATTACAGATCACTAAATCTGGATTAAGTACTTGAAATCCATTGGTAAATTTACCAATATCCCCTGCAGTTAACGTGTTTTGACCGGTGATAGAAATTATAACCGTTTCATTTTCCACTGAATCAATTTGTTGTTTAAAACGCACCTGCTTCAGATTTAGAATCATTTCAGTAACGTCTTCAACGACTCCCTTCATGGTACTAAACTCATGATCTACGCCTTCAAGGCGTATAGAGGAGATTGCAAACCCTTCTAAAGAAGACAATAAGATTCTTCTTAGAGAGTTACCGATTGTAATACCATATCCTGGTTCTAGCGGGCGAAATTCAAATTCTCCTTTAAACGCATCCGACTGGAGCATTACAACTTTATCCGGTTTTTGAAAATTAAGTATTGCCATTTTTGAGATTAAAAATTATTTAGAATACAATTCTACGATTAACTGTTCCCTGATGTTTTCAGGAATCATATCACGAGAAGGCATATTGATTAATTTACCCATCATAGAAGCTCCATCCCAATCTATCCAATCCAGTCTTTTATTAACTGAGTTCAAAGAGGTTACAATAGCTTCTAAAGATTTAGATTTTTCTCTAACACTGATGTTATCGCCGGGCCTAACATGAAACGATGGTACATTTACAATCTCACCATTCACGGTAATATGGCGGTGACCCACTAATTGTCGTGCTCCTCTTCGAGAAGGTGCAATCCCTAAACGGAACACCATATTATCTAAGCGCGATTCGCACAATTGTAACAAGTTCTCCCCGGTAATCCCTTTCATTCGAGAGGCTTTCTCAAACATGTTTGAGAACTGACGCTCTAGAATACCGTAGGTATATTTTGCTTTTTGTTTTTCACCCAACTGAATCGCGTATTCAGATTGTTTTCCACCTCTTCGTTTGGAGGGCCCGTGTTGTCCGGGACCATAACTTCTACGCTCAAGTGCTTTATCAGGACCAAAAATTGGATCTCTGAATCGACGAGCGATTTTTGACTTAGGACCTCTATATCTTGCCATTGTTTTTAATTTTTAGTCATGAATTAAGGCATTTTCCTTCGATGACTGGTTAAATAAAATTATACTCTTCGTTTCTTTGGTGGACGACAACCGTTGTGCGGTAGTGGTGTCACATCAATAATTTCAGTTACTTCAATTCCTGTATTGTGTAGGGATCGAATCGCTGATTCACGACCAGCGCCAGGTCCTTTTACAAAAACACGAACTCTACGTAGTCCGAAGTCATGCGCTTCTTTCGCTGCGTCTTCAGCGGCTAGCTGAGCGGCATACGGGGTGTTCTTTTTCGAACCTTTGAAGCCCATTTTTCCTGCCGATGACCATGAGATCACTTGACCGGCATTGTTTGTCAAGGAAACAATGATGTTATTAAAGCTGGCTTGGATGTGTGCTTCACCTGCCGCTTCAACCTTGACATTTTTCTTCTTCTTTTGATTGGATTTTGCCATGTTCTTACTTATTATTTAGTTACCTTTTTCTTATTGGCAACAGTTTTTCTCTTACCTTTTCTCGTTCTCGAGTTATTTTTCGTATGTTGACCACGTAATGGTAACCCTGCACGGTGACGGATTCCTCGGTAACAACCAATGTCCATTAATCGCTTGATGTTCATTTGAACTTCAGAGCGCAACTGTCCTTCCGTCTTCACTTCATTCACAGAAGTACGAATTGCTGACAATTGGTCATCATTCCAGTCTTGAACTTTCAGATTCTCATCGATTCCGTTATTGGTTAGAATTTTTTTAGAAGTACTTCGACCAATCCCATAAATGTAGGTTAATCCGATAACTCCTCTTTTGTTTTTTGGTAAATCTATACCTGCAATACGTGCCATATATCCTGTTTTATCCTTGTCGTTGTTTTAATTTCGGGTTCTTTTTGTTGATCACATAAACCCTTCCTTTTCGCTTTACAATTTTGCAATCCGCAGTTCGCTTTTTAACAGATGCTCTAACTTTCATTTTCTATGTATTAATTATTTGTATCTAAATGAAATCCTACCTTTGGATAAATCATAGGGAGACATTTCAACCTTAACTCGATCCCCAGGTAAAATTTTAATATAAAACATTCTCATTTTACCAGAAATATGCGCGGTTAACACATGTCCATTCTGTAGTTCAACACGGAACATCGCATTGGGTAATGCTTCTAAAATAGTACCGTCTTGCTCTATAGATGATTGTTTTGCCATTGCTTAAAATCCTGATAATTCGTTAGTTCCTCTTCTACCTCTCACTTTGGTATCTCCCATTAAAGAGTCCATATGTCGGTTCAATAAATACGTTTCAATTTGTTGTAAGGTGTCAAGTACAACTCCCACCATAATCAATAGGGAAGTTCCACCAAAGAACATAGCAAACGAATCATTTACTCCGGCAATTTTGGCAACAGCTGGTATCACCGCAATTGCTGCTAAAAACAGAGATCCTGGAAAGGTAATTCGCGTAACTAAATCATCAATGTGATGTGCGGTCTCGTCTCCTGGTCTAACCCCTGGAACAAAACCACCGCTTCTCTTTAGATCATCCGCAATTTTCCGTGGGTTAATCATAATTGCAGTGTAGAAATAAGTAAACACAACAATCATAACTACTAGAATCACATTATACCACAACCCGTAAGGATCACTCAAAATACGTTGGACAATATTTCCCCCACCTTTGGAATCTGTGGCACTGAGGAAGATGGTCATTGGAATGGTCAGAATTGCTTGAGCAAAGATAATCGGCATCACACCGCTTGCATTCACTTTTAGAGGCAAGTAGTTTCTAGTTTGCTGTGCTTCTACTGCTCGGTTACCTACAACGCCTTTAGCGGTATTCAACGGAACCCTTCGGACTCCTTGAACAATCAGGATTACACTTAAAATGATAAGCATTAATACCACGACCTCTAACACCAATTTAATTAAGTTTCCACCTTCAAAAGACTTACCTACTTCAGCAATGAACGCCCCCGGTAAGCGGGATAAAATTCCAACAGCAATTAACAATGAAATTCCGTTACCAATGCCTTTCTCGGTGATGCGTTCACCTAACCAAACAGCAAACATGGAGCCTGCAACAAGAATGATGATGGTTTGAGCCCACCAAAATGTGGTTGGGTCGTCCGGTAAGGCCCCTTTTTGTTCAACGTACATTTTTAGATAAGACGGTGCTTGAAGAGCACAAATAACAATAGTTAAAATCCGTGTGTAGTTGTTAATTACTTTGCGCCCGGATTCACCTTCGTTTTGCAGTTTTTGAACTGCTGGTAATGCCATCCCTAGCAACTGCATAATGATGCTTGCTGAAATGTAAGGCATAATTCCCAAAGCCATAACGGATGCATTAGAAAAACCACCCCCAGAAAAAAGTGAAAGTAAATTTTCTATTCCTTTTTGCGTATCGGAACCGCTTGCAGATGCACTTTCCAAAATACTGTAATTAATCCCTGGTAAGATGACAAAGGATCCAATACGATATGCAAGCACCAACCCTAAGGTTAATAGAATCCGTTGACGAAGTTCAACAACGTTCCAAATGTTTTTCAGATTGGTTATGAATCTTTTCATGTTACTTTATTATCAGATTTTGGTAACGCTACCTCCTGCCGCTTCAATCGCTGCTGTTGCTGTTGCAGAAAAATGATGCGCACTTACGTTTACAGCGACTTTTAATTCACCGCGTCCTAAAATTTTCACCAACTTAGTCCCTGAAATCAATCCATTATCTAAATAGGTGTCTATGTTAAAATCAGTGATGCTTTTAGTTTCAGCTAGCATTTGTAAAGAATCAAGATTAATCGCTTTATATTCTACACGATTGATATTCTTGAAGCCGAACTTAGGTACACGACGTTGCAAAGGCATTTGACCTCCTTCGAACCCTATTTTTTTCGAATAACCTGAACGAGACTTTGCTCCTTTGTGTCCACGGGTGGAAGTTCCACCGCGGCCTGAACCTTGTCCTCTACCTATTCTTTTCTCACTTTTAACCGATCCAGCGGCCGGCGTTAAATTATGTAAACCCATTTCTAAGTTATTATCTTGTTAATCAACGATTTGAATAAGGTGCTTTACCTTATTTATCATACCTAAAATCTGAGGGGTGCTTTCTTTTTCAACCACATGATTAAGGCGTTTAAATCCCAATGCTTTAATCGTCGCTTTTTGATCAGCTGGACGTTTAATAGCACTTCTTACCTGTTTGATTTTAATTACACTCATTGTTTGAAAAATTACCCGTTAAACACTTTATCAAGATCAATTCCTCGTTGACGGGCCACTGCTGATGCATCGCGCATTTTAGAAAGCGCATCCATCGTAGCTTTAACCACATTGTGAGGATTTGATGAACCCTGAGATTTAGCTAATACATTGTGTATACCAACGCTCTCAAGCACGGCACGCATTGCACCCCCTGCAATTACTCCGGTACCATCTGTAGCTGGCTTCAAAAAAACCTCTGCGCCCCCATATTTACCTTTCTGAGAATGAGGAACGGTTCCTTTACGAATCGGAACACGAATAAGATTTTTCTTTGCATCATCGATTCCTTTAGTAATTGCCTCGGTTACCTCTTTGGCTTTTCCTAGGCCATGACCAACCACACCGTTTTCATCTCCAACCACAACGATTGCAGAGAAGCTAAACGTTCTACCACCTTTGGTTACTTTTGTTACACGGTTCACGGAAACGAGTTTATCTTTTAACTCGATATCTGCCGATTTCACTCTGTTTAAATTTTGTTGCGTACTCATTCTTATTAAAATTTAAGTCCACTTTCTCGAGCTGAATCAGCAAGTGATTTCACTCTTCCGTGATATAAATAACCATTTCGATCAAACACAACTGCTTGTATACCTGCTTTAGTAGCATTTTCTGCTATTATTTTACCAACCATTACTGCTTGATCTAATTTTGCTGCTTTTTGTGCTTCTTCATGCTTCAACGAGCCTGCTGATGCAAGTGTTTTACCTGTTGTATCATCGATAATTTGAGCATAGATCTGCTTGTTACTTCTAAATACAGATAATCTTGGAATCGCAGCGGTGCCAAAAATCTTCTTTCTGATTCTACGCTTTATTTTCGCTCTTCTTAAAACTTTGTTTAGTGCCATGACTTTACCTATTATTTTTTACCTGCTGATTTACCAGCTTTTCTTCTAATTTCTTCTCCAACGAACCTAATTCCCTTTCCTTTGTAAGGTTCAGGTTTTCTAAAACTTCGTATTTTGGCAGCGACAGCGCCCAACAGCTGTTTGTCGTGGGACTCCAAATTAACTACCGGGGCCTTACCTTTTTCTGTAACCGTGGTGCAAACGACTTCTTTTGGAATCTCGAATACGATTTGGTGAGAAAAACCAAGAGCCAATTCAAGCAACTGCCCATTTGCATTGGCACGATAACCTACACCTATAACTTCCATTTGTTTTTTAAATCCTTCGGTTACCCCAATAATCATGTTTTGGATTAAGGCACGATACAACCCGTGTTTTGACCGATGATTAGGAGCGTCCGTGGCGCGTGTAATCGTTAGTACATTATCTTCTAAACTCAATGAAACACAAGACAAATCTATATCTTGTATTAAAGTCCCTTTCTTTCCTTTTATGGAAACCACATTTCCATTCAAGCTGTATTCTACGCCTGCAGGGATTGTGATGGGTAATTTACCAATTCTTGACATCTTTCAATTTTTAATATACGTAACACAATACTTCACCACCTACATTCAATTTACGTGCTTCCTTATCGGTAATCACTCCTTTTGAGGTAGAAATCATAGCGATACCTAGTCCATTCAATACACGTGGCAGTTCTTCTGAACCTGTATACTTCCGTAAACCTGGCTTGGAGATTCGCTGTAATTTCGTAATTGCAGGAATACGCGTTGACACGTTGTATTTCAAAGCAATTTTGATGGTACCTTGTTTGTTGTCTTCCTCAAACTTGTAGTTCAGGATATATCCTTGGTCAAACAAAATCTGCGTCATAGCACGTTTTGTGTTTGAACTTGGAATTTCAACCATTTTTAACCCTGCTGCACTTGCGTTACGGATACGGGTTAAAAAATCTGCGATTGGATCTGTAGTCATTTCTTTTTAAACTTTATAATATTACCAACTAGCTTTACGAACTCCTGGGATTTTCCCTGCCAAGGCCATCTCTCTAAACGTTACCCTTGAAATCCCAAAATGACGCATATAACCACGAGGACGTCCGGTTAAACCACATCGGTTATGAAGTCTGATTTTCGCCGAATTTGCAGGTATTTTCTGAATGGCCATCATTGCGTCCCATTTTTGACTAATTACCTCTTCACTCGTTGAAGTTGATTTCAAAACTTTGGTCAATTGCTCTCGTTTCTTAGCATATCGAGCCACCATCCGTTCTCTTTTGCGCTCACGCGCTTTCATTGATTCTTTTGCCATCTTCTATTATTTTTTTACAAATGGAAATCCAAATGCGTCTAACAATGCTTTTGCCTCTTCGTCACTCTCGGCAGTAGTTACCAAAGTGATATCCATTCCGAGAATTTTGTTTACTTTATCGATATCAATTTCTGGAAAGATGATGTGTTCTTTAATTCCTAAATTAAAGTTACCACGGCCATCAAAACCTTTGGGGTTGATACCTCTAAAATCTCGTGTTCTAGGAAGTGAAACCGAAAGGAAACGATCTAGGAAATCATACATACGATCGCCTCGAAGCGTAACTTTCGTTCCGATTGGCATTCCCTTACGGAGTTTGAAATTCGAAATATCCTTTTTCGAATTCGTAGTTATCGCTTTCTGCCCTGCAATTCTGGATAAATCCGCTGCAGCACTATCGATTAACTTTTTGTCAGCAACTGCGTCACCCATTCCTTGACTCAATACAATTTTTGTCAATTTTGGCACTCGCATGATTGATTTATATCCAAACTGTTCTGTTAATTCCTTAATAATTACAGTTTGATACTTCTCTTTAAGTCGTGGTGTGTAAGTCATTATTTAATCACCTCCCCTGATTTCTTTGAAAAACGTACTAATTTACCTTTATCATTTTCCTTTCTACCTATCCGTGATGCTTCACCAGCAACCACTAACATTAGATTAGAAACATGAATTGTTCCTTCTTTTTCCTCAATTCCACCTTGTGGATTGGACGCGCTTGGCTTGGTATGACGTTTAACTAAATTCACGCCCTCCACCGTTGCTCGCATTTTGGTTCGATTAATTGCGGTAATCTTACCTTCTTGACCCTTTGAGTCACCACTGATGACTTTTACCAGGTCTCCTACTTTTATTTTTAACTTCGTTTGCATATCTCTTTTAATTACAACACCTCTGGTGCTAATGAAACGATTTTCATATAATTGTTCTCGCGTAATTCTCGAGCAACAGGTCCGAAGATACGTGTACCACGCATTTCACCGGCTTGGTTCAAAATTACGCATGCATTATCATCGAATCTTATATAAGAACCGTCAGGACGTCGGATTTCTTTTCTAGTGCGCACTACCACAGCAGTGGCAACGGATCCTTTTTTGACAGCTCCGGTAGGCATAGCACTTTTCACAGCAACAACTATTTTATCACCAATGGAAGCGTATCGTCTGCGTGTACCGCCCAACACTCTTATGCAAAGGACTTCTTTTGCGCCGGAATTATCAGCTACTGCTAATCTTGATTCTGTTTGTATCATCTCTCAGGTTATTTCGCTCTTTCAACAATTTCTACTAGGCGCCAGTTCTTTGATTTACTCAAAGGACGCGTTTCCATAATCTTTACTGTATCGCCCGTGTGGCAGTCGTTAGTTTCGTCGTGGGCTACGAATTTCGTAGTCGTTTTAACGAACTTTCCATATTTCGGGTGCTTTTTCTTTCGCTCCACAGCAACTACAATAGACTTGTCCATTTTATCGCTGGTTACGATCCCGATTCTTTCTTTTCTTAAATTTCGCTTTTCCATGTTAAGCATCAATTATTGCGCTGCAACAGCACTGTTTCTTTTGGTTAATTCCGTATTAAATCTGGCAATTGTCTTTCTTAAACTCTTAATTCTCATTGGGTTCTCAATAGGAGCCGTTTTGTGTGTTAAGGTCAAAGAAATCATTTGATTCTGCAACTCTGCAAGTTTGCGATTCAAATCTTCCTGTGATAATTTTGATATATCTTGTGTCTTCATCTTCTAATATTAAGCAGGTATTTCAAAGTCATTACGAACCACGAACTTACATTTAACCGGTAGCTTTTGTGCAGCAAGTCGCATCGCTTCTTTGGCTATTTCATAAGAAACCCCATCCGCTTCAAACATAATTCGGCCTGGTTTAACCACAGCAACCCAATGGCTCAGTGCACCCTTTCCTTTACCCATCCGTACTTCAGCTGGTTTAGCTGTAACCGGTTTATCTGGGAAAATTCGAATCCACACTTTTCCTTCTCGTTTCATGTAACGCGTTACCGCAATACGAGAAGCTTCAATTTGACGTGAAGTGATCCATCCTGGCTCTAAGGTTTTTAGACCAAATGATCCAAAAGCAATCGATGAACCACGGTGTGCTAATCCTCGATTTCTACCTTTCTGTACTCTTCTGAACTTCGTTCTTTTTGGTTGTAACATTTTAGTACTCTTTTAAGCGTATTACTTTTTCTTTCTTTTTGGTGCAGCTGAACCGCCACCTCCTGCGTTTGAATTCGCTGTGGACATTCCAATATTTGGAGAAAGGTCACGTTTTCCATAAACTTCTCCTCTACAAATCCATACTTTAATCCCTAAACGACCATAGGTTGTGTGCGCTTCAGACAATGCGTAATCGATGTCCGCTCTGAAGGTATGCAACGGCGTTCTTCCATCTTTGTACATTTCTGAGCGCGCCATTTCAGCACCATTTAATCTTCCAGAGATTTTAATTTTAATTCCTTCAGCTCCTAAACGCATGGTTCCAGCAATCGCCATTTTAATAGCTCTACGAAACGAAATACGCGCTTCTAATTGACGTGCCACTGCATCAGCGACCAATCGCGCATCAAGTTCAGGACGTTTAACCTCGAAGATGTTGATTTGAATCTCTTTCTTGGTTAGTTTTTTTAACTCCTCTTTTAACTTGTCTACTTCTTGTCCTCCTTTACCAATGATTACCCCTGGACGAGCTGTATTAATGGTTACCGTAACCAGTTTCAGTGTGCGTTCGATAATAATCTTAGCAATGCTGGCCTTTGCCAAACGCGCATTTAAATACTTTCTGATTTGATCGTCTTCAACGATTTTATCTTTGTAGTTTCTACCACCATACCAGTTAGATTCCCATCCGTGGATGTAGCCTAATCGATTACCTATTGGATTTGTCTTTTGTCCCATATTCTTATGAATTTACACCATCAATGATGATTGTAACATGATTTGATCTTTTTCTAATTCTGTGTGCACGACCTTGTGGCGCAGGCTGAATTCTCTTCAACATTGCTCCTCCGGCAACTTCGATTGATTTAACAACCACTTTTTCCTCACTTAGGTCTTTACCCTCATTTTTCTGTTCCCAGTTTGAAATTGCGGAACGCAAAAGCTTCGCTAAATCGACTGCGGCGAACTTGGAGTTATGGCTTAAAATATTTAGCGCTTTATTCACTTCGACACCGCGAATTAAATCAGCAACCATTCTCATTTTACGGGGAGAAATCTTCGAATCATTCAATTGCGCAACGGCAATTTGCTTTTTCTCATCTTTCAACTTCTCAGCCCTTAGTCTTTTTCTAGCACCCATGACTTAAAATTTATCTTATCGTTTTTTATCTTTTTTATTTCCGGCATGCCCTCGGAAAATTCTCGTTGGAGAGAATTCACCCAATTTGTGACCTACCATATTCTCTGTAACAAATACAGGGATGAACTTATGACCGTTGTGAACTGCAAAGGTTAAACCAACGAAATCCGGGGTAATTGTTGACGCACGCGACCAAGTTTTGATTACTGCCTTGCTGTTTGAAGCTTGGGCATCATCCACTCGTTTCATCAATTTGTAGTGAACAAAAGGCGGCTTTTTTAATGAACGACTCATACTACGTTATTTTTTTCTTCTTTCTATAATGAACTTATTCGAATACTTTGTTTTGGATCTCGTTTTGAATCCTTTGGCTGGCATACCATTTCTAGAACGCGGGTGACCTCCGGAACTTCTTCCTTCTCCACCACCCATCGGGTGATCCACTGGATTCATCACGACCCCACGTACACGTGGACGACGTCCTAACCAACGAGAACGACCTGCCTTTCCTGAGCGCTCAAGGTTGTGTTCTCCATTTGAAACCACACCAACCGTTGCCAAGCAAGTTATTAGGACCAATCGTGTTTCACCACTTGGCATTTTAACCACAGCAAACTTACCTTCTCGGGCGTTTAATTGACCATAGGTTCCCGCTCCTCGTGCGATTGAACCACCTTTACCAGGCATCAGTTCAATATTATGTATCAAGGTACCAAGTGGAACATCTGATAAATACATGGCATTCCCTACATTTGGAGTAGCTGTTCTTCCTGCAGTTACCGTGTCTCCAACTTTCAACCCATTTGGAGCAATGATATAACGTTTCTCTCCGTCGGCATAATACAACAAAGCTATATTCGCGGTACGGTTTGGATCGTATTCAATTGCCTTTACCGTAGCCGGGATGTCAAACTTGTTTCGTTTGAAATCAACGATTCGATACTTTTGTTTGTGTCCTCCTCCAATGTAACGCATTGTCATACGTCCATCGTTATTACGGCCACCAGACTTTGTTCCGCCTTTCACAAGGCTTTTCTCTGGTTTTGATGCGGTAATTACCGACATGTCTATCGCCACTTTATGACGCTGACCAGGAGTTGTTGGTTTAAACTTTCTAACGCTCATTGCTCAATTAATAGTTGTTAAACAAATCAATGGTTTCACCATCTTTGATTGAAACTACAGCCTTCTTCCATTGTTTGCTTCGTTGCTCAACAATGCCTTTGTTTGTAAATTTCACAGAAGATTTTCCACCGCCATAATTTTGTGTACGTACATCTGTGACGTGTACTCCGTACATTTTCTCGACAGCATGCTTTATTTCAAGCTTATTTGCCTTGCGATCCACTTCAAAAGTGAATGCATTTCTCGCTTCGGAAGCAAAGGTTGCTTTCTCAGTGATTATCGGCTTTCTAATTATTCCTTGCATGACACTGGATTAATTTAAAATTTCTTCAATACGACTAATAGCCGATTGGGTTACTATAACTTTACGCGCATTTAATACGTCGTAGGTATTAAAAGACTCAACGGTTACTACCTTAACTTTCTTCAAGTTTCTTGAAGCTAGATAAACGTTGTCATTCTTATTTCCTAGGATCAATAATACTTTCTGGTTATCTAAAGAGAGCGCTGACACCATAAAAACAAAATCTTTCGTTTTAATCGCATCCATACTTACATCTTCTAACACCATCAAAGCATCATTCTTCATTTGATAAGAAAAAGCTGACTTTCGCGCTAATCTTTTAAGTTTAACATTCAACTTAAAGGAATAATTTCTTGGTCTTGGTCCGAAAATACGACCACCACCTACGCGCGTTCCTGACTTGGAGCTACCTGCTCTTGCTCCACCAGTACCTTTCTGTTTCTTTAATTTTTTGGTAGAACCGGCGATTTCATTTCGTTCTTTCGACTTGTGAGTTCCTTGTCTGCGATTCGCTAAATGTTGTTTCACATCTAGATATATCGCATGGTTATTTGGCTCAATACCAAATACCTCATCAGAAAGGGTAGCTTTCGCTGAGGACGCCTTACCGCTTACGCTATATACTTTCGCTTCCATTATTTATAAATTGTTACGTAAGAATTATTCGCTCCTGGAATAGATCCTTTAATGATTAAAATATTGCGTTCTGCCAACACTTTCAAAATCTCAAGATTTCCTTGTGTTCGTTGCTTGTTACCCATTTGTCCGGCCATTCGCATCCCTTTGAATACACGCGCTGGATAAGAACAAGCTCCGATTGATCCTGGTGCACGCAAGCGGTTGTGCTGACCGTGTGTGGCCTGACCAACACCAGCAAAATTGTGCCGTCTTACAACCCCCTGAAAACCTTTACCTTTTGTAGTTCCGGTAATGTCCACAAACTCACCCTCTTCAAAAATATTCACCGTTACCTCATCTCCAGCATTCAACGCTTCAAAACCTTTAAACTCAACCAACTTAGATTTAGGTATCGTATTTGCTTTCTTAAAGTGTCCTTTCAACGCATTTGGGGTGTTTTTTTCCTTGCGATTTCCAAAACCCAATTGAACAGCGTCGTACCCGTCACGGTCGGTTGTTTTAACTTGAGTTACTACGCAGGGACCAGCTTCAACAAGCGTGCATGGCAATGATTTGCCCTCGGCACTATAGATGCTAGTCATTCCGATTTTTCGTCCAATAATTCCTGACATAACTAATTTAACTTAAGATTATACTTTAATTTCTACATCAACACCACTCGGCAACTCCAATTTCATTAGGGCATCTACAGTTTTTGATGAACTACTATAGATGTCTAACAAACGTTTGTATGCACACAATTCAAATTGCTCACGCGCCTTTTTGTTTACGTGTGGGGAACGTAAAACCGTGTAAATACGCTTGTGAGTAGGCAATGGAATAGGTCCATTTACTACAGCACCGGTAGCCTTTACCGTCTTTACGATTTTCTCAGCAGACTTATCTACCAAATTGTGATCGTATGACTTTAATTTTATTCTAATTTTTTGACTCATTTCCTTTTCAATTTTATGCTGAAATTTTACTTCAATTTAGAAATCACATCTTCCGCTACATTCTTGGGTGCTGGCGCATATCGCGCGAACTCCATAGAAGAAGTTGCGCGACCAGAGGTAATTGTACGCAACTGTGTTACATAACCAAACATCTCTGACAACGGAACATCAGCTTTCAACACTTTAGCTCCTGCACGATCATCCATTCCTGTTGGCATTCCTCTTCTTCGGTTCAAATCTCCCTGAACATCACCGAAATAATCTTCTGGAGTTACTATTTCCAATTTCATAATAGGCTCTAAAAGAATTGGGGAACAGGACTTTAACGCTGAGCGATAAGCCATCTTCGCACACAACTCGAAGGACAATGAATCTGAATCCACCGCGTGGAAAGAACCATCAATTAACTCAACTTTCATTGATTCTAACGGATATCCTGCTAACACACCGTTTTTCATAGATTCCCTGAACCCTTTCTCTACGGAAGGAATAAATTCTCTTGGAATATTACCACCTTTAATGCTATTGATAAACTCAAGGCCTTTTTTCTCGGCATTGTCTTGGTGGGAAATTTTAACGAGGATGTCTGCGAATTTACCACGACCTCCCGATTGTTTCTTGTATACCTCACGGTGCTCTGTTGAACCAGCGATTGCCTCACGGTAAGCTACTTGAGGAGCTCCTTGACTTACTTCAACTTTAAACTCTCTTTTCAAACGATCTACAATAATTTCGAGGTGAAGCTCACCCATTCCTGAAATAATCGTTTGACCGGTATCTTCATCCGTTTTGACACGGAAAGTTGGATCTTCTTCGGACAGTTTGGATAGACCGATTGACAGACGGTCAGTATCTGCTTGGGTTTTCGGTTCGATTGCCAATCCAATAACTGGTTCCGGAAATACCATCGATTCAAGGATAATTGGTGCATTTTCAGCACACAGTGTATCTCCTGTTTTTATGTCCTTAAAACCCACTACCGCACCGATATCTCCCGCACCTAACACTGGAATTTGAATCTGTTTGTTGGCGTGCATTTGAAAGATACGCGAAATACGTTCTTTGTTCTCAGATCTTGTATTTAATACATACGACCCGGCATCTAGTTTTCCAGAGTAAACCCGTGTAAAACACAAGCGACCCACAAAAGGATCTGTGGCAATTTTGAATGCTAATGCTGCGAACGGTTCATCATAAGATGGCTGTCTGGTTACTTCCTCATCCGTTTTCGGGTTGATTCCTGTAATACCATCCACATCTAATGGTGAAGGTAAAATCTCCATAACCATATCAAGCATTGCTTGAACTCCTTTATTTTTAAAAGACGAACCACACATCATCGGAACCACTTTTCCGGAAATTGTGGCTTGACGTAAAGCATCTAGAATTTCACGTTCCGTTAATGAATTTTCATCTTCGAAATATTTCTCCATTAAGGTCTCATCAAACTCAGCTACAGCCTCGAGTAAATTACCTCTAAGTTCGCGTGCTTCATCTATAATATCTGCTGGAATCTCAACTTCTTTAAACGTCATTCCGTAGTCATCCTCGTTCCAAACAATTCCACGGAAATTAATTAAGTCGACCACCCCTCTGAAATCGTCTTCTTCACCGATATTGATTTGAAGCGGAAGAGCATGACTTCCTAGCATGTCTTTTACTTGTTTACACACCTTAAGGAAGTCGGCACCTTGACGGTCCATTTTATTAACAAAACCAATTCGGGGTACATTATAGTTGTTAGCCAAACGCCAATTGGTTTCCGACTGAGGTTCTACTCCATCTACTGCAGAGAACAAAAATACTAAGCCGTCTAACACGCGAAGAGACCTGTTCACTTCCACGGTAAAATCAACGTGTCCTGGAGTATCAATAATATTTACATGATACGGTGTTCCACGGTATTGCCATGTTAATGTAGTTGCTGCAGAAGTGATAGTAATCCCACGCTCTTGCTCCTGCTCCATCCAATCCATTGTTGCTGCTCCGTCATGCACTTCACCGATTTTATGATTTACACCACCATAAAATAGAATTCGCTCTGTAGTGGTAGTTTTACCTGCGTCAATGTGAGCAGCAATACCAATATTTCTCGTGTATTTAAGATCTCTTGCCATCGTTTAGAATCTAAAATGTGAAAATGCTTTATTTGCTTCTGCCATACGTATGGTATCTTCTTTCTTTTTGAAAGCAGCACCCTCTTCTTTGGAAGCGGCAATGATTTCAGCGGCTAACTTTTGAGACATTGTTTTCTCATTTCGCTTGCGGGCATACCCAATCAACCATTTCATGGCAAGTGAGGCTTTACGCTCTTCTCTTACAGGAGTAGGAATCTGAAAGGTTGCACCACCAACGCGCCGGCTTCTCACCTCAACACTTGGGGTTATATTTTCAATGGCTTTTTTCCATACCTCAAGACCTGGGGTATCTTCCACCTTTTTCTCAATCAGCTCAATAGCTTCATAGAATATTGTAAACGCCAAACTTTTTTTCCCAGAGTACATTAAGTTGTTTACAAACTTGGTAACAACCTGTTCGTTGAACTTTGGATCTGGTAAAATGGCTATTTTTTTCGCTTTTCTTCTTCTCATCGCTTAAAAATTATCGTTGAATTACAACTATATTATTTTTGCTTAGGTCGTTTAGTACCATATTTTGATCGTCGTTGAGACCGTCCCTGAACACCTGCTGTATCTTCAGCACCGCGAACAATGTGGTAACGAACTCCTGGTAGGTCTTTCACACGACCACCACGAACTAATACTAAGGAGTGTTCCTGAAGGTTGTGACCTTCACCTCCGATATAAGCATTGACCTCGCGTCCGTTCGTTAAACGTACACGAGCCACTTTACGCATGGCAGAATTAGGCTTTTTTGGAGTGGTTGTATACACACGAACACATACCCCTTTTCGTTGAGGACATGAATCAAGTGCAGCAGACTTACTCTTCTTTACTACCGCCGTTCTTCCTTTGCGAACTAACTGTTGAATAGTTGGCATAAAAATACTCTTAATTTAACAATATATAATAACCTCAAACGCTCTTTGAGGGGTGCAAAGATACGAGGTTTATTTAATTTCACAATAGTAATTGTAAAAAAAATCGAAAATTTTAATAGATAACCAAGTAATCATTCCTATTGCTAATTGAATAAGAATGTTTTTAGGTTTAATCGAGCCCTTGGTTCTTTCAATGGAAGTGTAAATAGAGCGCTTGAATGACCTTTGGTGCGCCATCACCACGTTTTCATTTAAACCTGGTGCCGCGCTTCTTTGATGTTAAGATATCGTGAGGAAAATTTAACTTACTAGTGAAAGATATGTAAAAATCCGGCAAGTAAAAACTTGGTTCGGTCTTGGTCATCGTAGGTATACTTTTCTCCGTCGGGTAATACAGTATAAAAATAAACCCCGTCTGTAAGTGGTTTTCCATCCATAGTTAGCCCGGACCAATCATTCTGATAATCTGAATTTTCGTAGACTACATTCCCCCAACGGTTAAATACTTGTAAGCGAACATTATTGTAATCCTCTAAATGTTGAATAATAAAAACATCATTGGTAAGGTCCCCATTCAAGGTTAACACATTTGGTGCCTCTAAGGGACATTGATTATACACTAATATCGAATTTAATCCAACTATCTTTCCGCACTGGTCTTGAACCTCAATAGAGAACAAGTTTTCGTTAGGTAACAACAAAACGCCACCAAGGCTAACCGTATCGCTATTTGGAAAAGAGCCGGGGCTCCAGGTATATTGATACGGGGGTAATCCAAAACTTACCGCACATCCCAGCCATGGAATCTCACCGCCATTTGCGCAAACATTAAGAGAATCAGTAGCAATTACTGACAAAGGTTGGTAATCTACGAGGTTTAGAACTATAGACGTGGTATCAAAGGTTCCATCGCACGGATTTGGAACAATAACACTGAAAAATACGGTCTCGGTAGATTCCGTTAAACTATCCAATAAGGCCGCAATGGTAATGGTATCAGAAAAAACACCCGTTGGTATGGTCAATGCATTGGGAATGAATGGGTAGTCTACTCCATTGGTGGCGGTTCCGCTCAACCCAATCTGTACCACTAAATTTGTTGTTGTATCTATTCTTGAGATGATAAAGCCTGCAATACCACAATCCTCAACCAGTTGCGGCGGTCCGGTAATATTCACTGAAATCGGAATATCTACCTGACAAACAACCACTCTAAACGCAAATGTTCTGATTTTTGAATTAATCAATACTCCATTGCGGTATTCATTAACCTTAACACCGGCCACAAAGTTACCGATGTTATTCGGGGTGAATGCCATCATACCCGTTTGGGGATTTATTGTGATTGTGGATCCAGCTCCAAAAGGCAAGAGGGTGCTAAACCCTGCATTCCAAGCAACCCCTGCATATGGAGGAGGTGACTCTGGGTTTGGAATCACATTGACTATACTTCCGCCCAATAGTGGGTCTGCTAGCTCATAGGTGAGGGAATCACCATCCGGATCAAAAGCTACATGGTCAAAATTTAAGGTGTTTTGTGCGCAAAGCACCAAGGGGGGATAATTAGTAAATCGTGCTCCCTGATTATATACGGGTGTTAATGCACTCCCTGGAATAAACGTTGTTAACGTGATTCCATTATTTCCAGGATCTACGATGTTGTCTATATTATTTGCCCAACAGCACCGTTGATAAGATATATGATACCCAGATGGATTGAATGGCAATTGAATGGTATCAATATATATTCCTTTTTCAACGCATATATTGTTTGGAGGAGTTACGCAGGGGTCATCATACACAATGGGTAAAATCGCACTAGAAAATAAGGAAACAACCTCTTCTGAGTAATACGTTCCATCTTCATTGAAGATTGTATAAACAAGCGGATTATCATAGGACGTTGCACTGTTACAATCCCTATAAATCTCAAATGTTACTTTATAAAAACCGTTGCCTAAAGAATCGTAATAAATTTCCCCGCCAAGGATGTGTGTAGCCTTAGCCTGATTGGTTAACACACAAATCAATGCAAAACAAAAACCTAATAATAATTTTCTCATATGTAAGCGCTTACTATTCCTCAATCCAAACCCTTTCCATGGTTCCGTCCTCAAAATACAGTATAAGGATTTGGCCCGGTCTCTTTACAGTTACTCTGCCACTCAAATCTGTGATTCTGACTATTTTTTTCGAAGATAGCCCATTCAAGTCATTAATTCCGCCAGTTAAAATAGTTAGGGTTAAGGTAACCAAGCTATCGCAGGCATTTACATTTGCTGCTGTGTCAACGTAAGTACCCGACGACGTATAAACCATACCGTTGAATGGCCAAGTGTAAGAACCTGTGCTCGTTACATTCACCGTTCCTGTTAAAAGAGGTTGCACTGTTATTGACATGAGACTCGTATCACAGGTAATGCCATCGCAAGCAATCAATTGAACGTTGTATGTCCCTGAAGAATCATAACAAACCGCATTCGGATTTTGCGAGGCGGAAGTTTGACCGTTTCCAAAATCCCATGAATATGTATTTGCCATAGTACTTGTATTGGTAATCGAAATGCAGTCGCCTGAGCAAGGTGTGTCACTGGAAAGCATGTAAGAAGCAGTCACGGATGGTTGAACTGGGGACGTAATTTTCAGGTTATTTATAGCTAGGGAAGGGTCTGAACCGGCGCCGTCATTATCGTTATGCCATTCAAATCCAATTCTTAGTGTGGAGATATTGGAACAACCAGCGGGCAATAAGGCAACAATACTACTCCAAAGCCCTTGTCCTGAGGCACAGATTGTACCTGAGTTTATAACCTGCAAAACAGCCCAATTACTTCCACCGTCTACACTGTATACTACATTGCCAAAATCAGCTCCTGGCTGCCCAATACCGATGTAATCAAAAGACAAATTCAAGGTGCCCATGTTAAGTGTATTTATATTGGTGCTATTGTATACACGTTTATTTGTAGTTGCATCTATAAATCCGAGCCCGCCATCGCCGGCATTGTATGTTGCTCCTGAACCGACACACCATGCGCCTTGACACCCCACATGTAAGGTCTTGTTACCATTACCAGCGATTCCGCAATTTCCTGGAGCGACGCCGCCTTCGGCGTCAGAAATAAACCAAGAATTTGCATCCAAGCCATTGGTGCCTATCGAGCTATTCAAAATCCAAGTTCCAGGGTTTTCAAAATCGTCCTGCCAAATAATGCTTTGGGCATAAAAACAAAAATTAAAGGGTAAAATAGCGAGAAGTAAGAATTTTTTCATGGGGATTATTTAGCATAAATTTAGATTAAATTCAGGATTATTTAAATATTTCGAATAAATTCCTTTAATTTTATTTAAAAAAATGCGGATCATAATTTTTGCTTTTTTATTCATTTGCCTTCCTATTCAGGGACAAATTGAAGCCATTTACTGCCCGGAAATTAATGCTCAATTAAAGCCGTTGGGCGCATTTCCATTTGGTGTTGCATCGGGAGATCCAAGCGAAAAGGGGGCGGTACTTTGGACCGCACTTAACCCATTCAAACTTCAAGTGTTTAGCGCAGTGAGATGCCAGGTAAGCGAACAAGCAGATTTCAAAGAAATTACCAGAACGTATCAATACGAAGTAGAAATAGCGCGTGGCTTAGCGGTAAAAATCAATGCCTCGAATCTATCCCAGGACAAGGCTTATTTTTATCGATTCATATACGGGGAAGACACCTCATTAATTGGGAGAACAAAAACCATTGGAATAAATCCACAGAACCTTAGATTTGCTGTAGTATCTTGTAGTAATTATGAATGGGGCTATTTCAACGCATATGAATCCTTATCCAACATACCCGATCTAGACTTTGTAGTGCACCTTGGTGACTATATCTATGAATATGGTCCTGGTGTTTACGGTGATCAATCCTTAAATCGCGGGCATTTGCCTGCCAAGGAGTTATTAACGATTCAAGATTACCGTTCTCGGTATGCACAATATCGGCTTGATAAACAACTCCAGTATATTCATCAAAAGGCCCCATTCATTTCGGTTTGGGACGATCATGAAATTGCAAATGACGCCTATGCGGATGGTGCACAAAATCATCAGGAGCAGGAAGGAGCGTGGGATGTTCGAAAAAAAGCAGCACAACAAGCATATTTTGAATGGTTACCCATCACGGACAATACTCAATACCAAGTCAATAGGGCATTTGCGTTCGGATCGCTCGCAAACTTATATATGCTAGATGAGCGCATGTCTGGAAGAACAAAACAACCTTCTGAAGAAAATGCAAGCCTCGAAAGCAATACAATGCTTGGTAAAAATCAATATGATTGGTTAGTAAATGAAATGGATCAATCGAATGCGGCATGGAATATCTTAGGTAATCAAGTACTCTTTTCTAGTATTACAATTCCACCAGATATAGCCGGCATAAAAAAAAGCATGGATACCTGGCAAGGATATTTAAAAGAACGAAATCAATTATTCGATGAATTTCATAAAATCAGCCTTGCTAAATATCAAGCAAACAACCTCATTGTACTTACGGGTGATATTCATTGTTCATTAGCCTTAAAACTAGCGCATGGCAATGAGCCACTCGGGGTTGAATGGGTTGCACCCAGTGTAACATCCTCAAATTATAATGAACGATATTCGTCATGCAAGACAAAATCAGTTGAACGCAAACTAAGAAACAAACAAATAAATCCGCAATTGAATTTTGTAAACCTGAGGCATCATGGATTTGTTCTCGTAGAACTGACGCCTTCCCTTGCAAAATCGACGTGGTATAAGGTAAAGATACACAAGCCCGGTAAAACAAAATCTAAAAAGATTCATTCAGAATCAATTCATAAAATTATTACCCTAAACGGATAAGAAACCGTCCAAACTACGTATAACTACGTAGCACCTTCCCAATAACTACATAGCTTCTTATCGGTATGTACGTGTATTTTGCATGTGCCAGAAGAAAAACTGGATCCATCAGACTTTATATATAGTCACCTTTGGTTTAACAAACAACGCTAATACCAAAGCATATGAAAAAAATAGCAGTACTTTTCGTTTTAATCTTAGGAAGTTTAACCACTACGACTTTAGGGCAAGTTTCTAAAGTTTGGGTCCAAGTAACTGATCATTCAGCAATCCCAGCGGTTTCAGCGGATGGACAATTGGTATCAAGTAATGAAACTTTCAATGCCGCGATTTCTTCCATCGGAATTACCAAAGTAACACAAGCATTAGCTTCATCAAGACAAGCAAAGCTTCAACAAGTTTATGAAATCGAATGTGCTTGTACTGAAGAAGTATTAACCAATACCTTAAAATCAATACCTGTTCTTTCGGGAATTGAAGCAGCACCAAACTACCAAGTGCTTTACACACCAAACGACTATAATTTAGGTCTTGCAAATAATTATGCCCTGGATTTGATTAATGCACAAGGAGCATGGGACATCACACAAGGTAATGCAAGTTTTCTTATTGGTATTAGTGATCAAAACGTAAATCCATTGCATGAAGAATTGACTGGAAAGATTGTATCATATAACGCAGCTAACAACGCAACACCTACCCATGGAAACGCCGTTTGCGCCATTGCTGCGGGAAACACAAACAATAATCTAGGGTTAAGTTCCATCGGGTTTAATTCTTCTATTGCTTTTTATCAAATGAATTACAACGAATTGCTCGCAGCTACTTACAGCGGGATTAGAGTACTAAACTTAAGTTGGACCTCTGGATGCTTTTTTAATCAATACGAGCAAGATGTGGTAACCGAAGTTTATAATAACGGAACCTTCATCATTGCAGCAGCAGGAAATGGTAATACCTGCAGCTCAGCAGATGCGTTAGTATATCCTGCTGCCTATGCGAATGTATTTGCCGTAACAAGTATTGGTGATTTAGACAATCATGAACAAGTGAGTGGAGACCCGCTTAGTACTCATCAGCACAACCAAATGGTAGACCTATCGGCACCGGGTTACAACGTAGCAATTGTTCCGTCGAATGGTTGGTATTTAAACAGTTCTGGTACCTCCTACGCTGCACCATTCGTCACAGGTACTGTTGCCTTAATGCTTGCGATAAATCCATGCTTAGGAAATCTAGACATCGAATTCATCCTTAAGAATTCAGCAATTAATATTGATGCGTTAAATCCCCTGTATGCCGGTAAAATTGGTAGTGGTCGACTCAATGCAGCGGCAGCGGTACTGATGGCTCAAAACCATACGCATGAAGCGATTTTTAATGTAAATATTCAAGGGACTTGCGCTAGAACCTCTTCAACGGTAAGCCTTAATCCAACCAATGTAACGGGTAACGTATCGGTTACATGGTCTAATGGTATGGTAGGGCTTCAAAATCCTGGAATAGAAACGGGAACGTATACTGTAACCTTGGTGGATGCCATCGGATGTAGTTCAGATACTACCTTTACAGTAAATACGCCGGTTGCAGTTCAAGTGAATGGGGTCGTCACTCAAATTCAGTGTTTCGGACAAGCAAATGGCTCAATCGATGTGAGTGTTCTTCAAGGAAACCCTGCATTTACTTATGCATGGGATAACGGAGCAACGACCCAAGATATCAATAATTTGGAGGCTGGTACCTATCGATTAACTGTAGTTGATGCTAATGGATGCGTTTCGCAAAGCAGCTATACCCTTGCTCAGCCTACTGAGATTACGTTAAACGCCATAGCAACTGATGAAATACAAGGCAACGACGGAATGATTGAATTAACGGTTGACGGTGGTGTTCCATCTTATACTATCCTATGGTCTAATGGCGTAAATACCGAAGACCAAACGAATCTTACCGCAGGAACTTATGAAGTAACGGTGGTTGATGGAAACGGATGTATGAACAGTTTAGAGGTCATTGTATTGAATAATCAAACAAATAGTGTAACAGAAGTGTCTGCAAAT
>Ga0247843_1001691_pt1 | contig 43277 bp, 32 predicted proteins | sample LaCruzMarch2017__FD_192420 | JGI IMG/M metagenome (GOLD analysis project Ga0247843, IMG submission 192420) | Freshwater microbial communities from meromictic Lake La Cruz, Castile-La Mancha, Spain - LaCruzMarch2017_8m | ecosystem: Environmental > Aquatic > Freshwater > Lake | place: Spain...
CGCCTGCTGCCGCCGGCGGACTATGCCGGTGCGATCACGCTGGAGCTGCGCGCCACCGCCACCGACGGCACCGACACGGCCGAGACGCGGGCCAGCTTCCAGGTCGCGGTGGCCGCGGTGGCCGATGCGGCGCGCCTGTCGGCCTCGGGCGCCGGGGAGGAGGATGGCTGGATCCCTATTCGCGGCCAGCTCGCCACCACCGATGCGGACGGGTCGGAGACGCTCGGCCAGGTGCTGACGCTCAGCGACGTGCCGGCGGGTGCCCGCCTCAGCCATGGGACCGAGATCGCCCCCGGCACCTGGGAGGTACCGACCGACGCCTTTCTGGAGGGCGCGCTGGCGCTGCTGCCGCCGGCTGACAGCGACGCCGACATCACGCTCAGGATCACCGCCACCACCCTGGATGGCAGCGCGACGCAGGCCAGCGAGGCCAGCCTGACCCTGACCGTCCGCGCCGCCGCCGACGCGCCGCTGGTGCAGGTGGCCGATGCCGCGGGCGCCGAGGATACGCCGATCCAGCTGGCCGGGCTCGGCGGCGCGCTGGTGGATGAAGATGGCTCGGAAAGCCTGTCCTTCCTGCTGACCGGCGTGCCGGCCGGCGCCAGCCTCAGCGCCGGCACCCGTCTGGTGGATGGCAACTGGGCGCTCAGCCCGGCGCAGTTGGCCAATCTGGTGCTGACGCCACCCGCCCATTATGCGGGCACCCTCACCCTCGGCCTGACCGCGGTCGCGACGGAGGCGCGGGACGGGGTGCCGGCGGCGCGCAGCAGCGCTGCCTTCCGCGTGGTGGTGGCGCCGGTCGCCGATGCCGGCACCGTCTCGGGCAGCGTCACCGGCAATGAGGATAGCGCGATCACCATCCGGCCGAGCTTCGCCACGCCGGACGCCGATGGATCGGAAAGCTGGGGTGTCACCACCCGCATCGGCGGCGTGCCCGCCGGCGCCACGCTGAACCGCGGCACGCTGGTGGCGCCCGGCGAGTGGGACGTGCCGACGGCCGATCTGCGGGCCGGGCAGGTCAGCCTGCGGCCGCCCGCCCACAGCGACGCCGACATCACGCTGACGCTGCGCGTCACCCTGACCGACCAGGCCGATGGCATGGCCGCATCGCGCGAGGTCACCGGCAGCCACCGGGTGACGGTGCGCGCCGTGGCCGATGCCCCGGTTGGCACCGCCGCCAACGTCGCGGGCGAGGAAGACCGGGCGATCGCGCTGAACCTGTCGGCCGCGCTCGGCGCCGACCGCGACGGGTCGGAAACGCTGGCGGTGACCCTGCTGGGCATCCCGGCCGGCGCCAGCCTTTCGGCCGGCACGCGCAATGCCGACGGGTCCTGGACCGTGCCGCCGGCCAGCCTGGTCGGGCTGACCCTGACGCCGCCGGCCGATTTTTCGGGCACCCTGTCCCTTACGATGCGGGTGACGGCGTCGGAGGCGCGGGACGGCAGCCGCGCCACCCTCGACCGAGCCTTCACCGTGCAGGTGGCGGGGGTGGCGGATGCGCCGGGCCTGCGCGCCGCCGACGCGGCGGGGGCCGAGGACCAGCCCATCGCGCTCAGCCTCGGCGGCTGGACCAATGACCGGGACGGCTCGGAACGGCTGGTCGGCTTCCGGATCGAGGGCGTGCCGGATGGGGCCGTGCTGCGCGCCGGCGGCGCCACCCTGCTGCGCGCGGCCGATGGCGCCTTCTTCGTGAACCAGGCCGACGCGCCCAGCCTGACCCTGACGCCACCGGCCGACAGCGACCAGGATCTGACGCTGACGGTGCGGTCGATGGCCGAGGAGCCGAATGGCAGCCGCGCGCTCTCGGCGCCGCAGGATCTTCGCGTGCGGGTCGATGCGGTGGCCGATGCGCCGGTCTGGCTGCGGGTCGGCGCCAGCGGCGAGGAGGATGCGCCGGTCCCGCTCGACCTGGCCGCCATGCTGGCCGACACTGACGGCTCGGAACGGCTGAGCTATGTGGTGCGCGACGTGCCGGCCGGCTTCTCGCTCAGCGCCGGGCTGCTGCGGGCCCCTGGCGTCTGGTCGCTGACGGCGGCCGAGGCGGCGTCCGTCACGCTGATCGCACCGCGCGACTTTGCGGGGACGGTGAACCTGTCGGTCACCGCGGTGGCGCAGGAGACGGCGGGCGGCGGTTCCGCCGCCGCGTCCCGGCTGTTTCCGGTGCGGATCGCAGGCCTGGTCGATACCGGCGATTGGCAGGCCGGCGCGGCGGGCGCCGAGGATCGGCCCATCGCGCTGAACCTGATGCCGCCGCTCGGCGATGCCGATGGCTCGGAGGCGGTGGTGGGCGAGGCGGTGATCACCGGCATCCCGGCCGGGGCGGTGCTGCGCTTCGTGGATGGCAGTGCGGTGCCGGTCTCGGCCGGGCAGGCGCGGGTGCCGGCGGCGCGGCTCTCGGCGCTGAGCCTGACCCTGCCGGCCGACAGCGACGGCGCCGCCACGCTGCTGGTTGCGGTCACGGTGGAGGATGCCGGCGGCGTTGCGCGCAGCGTGACGGGCAGCGTGCGGGTGGATGCGGCGGGCGTCGCCGATGCGCCCGCCCTGGCGGTGCGCGATGTGGCGTTGGGCGACACGGAAGGGCGCTGGGCCGACCTGCCCATCGCGGCGGTGCTGCAGGATCGCGACGGGTCGGAACGGCTGCACCTGTGGGTGCGCGACCTGCCCGAGGGCGCGCTGCTGTCGGCCGGCACGCCGGCGGGGCCGGGCGCCTGGCTGTTGCGCACCGAGGATCTGCCCGGCCTTCGGATCCGCGTGCCCGAGGCGTTTTCCGGCGAGGCGCGCCTGCGGGTGCAGGCGGTGGCGACCGAGCGCGAGGGCGGCACGCCGGCCATGGTCGAGCAGGTCCTGCGCCTCAGCGGGAAGGCGGGGGCCGATGCGGACGATGATGATCGCGGCCAGCCACGCCGGCCCGACCGATTGTCGATCGCGGTGGGCACCGGACGCGAGGATGGGGCGGCGACGTTGCAGATCGCGCTGCGGCCCGCGAATGAGGGCGACGATGATGGCCGCGATGATGGCCGCGATGACGACCGCGATGACGACCGCGATGACGACCGCGATGATGGCCGCGATGATGGCCGCGATGATGGCCGCGATGATGACCGTGATGATGCGGGTGGCGGCCCGGCGCCGCGCAGCATCCTGGTGGAGGGCGTGCCGCGCGGCGCCAGCCTCTCGGCCGGCATCCTGGATCCGGACACCAGCCTCTGGGTGCTGCGGCCCGAGGATCTGCCCGGCCTGACGCTCCGCGCGCCCGCCGACTTCGCGGGCGAGATCCGGATTGGCCTGCGTGCCATCCGGGTCGGCACGACCGGGGCGCGGGCCGAGACGCGCGACTCCGCCACCCTGGTCTTCGAGGCGGTGGCCGATGGCGCCACGATCGGCGGCACCCCCGCCGCCGGCACCGAGGATGGCGCGGTGGCGCTCAACCTGGCGATCGCCGCCGCCGACCGCGACGGCAGCGAGCAGGTGCTGGCAATCACGCTGCGGCTGCCGGCGGGGGCGACGCTGCTCGCCGCCCAGGGCGTCACCCAGAACCCGGATGGCAGCTGGAGCGTGACGCAGGCGGCTGCGCCCGGCCTCCGGCTGATCCCGCCGCCCGACGCGCATGGCAGCCTGCCGGTGACGGTCAGCGTCACCACGCGGGAGGGCAGCCACGGCCCCACCGCCACCAGCACCCGCACCCTGTCGGTGGCGATCGCGGCGGTGGCGGATGCGCCGATCCTGCGCGTGGCCGACGCCGCCGGCACCGAGGACAGCGCCATCGCGCTCGACCTGGCCGCGACGCTGGCCGATGCGGATGGCTCGGAGATCCTGTCGGTGACGCTGGCGGGCCTGCCGGCCGGCGCGCGGCTTTCCGCCGGGGTGAATAATGGCGATGGGTCCTGGACGCTGGCGCCGGGCCAGCTGGCGGGGCTGCGGCTGACGCCGCCCGCCGACTGGTCGGGCGAGATGGCGCTGAGCCTCGTGGCCATGGCGATGGAGCGATCCACCGGCGGCATCGCCACCACCAGCCTGCCGCTGCGGGTCACCGTCACGGGCGTGGCGGATGCGCCGCTCGCCCATGCCGCGCCCCGCGCCGAGGGGCAGGAGGATGGCGCGATCCCGATCGACCTGGTGGCGCGGCTGGCGGATACGGACGGGTCGGAGAGCCTGACGCTGGTGATCGGCGGCGTGCCGGCGGGCGGCGGCTTCAATGCCGGGTCGCGCAACGCCGATGGCACCTGGACCATCGATGGGGCGGCGCTGGCCGACCTGCGCTTCCTGCCGCCGCCGCATGCCGCCGGCAGCTTCGAGCTGGTGATCACCGTGGTGGCGCGCGAGGCGGCGGGCGGATCGACCGCGACGCGAAGCTTCGCGATGCCGGTCAGCGTGACGGCGGTGGCGGATGCGCCGGTGGTGGCCGCGCGCAGCGCCACGGGCACCGAGGACCAGGCCATCAGCCTGCCGATCTCGGCCAGCCTGGCCGACACGGACGGGTCGGAGAGCGTCGCGCGCTTCCTGGTGACCGGCGTGCCGGCTGGCGCCTCGCTCTCAGCCGGCACGCGCAATGCCGATGGCAGCTGGACGCTGACGCCTGCCCAGGCGGCCAGCGTGCGGCTCAACCCGCCGGCCCATTTCGCCGGCAGCATCGAGCTGATGGTCAGCGCGGTGTCGCGGGAAGCCTCGAACGGCGCCGAGGCGACCAGCGCGCCGGCCCGGCTGAGTGTCAGCGTGGCGGCGGTGGCGGATGCGCCGGTGGTGGCCGAGCACACCGCGTCCGGCACCGAGGACCAGGCCATCAGCCTGCCGATCGCGGCCAGCCTGGCCGACACGGACGGGTCGGAGAGCGTCGTGCGCTTCCTGGTGACGGGCGTGCCGGCTGGCGCCTCGCTCTCAGCCGGCACGCGCAATGCCGATGGCAGCTGGACGCTGACGCCTGCCGAGGCAGCCAGCGTGCGGCTCAACCCGCCGGCCGACTTCGCCGGCAGCATCGAGCTGATGGTCAGCGCCGTGTCGCGGGAAGCCTCGAACGGCGCCGAGGCGACCAGCGCGCCGGCCCGGCTGAGTGTCAGCGTGGCGGCGGTGGCGGATGCGCCGCTATTGAGCGCCGCGGCGGCCAGCGGCACCGAGGACCAGCCGGTGCCGCTGACACTGGCCGTGGCGCTGGCCGACCCGGACGGCTCGGAGAGCCTGGCCGAGGTTCGGATCGCCGGGCTGCCGGCGGGATTCCGGCTTTCGGCGGGCAGCCCCGCGGCCAATCCCGGCGAGTGGCTGCTGCTGCCCGGCGAACTGGCCGATCTGCGCCTGCTGCCGCCCGCCGACTGGCATGGCACGCTGAACCTGACGCTGGCCGCCACCGCGCGGGATGGCACCGACACCGCCGATGCCAGCCGCAGCTTCGCGGTGACGGTCGCCGCGGTGAACGACGCGCCCACCCTGGCCCTGCAAGGCCAGGCGGCGCCGCCAGCCGCGGGCGAGGCCAGCGCCGGCGTGCTGGCCGATGCCACCCTGGCCGACCCTGACAGCACCAGCTTCGGCGGCGCCACCATCACGCTCACCGGCGGGCAGCCGGGCGACCGGCTGGCCTTCGGCGGCCACCCGCTGGAACTGGAGGGCGGGCGCACGCTTCTCGCCGGCACCGGGATCGAGGTGACGGTCGAGGGCGATACGGTCACGCTGCACGGCGCCGCGCCCGCCGCCACCTATGAGGCGGTGCTGGAGCAGCTTTCGCTGGAAAACAGCGCGCCGTCCGGTCTGGCCGCCGGCCAGCGAACCATCGCCATCCTGCTGCGGGACGAGGCAGGCGCGGCGACGGCGGCGCAATCGGTGACGGTCGCGGTCACCCCCTCGATCCTGGCGGGGGATGGCTCGGCGCAGAGCCTGGCCGGCACGGCGGGGCACGACACCTTCCTGGCCAGCGCCGGGGACGAGACCATGCTGGGCGGCGCCGGCGCCGACCTGTTCCTGGTCCGCCCGGGTGGCGGGCGCGACCATGTGGCGGGCGGCGATGGCAGCTGGATCGACACGATCGAGCTGGCGGATGCGGGCGAGCCGGCCGGCGAAGGGGCGGAAGGCGGCTGGACGCTGGCGCTGGCGGGCGGCGCCACCGCCCAGCGCAATGGCCAGGGCTTCGACCTGTCGGAGCCGGCCAGCGGCAGCATCAGCTTCGCCGATGGCTCGGTCCTGACCTTCGCGGAGATCGAGCGCGTTTCCTGGTAGGGCGGTGGCCGGTCAGGGCAGGTGCGCCAGCCCCAGCCAATCCTGGCTTTGCATCTCATTCAGGCGGGAAGCGGTGCGCAGGAAGATCGCCGCATTCTCCCCCTGTTCGTACAGCGCATCCGGCACCGCCTCGGCGCTGGCCACCAGCTTCACGCGGTGTTCATACAGCGCATCGACCAGCGTGATGAAGCGGCGCGCCCGGTCGAAATTCTCGGGGCCGAGGCGCGGTATGCCGTCCAGCACCAGCGTGTGGAACTGGGTCGCCACCGCCAGATAGTCGGCCGGGCCCAGCGGGCGGCCGCACAGCGTGTCGAAATCGAAGCGCGCCACGCCGCGCGCGGCCTGCGGCACCTCCAGGCTGCGGCCGAGCAGCGTCAGGCGCAGGGGCTTGCCATGCGCCTCGCCGGTCAGTTCCGTGAAGGCGGCGTCGAGGGCGCGCTCGGCGCGCTGGTCGGGTGGCACATGCCAGGTGGGCATGGCGCGGATGCGGTCGCGGCGATAATCGCGCACGGCATCGAGCGTCAGCAATTCCAGCCGGCGGGAGATCAGGTTGATGAAGGGCAGGAAGGCATCCCGCCCCGGCCGCCCCTTGAACAGGTCCCGCGGTGGCGTGTTGGAGGTGCAGACCACCACCGTGCCGCGCGCGAACAACGCCTGGAAAAGCCGGCCCAGGATCATCGCATCGGCAATATCGTGCACCTGGAATTCGTCGAAGCACAGCAGCGCCGCCTCGCCCGCGATCTGGTCCGCCAGCGGGGGGATCGGGTCGGCGGTGTCGCCATGCTGGCGGCGCCAATCATGGATCCGCTGGTGGACGGTCTGCATGAAGGCGTGGAAGTGGATGCGCTTCTTCCGCGGCACCTCCGCCACGTCATAGAACAGGTCCATGAGCATGGATTTGCCGCGCCCGACCTCACCCACCAGGTAGAGGCCCATCGGCGTGCCCGCCGGCGCCTCCTCGGCCGCGACGGGCTTGCGGCGCAGGAAGCGGGTGAAGAAGCCGCCCGATTCCGGCTCATCCGGGTGGGGGTCATAGGCGCGGGTGCGGCGCCAGAGATCCTGCAGCACCTCGGCCACGCGCGCCTGCGCCGGGTCGGCGGCAAGGCTGCCGGCGGCGATGCGGGCGCGGTAGGCCGCCAGCGGCCCGGCGCCCGGGCCGATGGACTGCGGTTCTGGCTGCATGGCGCAGCGCCGATAGCGCGAAGCAGCCGCCGCGTCCATGCGGCCGTTGACGCGCCGCCGCCCCGGCCACACCTTCCCGCCCCATGTCCGCCCCGACCGCCGCCCTTTATTACGCGACCGATGGTTTCGACACCTCGCGCCCGAAGCTGATGGGCCGGCACGCGGCGGGGGAGGGGTTCCTGACCGCGATGGTGCGCCACAGCGGCTTCGACCGGCTGGTCGCCCTGGTGCCCACCGCCGCCGATGCGAACGGCTTCGCGCAACAGGTGACGGCGCTGGGCGGCACCATGCCCACCCAGGCCATCCTGGAGACCGACCTGCACAAGCTGGCCGAGACCGGCGCGCTGATGCTGCCCGGCCCGGGGCTTGGCCCGCATGCCTGGCGGCGGCGGCGGTTGGGCCAGGGCCGGTTTTCGCTGATCGGGCTGACGCACACCACCGCCTCGGCCGGCGCCATGGACAATATCGCCGACCTGCTGACCGCCCCGGTGCAGCCCTGGGATGCGCTGATCTGCACCTCGCGGGCGGTGGCCGCCATGGTCGGGCGGCTGCTGGCGGCGGAGGGGGATTACCTCTCGCGCCGGCTGGGCGCCACGCGCCTGGCGCTGCCGCCGCGGCCGGTCATTCCGCTCGGCGTGGATGTGCCGGCCTTCGCCCCGGATCCGGCCGCGCGGGCCGGCTGGCGGGCGCAGCTCGGCCTGGCGCCGCAGGATGTGCTGGTGCTGCACCATGGCCGGCTTTCCTTCCACGCGAAGGCGCATCCGGCGCCGATGTTCGCCGCGCTCGCCGCGGCGGCGGGCGCGGCGCCGGCCGGCGCGCGGGTGCATCTGCTGCTGTCGGGCTGGTTCGCCGACGATCATCAGCGCAACGCCTTCCTGGCCATGGCGCGGCATTTCGCGCCCGGCCTGCCGGTGCACCATGTGGATGGGCGCCAGAAGGCGGTGCGGGCGGGAATCTGGTCGGCGGCCGACATCTTCACGCTGCTGTCCGACAATATCCAGGAAACCTTCGGCCTGGCACCGGTCGAGGCGATGGCCGCGGGCCTGCCCGTGGTCGGCACCGACTGGGATGGGCTGCGCGACACCATCGTGCATGGCGAAACCGGCTTCTTGGTTCCCACCCTGATGGCCGGGCCGATGGCCGACCTGGCGGCGCGGCACGAAGCCGGCACCGACAGCTATGACAGCTACATCGCCGGCGCCATGCAGTTCACCGCCGTGGATGTGCCGGCGGCCACGGCAGCCTTCGCCGCGCTGATCGCCGACCCGGGCCGGCGCGCCGCGATGGGCGCGGCCGGCCATGCCCGCGCGCGGGCGACCTTCGACTGGGCGCCGATCCTTGGCCAGTATCGGGCGCTGTGGGCCGAACTGGCCACCATCCGCAACCGTGGCCAGGGCGAGGTGGCGGCACCCCTGCCCGGCGAGGAACGGGTGCCGCGCCGCGCCGACCCCTCCCGCATCTTCGCCGACTACCCGACCCGGCGGCTGACGCCCGAGACGCGGCTGGCGCTGCCGCCCGGCATCGGCGCGGCCGAGACCCTGGCGCGCATCGGCACGCTGGTCGGCGTGGCGGGCGCGCTGCCGCGGGCGGACCTGCTGCCGGCGCAGGATGCGCTGGCCGAGGCGCTGGCGGTGCTCGAACAGGGGCCGACCACGGCCGGCCATTTGGCGGCCAGCCTGCCCGCCGCGCGCGCGGCGCGGCTGCACCGGGCGCTGGCGTGGCTGCTGAAGATGGACCTGCTGCGGCTGGCGCCGTGATCAGGGGTTTGGTCCGCCGGCGTCGACGTGATGCTGTGACCTGACGCCACCCGGGGCCAGGCGCCCCGGGTGGCGGTCGCGCTACAGGGGCGCCGGCATTACCGGCACCGGCAGAATCTCCAGGCCCGGGCGGGCGAACAGGAAGCCCTGCATCGCCCTGACACCAAGGCCGCGCAGCGCCTGCATCTCGGCCACCGTCTCGATCCCCTCGACCATCGTGATGATGCGCAGCGCCGCCAATTGGCTGATCAGCCCCTTGGTGGCCGCGTGCCGCTCGGCATCGTGATCCAGGCCGATGATCACCTCCCGCGCCACCTTGGCCGCGTCGGGCTTCCATTCCAGCAGCAGCGGCAGCCGCGCGAAGCCGGTGCCGACATCGTCCAGCATGATGCGCACGCCGCGGCGCTGCAGCGCCTTTAGGGTGCGCGCCATGGCGGGCACATCCTCGACCGGCTCGGCCTCATTGATCTCGAACACCAGTCGGTCGGCGGGGAAGCCAAGCTCGGCGGCGTCGGCCAGCGTTGCCTCCACGCCGTGGGGCCCGACCACCGCCGAGGGGTAGATGTTCACCGACAGCATCGCCGGCGTCTCCGTCAGGCCGAGGCGCAGCGCGGTGGCCAGCGCGCCCCGCCGGATGGCGCGGTCCGCCGGGTCGCGCAGCGCGGGGGGGATGGCGCGCAGCACCGTGATGGCACCTTCGCCGTTGGGGCCGCGCACCAGCGCTTCCTGCGCGATGGCAATGCCCGTCTCGACATCCACGATCGGCTGGAAGGCGGTGCGGAAAGGGGGGATTTCCATGGCCCCTAGGTGACACGCCAACGACGCGAAAGACAATCCGGGTTGTCGGCGGGGCGCCCGGGTGCGAGACCCGGTGCATGGACGATGCGGCCCGCGCGACGCGGCGATTACTGCTGGTGCTCGGCGTCGGGGCTGCCTCCTCGACGCTGGCCTCACGGCTACTTGATCCACTGGTTGGCGAGATCGCGGCGGACTTCGCCGCCGATGCCGGCATGGTCGCGCTGCTCGCCACCGCCTTTTCGCTGCCCTATGCGCTGGTGCAGCCGGTGCTGGGGCCGGCGGGCGATGCGCTCGGCAAGCGGCGGGTGATCCGCGCGGGCTGCATCCTGCTGGCCATCACGCTGGCCGCTTCTGCCTTCGCCCCGGACTTGCCGAGCCTGATGGTGCTGCGCATCCTGGCCGGGGCCGCGGCGGGCGGCATCTTTCCGCTGGCCATCGCGATGGTTGGCGACCAGGTGCCGCTGGCGCGACGCCAGCTTGCCTTGTCGCGCCTGCTTGTCGCGGGCCTGACCGGCTCGGCGTCCGGCGGCGCCCTGGCCGCGCTGCTGGCGCCCTTCATCGGCTGGCGCGGCGTGCTGCTGGTGGCCGCTGGCGTCGCGCTCGCGGGGTGGTGGGTACTGCGCGGCCGCGATCCGGGCGCCAGCCCGGGGGTGCCGCTCGGCCGCCGGATCGATGTCATCGACGTGCTGCGCCGCTACCGCCAGATCCTGGGGCTGGCGCGGGCGCGCGCTTTGTATGGCGCCGTCTTCGTCGAGGGCATGCTGGTGTTCGGCATGTTCCCCTTCCTGGCGCCGACCCTGTCCGAGCGCGGGCTGGGCGGCGTGGCGGAAGCGGGGATGGCGGTGGCCTTGTTCGCCCTGGGCGGCTTCCTGTTCGCGGCCGTTGCCGCGCCCCTGCTGCGGCATTTGTCGCAGCGGCGGGTGATGCAGGCAGGTGGGGCCTTGGCCGCGCTCGGCCTGCTCGGCGTGGGCTTCGCTCCCGCGGCGCCGCTGCTGATCGGCGCCTGCCTGCCGATCGGGTTCGGCTTCTACATGCTGCACACCTCGATCCAGACCGGCGTGACCGAGGTGGCCCCCGCCGCGCGCGGTAGCGCGGTGGCGCTGCACGCGTTCAGCTTCTTCCTGGGCCAGGCGCTCGGGCCGGTGGTGGTGGCACTCGGCCGCGCTGGCCTGGGCATGGGGGCGACGCTGGTGCTGGCCGCCATGGGGGTTTTGTTGCTTGGGCTGGTGCTGGCCGGGCGGCGGCGCGCACAAAAAGACTGAAACCCAGATTCCGACGGAATCTGGGTTCATCACCTATTCCACGACAATTTCACGGACCTGCATCTGGTTGTCGGCCCGGTGGGTGATGCGGATGCCGGCCCGATGCGCCCACGGAATCATCATGTGGTACATGGGGATGTGGCCCAGCTCGGCATTGTGCAGCGCATGCGCCTGGCGGATCAGGGCGCGGCGCGCCTCGGGGTCCTGCTCGGTGTCGATGCGCGGGATCAGCGCGTCGAAGGCGGGGTTGCTCCAGCCGCCGGCATTCCAGGTGGCCGCCCCGCCAAGGCTGCGGGACGCCATCACGGCGCGCAGCGTATAGCTGGCATCGAAGGTCGGCACCCCCCAGGAGAGGATATAGAGCATCGGCTCCTGCCGCCGCACGCGCTGGCTGAATACGGCGTTGGGGTGGATGGTGAGTTGCGCGCGGATGCCGACGCGCGTCAGCATCGCCGCCGCCGCCTGGCAGGCCTCGTCATAGGTGCCCACCGGGCAGTCCATCGGCACGCTGAAGCCGTTCGGGTAGCCGGCCTCGGCCAGCAGCGCGCGGGCGCGTGCCGGGTCAAAGGGCGTGCGGCGATCGGTTTCCTGCGACCAGCCATTGACGAATTGCGTCCACATGCTGCCCGTCGGCAGGCCCTGGCCGCGCAGCGTGGTGCGGCGCAGCGCGTCGAGGTCGAGCGCATGGGCCATCGCCTGGCGCACGCGCAGATCCTTGAAGGGGTTGCGACCACGCACGTCGCTGCCGGCCAGCTCCTCCACATCCTGGCGCATGCCGAAGAAGACGGTGCGGTTTTCCTGGCCCTCCAGGATGCGCAGCCGCGCGTCGCGCTGGATTCGCGCCACGTCCTGCACGGGCACCACATGCACCATGTCCACCTCGCCCGAGAGCAGGGCGGCCACGCGCGTGGCATCCGAGGTCAGGATGATGTGGTGATATTCGGACACGTTCCCGCGCCCGACGCCGCCACCGTTGCCCCCACCGCCCCACCAATTCGGGTTGCGCACCATGACGGTCCGCTGATCGACCTCGCGCGAGCGGATCACGAAGGGGCCCGTGCCATTGGCGTTGCGGACCGTGAAGGTTTCCTCGCGCTGGGCGAAGTTCTGCGGCACGGTGGCCCGGTTCGCCTCCGACCAGCCGCGGTCCATCATCAACACGCGGGTCATCTTGTCCGGCACCACCGGGTCCGGCACGCGGGTGACGATGTCCACCGTCAGCGCGTCCACGGCGACAGCCTCGACCACCGTATCGACGAAGATGCCGTAGTTGGAGGTCGGCGCCAAAGCGCGGCGGATGCTGAACACCACATCGTCCGACTCGAAGGCCTCGCCGCCGGCGAAGCGCACATTGGGGCGGAGGTGGAAGCGCCAGCGGGTGGGTTCCAGCTGCTCCCAGCGCGTGGCCAAGGCGGGTTCGACCTTCAGATCGTCGGCGCGGTTGGTCAGGCCCTCATAGACCTGTTGCACCACCAGGAAGGTGAACAGCGCGTTGGTCGCGTGCGGGTCGAGGGTGGCGGCATCCACGCTGGTTGCCATGCGAAACACCCGCGCCGGAGTCTGGGCTTGCGCCGGGGCCATGCCCGCCCCGAGCAGCCCCGCCGCCGCCACGCCCATCATCAAGAACCGTCGCATCATGCCGCCCCCCAGGAAAATCGAATGGGTGCAGCTTGAACCCGCACCTGAACGCCTCGCAATGGCGCAATTCGTCTCCCTGAGACCCTTCAGCGGGAAAACGCCGGCGTTTCAATCACCATCCATCGTTGTCCTGCCGGGTTTTTCGCCGGTGCCGACAATCCTGCCCGCCGGCTTGGCTTCGTGCCGGAGGCACGCCTCCAGCGTGACGGACTGCCGGCGGGCCGCATTCGCGGCCTCGCCCGCCTTCGGCGGGCGCAGGTCAGTCAATTCGGCCGTTGGCATTACATCACGTCAGGGGGCACAAAGCTTTTCCGCAGCCTGCCCTAGCCGCGCCTGTAGGTCAGGCCCCGCGCCAGCCAGCAGCCGATGCGCAGCGCGGTCGCCTGCCCGGCTTCGCGCTGCACCGCCAGCGTCCATTCACCGGGCGGCGCCACATCCAGCGCGCGCGGGCAGGGCAGCACCCACAGGTCACGGCCGATCGGCTCCAGCAGTTCCATCCGCCCCTGGCCCAGCTGGCCGCCAAAGGCGCCGTACAGCACGCCGCCGGCGGCCGCGATGCTGAGCCGCGCGCCGGTCTCAGCGCAGCGCCATTCGCCGTCGATGTCGGCCGGGGCGGGGCCATCGGCGCGCAGCAGCGGCGTGGAGAGATTCTCGCCCGAGCGCTCCATCCACAGCGCGCCGCCCTGCGGGCTCAGCCGCGTGCGGCCCTGGCTGGCGCTGCCATCGGCGGCCATCACCAGCGTCTCCGGCCCCTGGCCGAAGCTCAGGCGCAGCCGCCCGGGGCCGGCCGGCGCGATGCGGGCGGCGAGGCCGGTCTCCGGCTCGATCCAACTGCCCATCCAGGCCTCGGGCACCTCGCCTTGGGGTGCCGGCGCCGGCGGCAGGTCCAGCAGCGCGGCCAGGGCGCCCAGCGCCACCGCCTGCGCATCCGCCATGTGGTTGAACAGCACAACCACCGAGACCCGCTCGCTCGGCACGTAGAAGCGGTGGCTGCGCCAGCCGCGCAGCGCCCCGCCATGGGCCAGCAGCCGCCGCCCCTGATATTCCGCCCGCCCGAGGCCGAAGCCATAGGCCGCTGGATTGCCATCGGCGAAGGTCACTGGCGCGGTCAGCCGGCCATGCAGGCTGCGCGGATCGTCGCGGCTGGCATCGATCGCGCGTTCCCAGGCGATCAGATCATCCAGGCTGGCGGCGATGCCGGCATCGCCGGTCCACAGGATGCGGTTCACGGCGGGGCGGAAGCCGCTGGCCTGGCTGCCCTCATAGCCTTCGGTGCCATCCGGCAGGGCGCGCGTATCGGCGGCCAGGATGGCGTGCTGCATGCCGACCGGGTCGAGGATGTGGCGGCGCAGCAGGGTGGCGAAGCTCTCCCCCGTCACATCCTCCAGCGCGTCCGACAGCAGGCGGAAATTCTGGTTGACGTAGGAGGCGCGGCTGCCCGGCGCGAAATGCAGGCTGCGCGCGGCGCCGATCAGCCGGGCCGCCTCGGCCGGGCCGAAGGGGCCTTCCGCCGGGCTGCCCTGCAACATCGCCTCGGCCCAGTAGTCGCGCAGCCCCGACTGGTTGTGCATCAGCAGCCGGGCGGCCGGGGCGGCAGCGCCAAGCCCGGGCAGCCGCGCCGCCACCGCCGCATCCAGCGCCTCCGGCGCGCCGAGCCGGTCCAGCGCCGTCGCGCAGGTGAATTGCTTGGTGATGGAGCAGATGCGGAACAGGCTGGCGGGGGTGAAGGGGATCCGCGCCTCGGCATTCGCGAAACCCCAGGCGTGGCGCACCAGAACCTGGCCCGCGCGCAGCACCGCGATGGCGCCGCCCGGGCCCGGCTGGAGATGCGGCAGGTCGGCCACGAAGCGATCGAGACGGTCCATGACATGATCGTTGCAGCCGGCATGGTCGCCGGCAAGCGGTGTCGTCATGCGCCGAAACCGGAAGTGAGCGTGGCCGGGCCGCGGCCCCGCTTGCGGCACGGCACCCGCCCGGACTAACCCCGTCGACATGGAACGCGTGGCAATCATCCTGGCGGCCGGGTTAGGCACGCGCATGCGATCGCGGCTGCCCAAGGCGCTGCACCCTTTGGCGGGCCGACCGATGCTGGCCCATCTCGGCGCCGCCGCCGGCGCGGTGTTCGACCGGCAGATCACCGTGGTCGGCCCCGAGATGCCGGAAGCGGCGCGGCCGCACCCCTTCGTCGTGCAGACCGAGCGGCTGGGCACCGGCCATGCCGCGCGCATGGCGGCGCCGCTGCTGACTGGTTTCGCGGGCGATGTGGCGGTGCTCTACGCCGACAATCCGCTGATCACGCCCGAGACCCTGCGCGCGCTGGTGGCCGCGCGGGCCGATGCCGACCTGGTGCTGCTGGCCATGCGCCCGGCGGATCCGGCGCGCTACGGCCGCGTGCTGACCAATGCCGCCGGCGCGGTCACGCGGATCGTCGAATTCGCCGATGCCAGCGCCGAGGAACGCGCGGTCGGCCTGTGCAATGCCGGCGTCATTTGCGGCCCCTGGCCGCGGCTTGGCCCCTGGCTGGCGGCGCTGCGCAACGCCACTGCCAAGGGTGAGTATTATCTTGGCGACGTGGTGGCGCTGGCGGTGGCGGAAGGCGCGCGGGTGGTGGCGGTGGAAGCGCCCGAGGCGGAGCTGCGCGGCATCAACAACCGCGCCGAACTGGCCGCCGCCGAAGCCGAATTGCAGGCGCGGCTGCGCGCCCTGGCCATGGCGGGCGGCGCCACGCTGATCCAGCCCGACAGCGTGGTGTTCAGCCACGACACCAGGCTCGGCCAGGATGTGGTGGTGGGCCCGAACGTGGTCTTCGCCCCGGGCGTTGTCATCGAGGATGGCGTGGAGATCCGCGCCTTCAGCCATCTGGAAGGCTGCACCGTGCGCACGGGCGCCATCATCGGCCCCTTCGCGCGGCTGCGCCCGGGGACGATCGTGGGGGCCGGCGCGCATGTCGGCAATTTCGTGGAGCTGAAGGCGGCCGTGATGGGCGATGGCGCCAAGGCCAACCATCTGAGCTATCTGGGCGACGCCACCATCGGCGCGGGCGCCAATATCGGCGCCGGCACCATCACCTGCAATTACGATGGCGTCGCCAAGCACCGGACCGAGATCGGGGCCGGCGCCTTCATCGGCAGCGACACGGCGCTGGTGGCGCCGGTGCGCGTCGGCGCGCGGGCGCTGGTGGCCGCCGGCAGCGTGGTGGTGGCGGATGTGCCCGACGATGCCATGGCCATCGCCCGCGGACGGCAGGTGAACAAGCCCGGGCGGGGTGTGCGGCGCCGCGACGAAGCCGGTGCGCAGGCCCCCAAAAATCTGGATCGGGTCGCCGGCCCGGAGGGCCAGACATAATGTGCGGCATCGTTGGCATCGTCGGCACCGAATCCGCCGCACCGCGCGTGCTGGAAGGGCTCCGGCGCCTGGAATATCGCGGCTATGACAGCGCCGGCATCGCCACCCTGGTCGAGGGCCGGATCGAGTGCCGTCGCGCCGAGGGCAAGCTGGATCGGCTGGCGACGGTGCTGGCCGAGGCGCCGCTGCCCGGCGTTACCGGCATCGGCCATACGCGCTGGGCGACGCATGGCGCGCCCACCGAACGCAACGCCCATCCGCACGCCACCGACCGGGTGGCGGTGGTGCATAACGGCATCATCGAAAACTACGCCGAGCTTCGCGCCGAGCTGGAGGCGGCGGGGCAGGTCTTCTCCTCCGACACCGATACGGAAAGCGTGGTGCAGCTGCTGGATCTGCTGCTGCGCCAGGGCCATGCGCCGGAGGAAGCCTCGGCCTTGGCACTCCGCCGGCTGCATGGCGCCTTCGCCATGTGCTTCCTGTTCGCGGGTCGCCCGGACCTGCTGGTGGCGGCGCGGCGCGGCCCGGCGCTGGCCGTGGGCTATGGCGCGGGCGAGATGTATGTGGGCAACGATGCGCTGGCGCTAAGCCAGCTCAGCCGCCGCATCGCCTATTTGCAGGAAGGCGATTGGGCGGTGCTGACGCCCAACGCCGTGCGCTTCCACGATGCCTCGGGCGCCGTCGTGACCCGCGCCGCGGTAGCCAGCAGCGTCAGCGGCGCGCTGACCGGCAAGGGCAATTATCGCCACTTCATGGAGAAGGAACTCCATGAGCATCCGGGCACCATCGGCGACACGCTGCACCAATATGTGGCGCCGGCCACGCGCGCGGTGGCCCTGCCGCCGCTGCCCTTCGACCCCGCCACCATCAGCCGCGTCACGCTGACCGCCTGCGGATCTGGCTTCTTCGCCGCCCAGATCGGCCGCTATTGGATCGAGGCGGTGGCCCGCCTGCCGGCCGATGCCGATGTGGCTTCCGAATTGCGCTACCGCGAGCCGCCCTTGGCCCCCGGCGGCGTGGCCATCATGCTCAGCCAATCCGGTGAGACCGCGGATACGATGGCAGCCCTGGCCATGCTGCGGGCGGGTGGGCAGCGCACCTTGTCGATCGTCAACGTGCCGGAATCCACGCTGGCCCGCGAAGCCGATGGCACGCTGCTGACCGTGGCGGGGCCGGAGGTCAGCGTGGCCTCCACCAAGGCCTTCACCGCGCAGCTGACGGTGCTGGCCTGCCTGGCGATCGGCCTTGGCCGGGCGCGCGGCACGCTGGATGTGGCGGGCGAGCGACGCCTGACCGCAGCCCTGCTGGCCGTGCCCGAGGCCGCGGCCGAGGTGCTGGCGCGCGACGCCGAAATCCGCGAGCTGGCCGTCGAGGTGGCGAAGGCGCGCGACGTGCTGTTCCTGGGCCGGGGCAGCCTGTTCCCGGTGGCCATGGAAGGCGCGCTGAAGCTGAAGGAAATCAGCTACATCCATGCCGAGGGCTATGCCGCCGGCGAGATGAAGCATGGGCCCATCGCGCTGATCGATGCCAGCGTGCCGGTGATCGCGCTCTGCCCCTCGGGCCCGCTATTCGAGAAGACGGCGTCCAACCTTCAGGAGGCGGCAGCGCGGGGGGGGCGGATCATGGCCTTCACCGATGCCGCGGGTGCGCCGGCGCTGGCCCGCTTCGCCGAACGGGTGGTGGTGCTGCCCGCGGTCGATCCCTTTGCCGCGCCGATCCTGCACGCCATCCCGGTGCAGCTGCTGGCCTATCATGTTGCGGTGCTGAAGGGCACCGATGTCGACCAGCCGCGCAACCTGGCCAAGAGCGTCACGGTCGAATAGCCGCCGCGTTCAGCCCTTCTTCAGCGACCGGGGCTTAGCCTCATGGTCCGACGCCGGAGAGGGATGATGCCGAAGGAGGTTCGCTACCTGCTGTTCTCGCACGAGGAAGTGCTGCGGGCGCTGCTGGAGGATGCGGATCGCGAGACGCCGGGCCGCCCGGCAATGCCCGCCGATTTCCGCCTGTCGCTGCAGGCGGCGGGCGGCGGCGTGGTGGCCACGGTGGCGCGGCGGGTGGGCGGCGGCCAGGGCGTGCAGGAGGTGACCGGCACCGGGCTGATGGCGGTCATGCTGCGCATGTGCGCCCGTCACCGAATCCCGATGCCGCGCCGTGGTCTCAAGCGGCTGGAGGTGGCCGAGGGGGGCTTGGCGCTCACCGTCACCCTCGACACCGGGCGCCTGCTGGGGCCCGACGCCGTGGTGACGGATGCGCTTGGCCCCGAAGCCGGGCGGGCCTGACAAGACTGGGCGTCAGCCGGCGGCGGCAGGGAAGCGCAGCTGCTCGGCCGGCGGCAGGAAGTTGGTCATGTAGAAATCCTCGGCACGCAGCGGCACGGGCAGCTCGAACGCTTCGCGCACCGTGTCGATCGCACCCTGCATGCGCGCCATCGGCAGGTTGCCGAAGCCGCCCGAGATGACTTCCGGCGTGCGGACGAATTCGAAATTCGCCACCAGGCGTGCCCGCTCCAGCGCGGCGGGCGCCGTCGCGTCACGACGGACCAGCGCGGCGATCGAGGCATCCGGGTCGCGGAAGGCGTCGATATGGCCGCGGATGATGGCGCGGATCATGCCGGTCACGATGCGCGGGTTGGCTTCCGCATAGGGGCGGCGGACCAGCAGCGCCGTCGAGATCAGGTTCACCCCGAAGGCGCTGTAGCGCATGGAGATGATGTCCTCGCGCGCCACATTCACCGCCATCAGGCTGAACACGCCCGAGGTCTCGAAGCCGGTGATCGCATCGGCGTCGCCGCGCGCCAGCATCGGCTCGCGCAGCGGCGGCGTGACGGTGACCCAGTTGATGCGGTTGCGGTCGATGCCGGTCGCCTTGGCGAAGGCCGGGAACATCTGCCGCCCGCCATCCGTCTCCGGCGCCGCCACGCGCTTGCCCAGCAAATCCTGCGGCGTGCGGATGCCGGTGCGGCGCAGCGTCATGACCGCCAGCGGGCTGCCCTGCTGCAGCACGAAGGGGGCGATGATGTCGGTGTTGGCGGTCGCCGGCGTCATGCGCATGCGCATGGTGGGGGAGGGGTCGGAGACGCCGAACTCATAGGCGCCGGAGGCCACCTTCACCGGCACATCGCCCGCGCCGAAGCCGCGGTCGATCGTCACGTTCAGCCCTTCCTCGCGGAAGTAGCCGCGCTCCAGCGCCAGCAGGTAGCAGGATTGCGGGCCCTGGAAGGCCCAGTCCAGCGAGAAGCGGATCGGCGTCAGCGCGCCCTGGCCGCGGGCCAGGTTCGGGGCAGCGAGGCCGAGGGCGGTGGCGGCCAGCAGATGGCGGCGGAGGATCATGGTGGCGTCTCCGGACGGGGTTTCCCCGGGGGATCGGGTATGCGGGAAAATGGGGATCGTCCGGTCGGGCGCGCAACCCGTTGCGGCCGGGGATCGCGGACCGTCAGACGGTATCCGCCCAATTGCGATGCGACGCCCGCCGAAGCTTTGGGCAGTTGGCGCGGCCATGCCGCCCCACCGCTGGCACGCGAATTGCTGCCTCCGCCCGGCGTCGAAAGGGGGCGAGGATGCTGGTGACGAGGCAACGAGTGTTGCGCCGCTTCTGGTACCCGGTGATGCCGTCGGCCAGCCTGCCGGCCGACCGGCCGGTCCCCTTCCGGCTGCTGGGCCAGGAGATCGCGCTGTTCCGCGGTCCCGGCGGCGCGCCGGCGGCGCTGACCGATCGCTGCCCGCATCGCGGTGCCAGGCTGTCGGCCGGTTTTCTCGACCATGCGGTGCCCGAGGCGCCGGCATTGGCCTGCCCCTATCATGGCTGGGCCTATGGCGCGGATGGGCGCTGCGTGAAGATCCCCCAGGCGGCGGAGCCGTTGCGCGGGCTGAAGGGCGGTGCCACCGCGCACCATGCCGCCGAACGCCATGGCTGGGTCTGGGTGGCGCTGGAGGACCCGCTGCAGCCGATCCCCGAGATTCCGGAAGCCGCCGACCCGCGCTTCCGCCGCATCGACGAATTCCACGAACCCTGGGCGACGGCCGGCCTGCGCATCATGGAAAACAGCTTCGACACCGCCCATTTTTCCTATGTGCATGCCGCCACCTTCGGCATTCCGGAGGATCCGCGCCCCGCCCCCAGCACCATCGAGCACACCGAATGGGGCTTCGTGATGCGCAGCGAAGCGCCGGTGAACAATCGCGGCCTGAGCAAGGAGTTGATCGGCAGCGATTCCGAACGGACGGTGCGCGTGATCGAGGGGCGCTGGTTCCTGCCCTTCTTCCGCGCCAGCCGCATCGACTACCCGACCGGGCTCGCCCATGTGCTCTGCACCGGCGCCACGCCGATCGACGATGCCACCAGCATGATCTGCCAATGGGTCTACCGATCCGACACGGAGGAAGACGCGCCGGCAGCGAAGGTGATCGCCTTCGACCGTGCGGTGACCCTGGAAGATCGGGCGATCCTGGAAATGACGCCCTTCGACGTGCCGCTTGCGATCGGCGCCGAGCTGCACATGCCGGCCGACCGGCCCGGCATTGAAATGCGCCGGCGCTTCGCCGCGCTGCTGGCCGCCCATGGCGAGGCCGAGGTGCGCGCCGCGCCGTGCTGACCGGCGCAACACCCGCTTCGCGCGGGTGACCCGCGCGGCTATCCTGGCACGGCCCGCGCAGGAGGGAAGCGATGACGGTCCAGGCCCCGGTTCGTCAGCAGATCGAGCCCGCGCTTCGAATCGAGCTGCTGCACCAGCTCGAACGCAAGCTGCTGTGGCTCAGCGCCTGGATGATCCACCACGCCAACCATATCCGCCCGAACCGCGATGGGCTGAAGGTGGGCGGGCACCAGGCCAGCTGCGCCTCCTCCGTCTCGATCCTGGCCGCCCTTTATTTCGAGGTGCTGCGCCCGGCCGACCGGGTGGCGGTGAAGCCGCATGCCGGGCCGGTGTTCCACGCGATCAACTATCTGTTCGGCCGCCAATCCCGCGAAAAACTGGCCACCTTGCGGGAATTCGGCGGCATCCAGCCCTATCCCAGCCGCATGAAGGATGGGCCGGAGGTGGATTTTTCCACGGGCTCGGTGGGGCTTGGCGTCGCGCTGACCAGCTTCGGCAGCCTGGTGCAGGATTATGTGCGCCTGCACGGGTTGGGCCGGCCGGACCTGCCACCGGGCCGCCATGTGGCGGTGGTGGGCGATGCCGAGCTGGATGAGGGCAATATCTACGAAGCCCTGCTCGAAGGCTGGAAGCATGATGTGCGCAACGTCTGGTGGGTGGTGGACTATAATCGCCAGAGCCTGGACAGCGTGGTGCCCGACCGGCTGTTCGGCCGCATCGAGGGCCTGTTCCGCGACATGGGCTGGAACGTCGTCACCCTCAAATACGGCCGTCGGCTGGAGGCGGCCTTCACCCGGCCCGAGGGCGATGCGCTGCGCCGCTGGATCGATGATTGCCCGAACAGCCTCTATGCCGCGCTGACCTTCCAGGGCGGCGCCGCCTGGCGCAACGCGCTGCTGACGGACCTCGGCCGCGTGCCCGGGGTGCGCGCCATCATCGACCCGCTCTCGGATGATGAGCTGGCGGCGCTGATGACCAATCTCGGCGGCCACGACATCGAGACGCTGACCGAGGCCTTCCGCGCCCAGGACGCTGCCGGCGACCAGCCCACCTGCTTCATCGCGTACACGATCAAGGGCATGGGCCTGCCCTTCGCCGGCCACAAGGACAATCATGCGGGCCTGATGACGAAGGAGCAGATGGGCGTCTTCAAGCAGGCCATGGCGATCCGCGACGGGCATGAATGGGACCCGTTCGAGGGGCTGCCCGCCGGCCCCGACACGCTGCGCGCCTTCCTGGACAGCCTGCCCTTCGCCCGCCCGCTGAGCGCCGAGGGGCGGTACCTGTCCGCCCCGCTGGTGCCGGTGCCCGCCACCCTGCCCGCACCGCGCGTGCCGCCGGGGCGCAGCCTGTCCACCCAGGCGGCCTTTGGCGAGATGCTGGCCGAGATCGGCCGCGGCCAGGGCGAGATGGCGGCGCTGGCGCAGCGCATCGTCACCACCAGCCCGGATGTCACGGTCAGCACCAATCTCGGCCCCTGGGTGAACCGGCGGGGCATTTTCGACCGGCATCTGAAGAACGACGTGTTCCGGGATGCCAAGCTGGCGAGTGCGCAGCGCTGGGGCATGGGGCCGGAGGGGCAGCATATCGAGCTTGGCATCGCCGAGCAGAATTTGTTCCTGCTGCTCGGCGCGCTTGGCCTCTCCCACGCGCTGAACGGGGCGCGGCTCTTGCCGATCGGCACCGTCTACGACCCCTTCGTCAATCGCGGCCTGGATGCGCTGATCTATGGCTGCTACCAGGATGCGCGCTTCCTGCTGGTCTCCACGCCCTCGGGCGTGACGCTGGCGCCCGAAGGCGGCCAGCACCAGAGCATGAACACGCCGCTCATCGGCATGGCGGCCGACCGGCTGGCCAGCTTCGAGCCGGCGCATGCGGATGAACTGGCCATCCTGCTGCGCCACGCCTTCCATCACATGCAGCAGCCGGACGGGTCCTCGGTGTGGCTGCGCCTGTCCACCCGCGCGCTGCCGCAGCCGGTGCGGCGGCTCGACCCGGCCGCGGTGATCGCCGGCGGCTATTGGGCGGTGCCGCCGGCGCCGGGGGCGGAGATCGCGCTGGCCTATCAGGGGCCGGTGGCGCCGGAAGCGGCGGAAGCCTTCGCCGCACTGGCCGAGGATGTGCCGGGCGCCGGCCTGCTGGCCATCACCAGCCCGGACCGGCTGCACGCCGATTGGCTGGCGCGGGGTGCCGCCAGCCATGTGGCGGGGCTGCTGGCGCCGCTGGCCCAGGATGCGGTGCTGGTCAGCGTGCTGGATGGCCACCCGGCCGCCCATGCCTGGCTCGGCGCCGTGCGCGGGCAGAAGCAGCGGCCGCTCGGCGTGTCGCGCTTTGGCCAGGCCGGGGATATCCCCGACCTGTATGGCGAATATGGGCTGGACGCCTCGGCCATCCTGGATGCCTGCGCGGCGGCGCTGCTCGCCCGGTGAGTCAAGATCGCGAGCCGGCGACCGCGGCCGATGTGATCGGCTGCTACCGGCTGCTGCTGGGCCGCGCGCCGGAAAGTGAGGCGGTGGTGGCGCAGCATCTGGCTGACCGCCCGAGCCTCGGCGCCCTGCGCCGCCGGTTCATGGAGTCGCCCGAGTTCCAGGCCGGCCCACCGCCGCCGCGCCCGACCACGGTGCCGCTGCTGCTGCCACCGCCGCCGATCGAGGTGGCGGCCCCGCCGGCAGCCCTGGCCCAGCTGCTGGCGCGGATCGGCGGCTACTGGACGGCCTTGGGGCAGGAAGCGCCGCACTGGTCGGTGTTGACGCAGGAGCGTTTCCGGCCCGGGCAGCTGGCGGACCATGAGGCGGCCTTCTGGGCCACGGGCAAGGCCGAGCGCGACCTGCTGCTCGGCATGCTGCGCCGGCATGGTCTGCAGGCGGTGGCGCGGGGCACCTGCCTGGAATTCGGCTGCGGCGTCGGGCGCGTGACCCTGGCGCTGGCGCCTCACGTCGGGCGGATCATCGGCTGCGACATCTCGCGCGCCCATCTGGGCCTGGCCGCGGCACGCCGCGCGGCGCTTGGCCTTCAGGCCGAATGGTTCCAATCCACCATCGAAGCGCCCATGCCGCCAGGCGACTGGGACATCTGGTTCTCGTGCCTGGTGTTGCAGCACAACCCCCCGCCCGTCATCACGCATCTGCTGCGGCTTGCCTTCGATGGGCTGCGGCCGGGGGGTGTCGCGCTGTTCCAGGCGCTGGTGCATCGCGATGGCTATGCCTATGCGCTGGACGAGGATCTGGCCGGCCAAGGGCCGCCGCGCATGGAAATCCATGTCATCCCGCAGGCCGAGGTGCTGCGCATCGCGCGGCAGGCCGGGCTTCACCTGGTCGAGTTGCGCGACGACAGCCATCACCACCTGGCCAGGCCGGACCGGACCATCTCCAACCTGTTCCTGTTTCAGCGACCGGTGTAGAAAAGGCGCCCCGCGCGGGCGTGGTGGAACTGGTAGACACGCTGGATTTAGGTTCCAGTGGCGCAAGCCGTGGGGGTTCAAATCCCTCCGCCCGCAGGGTTGCGGCCCGCCAGCCATTGCCCTTCCGTCCCCGGGGCGCTAACGGGGCCGCTTTCCTTGCGTGCGGTGGTCTTCGCCACCCCCATACCCAGAAGGTTTACGATGCAGGTCACCGAACTGCCCGCCGACGGGCTCAAGAGGGCGTTTCAGATCCTCGTCCCCGCCGCCAGCCTGGCCGCGCGCCGCGACAAGCGCCTGGCCGAGATCGGCGCCGAGCTGCGCATCCCGGGCTTCCGCCCCGGCAAGGTGCCGGCCAGCGTCGTGAAGCAGCGCTATGGCCAGGCGGTGATCGGCGAGGTGCTGGAACAGTCGGTCGATGAGGCGACGCGCGCGCTGATCAGCGAACGCGGCCTGCGCCCGGCCATGCAGCCCAAGGTCGAGCTGGTGAACTACAGCGACGGCACCGACCTGGAAGTGCGGGTCGATCTGGAATTGCTGCCTGAGATCCCGCTGCCCGATTTCGCCGCGATCCGCCTGGACCGCGACAAGGCGGTGCCCGGCGATGCCGAAGTGGCGGCCTTCCTCGAGAATTTCCGCGGCCGCATGGCCAGCATGGAAGATGCCGAGCCGCGTGCCGCGGTCGCGGGCGACGTGCTGGTCTGCGACTTTGTCGGGCGGCTGCGCCAGGAAGATGGCACGCTCGCCGAGCCCTTCCAGGGCGGCACCGCCAATGACATGCCGATCGAGGTCGGCGGCGAGGGCTTCATCCCGGGCTTCACCGAGCAGATGGAAGGCCTGGCCCCGGGCGAGAGCCGCGAGATCTCGGTGAGCTTCCCGGCCGAATATGGCTCGGCCGAGCTGGCCGGCCGCGCGGCCGTGTTTGCCATCACCGCCAAGGCGCTGAAGCTGAAGCGCCTGCCCGAGGTGGATGATGCCTTCGCCACCCAGCTCGGCCTGCCCGACGTGGTGGCGCTGCGCGCGAAGGTCGCCGAGAATCTGCAGCGGGAATATGACGCGGTGGCGCGCCAGAAGGTGAAGCGCGCGCTGCTCGACCAGCTGGCCGAGGAAGCCGTGTTCGGCGTGCCCGATGGCATGGTCGAGGGCGAGTTCACCCAGATCTGGCAGCGCGTCGAAGCTGACATGAAGGAAGGCAAGCTCGACGCCGACGATGCCGGCAAGGATGAGGCAACGCTGAAGGCCGATTATCGCGCGATCGCCGAACGCCGGATAAGGCTCGGCCTGCTGCTGTCGGAAATCGGCCGGACCAACAATATCCAGGTCTCCGACGAGGAGCTGAGCGCCGCGATGCGCGCCGAAGCCGGCCGCTACCCCGGCCAGGAGAAGCAGGTGCTGGAGTTTTTCCGCAAGAATCCGCAGGCCGTGGACAGCCTGCGCGCGCCGATCTTCGAGGAGAAGGTCGTCGATTTCGTGCTGGAACTGGCCCAGGTCACCGAGATCGCGCGGACCCCGGCCGAACTGCAGGCTGCCTGACGGTGCGCGGGCAGGGGGTTTGCGCCCCCGCCCGCTTACACCATGTTGACGACAGTCTGGCAGAGTCGCCCCCATCGGAGGCGCGATGCCTTCGTGAAAGGGCCTTCCCATGCGTGACCGCGACCCTGTCGAGATCTACAATAACAGCCTCGTGCCGATGGTCGTCGAGCAGACCGCCCGCGGCGAGCGCGCCTATGACATCTATTCGCGCCTGTTGAAGGAGCGGATCATCTTCCTCACCGGTCCGATCTACGACCAGGTGGCCAGCCTGATCTGCGCGCAGCTGCTGTTCCTGGAAAGCGAGAATCCGAACAAGGACATCGCCTTTTACATCAACAGCCCGGGCGGCGTCGTGACCGCCGGCCTCGCGATGTACGACACGATGCAGTATATCCGCAGCCCCGTCTCCACGGTGTGCATCGGCATGGCGGCCTCGGCCGGCAGCCTGCTGCTGATGGCCGGCGCCAAGGGCAAGCGCTACGCGCTGCCGAACAGCCAGGTGATGATCCACCAGCCGTCTGGCGGCGCCCAGGGCCAGGCCACCGACATCGAGATCCAGGCGCGCGAGATCATCAAGACCCGCGCGCGGCTGAATTCGCTCTACGCGCACCACACCGGCCAGGCGATCGACGAGATCGAGCGTCGGATGGAACGCGACACCTACATGTCGCCCGAGGAAGCGATGGCTTTCGGGTTGATCGATGAGGTCGTGACGCAGCGGCCGATGCCGCCCGCCGAGGCGGCGAAGGCCTGATCACGGGTATTTTCCCGATGAGTTCGAGTTATGTTCATCGAACGTTCGAGACTTTGCCCCGACAGAACATCAGGCTAGACTCCTGGGAACAGAGCCTCCCCGCCGGGAGGGACAGGTCCTGCCGCGCCGCATCCAGGCGCGGCCCGGCCGGAGGCATTCGGAGCGCGCATGAGCAAGTCCGGCGATTCCAAGAACACCCTCTACTGCTCCTTCTGCGGGAAGTCGCAGCATGAGGTGCGCAAACTCATCGCCGGCCCGACCGTGTTCATCTGCGATGAATGCGTCGAGCTGTGCATGGACATCATCCGGGAGGAACACAAAACCCACCTGGTGAAGTCCCGCGACGGGGTGCCGACCCCACGCGAGATCTGCAAGGTTCTGGACGATTACGTGATCGGCCAGGACCATGCGAAGAAGGTGCTCTCGGTGGCGGTGCACAACCACTATAAGCGCCTGGCGCATGGCGGGAAGGCGGGCGAGGTGGAGATCGCCAAGTCCAACATCCTGCTGGTGGGCCCGACGGGCTCGGGCAAGACGCTGCTGGCGCAGACGCTGGCGCGCATCCTCGACGTGCCCTTCACCATGGCGGACGCCACCACCCTGACCGAGGCCGGCTATGTCGGCGAGGATGTGGAGAACATCATCCTCAAGCTGCTGCAGTCGGCCGACTACAATGTGGAGCGCGCGCAGCGCGGCATCGTCTACATCGACGAGGTCGACAAGATCAGCCGCAAGTCCGACAACCCCTCGATCACCCGCGACGTGTCGGGCGAGGGCGTGCAGCAGGCGCTGCTGAAGATCATGGAAGGCACCGTCGCCTCCGTGCCGCCGCAGGGCGGGCGCAAGCATCCGCAGCAGGAATTCCTGCAGGTGGACACGACCAACATCCTGTTCATCTGCGGCGGTGCCTTCGCGGGCCTCGAGAAGATCATCGGCGCGCGCGGCAAGGGCTCGGGCATCGGCTTCGGCGCCGAGGTGCGCGCCCCCGATGAACGCCGCACCGGCGCCATCCTGCGCGAGGTGGAGCCCGAGGATCTGCTGAAATTCGGCCTGATTCCGGAATTCATCGGCCGCCTGCCCGTGGTGGCGACGCTGGAAGATCTGGACGAGAAGGCGCTCATCGAGATCCTGACCAAGCCCAAGAACGCGCTGGTGAAGCAGTATCAGCGCCTGTTCGAGATGGAAGGCGCCAAGCTCAGCTTCACCGAGGATGCGATGAAGAGCGTCGCCGGCCGCGCCATCCAGCGCCGCACCGGCGCGCGCGGCCTGCGCTCGATCATGGAGAGCATCCTGCTCTCGACCATGTTCGACCTGCCCGGCCTGGATGACGTCGAGGAGGTGGTGGTCAACCGCGAAGTTGCGGAAGGCCGCGCCCAGCCCGTCTTCGTCTATGGCGAGCGGAAGCCGGAACAGGCCAGCGCGTGAAGGCGGGGCGCGGCTTGCGGGCCGCGCAGCCCCGCCCCATGTCTGTGACAACCACATGGCGTCGGGGATCGTGCCGCAAACCAGGGGTGCCCAATCCGGGGCGGCCGCTGGGGGCGATTCCCGGCCCGACTGTCCTTCGTGAGGTCCCCCATGGCCCCTGACACTGAAAGCCCCCTGCCGCGCGGCGAATTGCTGCCGGTGCTTCCGCTGCGCGACATCGTGGTGTTCCCGCACATGATCGTCCCGCTCTTCGTCGGCCGCGAAAAATCGGTCCGCGCGCTGGAATCGGTGATGCGCGAGGACAAGCAGATCCTGCTCGTCGCGCAGAAGAATGCCGCGCAGGATGATCCTGGCATCGACGATCTGTACCAGGTCGGCACCGTCTCCACGGTGCTGCAATTGCTGAAGCTGCCGGACGGCACCGTGAAGGTGCTGGTCGAGGGCGGGCGGCGCGCGCGCGTCGCGGCCTACAAGGGCACCGACCCGTTCTTCGAAGCCTTCGCCGCGCCGGTCGAGGATCCGGGGCCGACCGAAGGCCGCGAGATGGAGGCGCTGGCGCGCACCGTGGTCGCGCAGTTCGAGCAGTATATCAAGCTGAACAAGAAGATCGCGCCGGAGGTGCTGGTCTCGGTCAACCAGATCGAGGAGCCGGCGAAGCTGGCCGACACCGTCGCCAGCCACCTCAACCTGAAGATCCCCGAAAAGCAGGAGCTGCTGGAGATCGGCGGCGTCGGCCCGCGGCTCGAGCGCGTCTTCGCCCATATGGAAGGCGAGATCGGCGTCCTGCAGGTGGAAAAGCGCATCCGAAGCCGCGTGAAGCGGCAGATGGAGAAGACGCAGCGCGAATATTACCTGAACGAGCAGCTGAAGGCGATCCAGAAGGAGCTTGGCGAGGGCGAGGAAGGCCGCGACGAGGCCGCCGAGCTGGAGGCCAAGATCAAGGCCACCAAGCTTTCCAAGGAAGCGCGCGACAAGGCGATGGCCGAGCTGAAGAAGCTCAAGACCATGTCGCCGATGAGCGCCGAGGCGACGGTGGTGCGCAACTACCTCGACTGGATGCTGTCGATCCCCTGGAAGAAGAAGACCAAGATCCGCAACGACGTGGTCGCGGCGGAGGCGGTTCTCGACGCCGACCATTATGGCCTTGAGAAGATCAAGGAACGCATCATCGAATATCTGGCGGTGCAAAGCCGCAGCCCGAAGATCCGCGGGCCGATCCTGTGCCTGGTCGGGCCGCCCGGCGTGGGCAAGACCTCGCTCGGCAAGTCGATCGCCAAGGCGACGGGACGGAACTTCGTGCGCATGTCGCTCGGCGGCGTGCGCGATGAGGCGGAGGTGCGCGGCCATCGGCGAACCTATATCGGCTCCATGCCCGGCAAGGTCATCCAGGGCATGAAGAAGGCGAAATCCTCCAACCCGCTCTTCCTGCTGGATGAGATCGACAAGCTCGGCGCCGATTGGCGGGGCGACCCGTCGAGCGCCCTGCTGGAGGTGCTGGACCCCGAGCAGAACACGACCTTCAACGACCATTACCTCGAGGTCGACTACGACCTGTCGGACGTGATGTTCGTGACGACGGCCAACTCGCTGCGGATGCCCCAGCCGCTGCTCGACCGCATGGAGATCATCCGCATCCCCGGCTACACCGAGGATGAGAAGGTGGAGATCGCCAAGCGCCACCTGATCAACAAGGTGTCGGAGGCGAATGGCCTGAAGAAGGGCGAGTGGACGATCAGCGAGGACGCGCTGCGCGATCTGGTCCGCTACTACACGCGCGAGGCCGGCGTGCGCAGCTTGGAGCGCGAATTGTCCAGCATCGCCCGCAAGGCAGTGCGCGAGATCGTGGCCAAGAAGTCGAAGAAGGTCGCGGTCACCATCAAGAACCTCGACAAGTTCGCCGGCGTGCGGAAGTTCCGCTACGGCGAGGCCGAGGCCGAGGACATGGTTGGCGTGGTGACCGGCCTGGCCTGGACCGAGGTGGGCGGCGAGATCCTGACCATCGAAAGCGTCGTGGTGCCCGGCAAGGGCGCCACCAAGACCACGGGCAAGCTTGGCGACGTGATGCAGGAAAGCGTCAGCGCCGCCATGTCCTATGTGCGGTCGCGCGCGCCATCCTTCGGGCTGAAGCCGACGCTGTTCGAAAAGCGCGACATCCATGTGCATGTGCCCGAAGGGGCGACGCCCAAGGATGGGCCGAGTGCCGGGATCGCGATGGCTACCTCCATCGTCTCGGTGCTGACCGGCATCCCGGTGCGCCGCGACGTGGCGATGACCGGCGAGATCACGCTGCGCGGCCGCGTGCTGCCGATCGGTGGGCTCAAGGAAAAGCTGCTGGCGGCGCTGCGGGCCGGCGTCACCACCGTGTTCATCCCGAAGGACAATGAGAAGGATCTCGCCGAGATTCCGGAGTCGGTGAAGAAGGGCCTGACCATCATCCCGGTCAGCCATGTCGATGCGGTGATCAGCCAGGCGCTGGCGCGCCCTGTCGAGGCGATTTCGTGGGAGGAACCGGTGGACCCGCCGGTCGCCCCGCCTGCCGCCGAGGATAAGGGTGGCGTCCGCCCGCATTGATCCGGGCATGGGCTTCGGGCCGGGGGTGCCAGCCCCTCGGCCGCCAAGGCGATGCGAAGCAAAATGGCGGTTTTCTGCCGGATTTCGCGCGGCAGGTTGATTGACGGCGGCGAAGGCCTTTGCATAGTGTCTGGGACGGCGTGTCGGAGTCGGCCCGCTTGCAATCTCGAACCTTGACCCGACGGGGGGGTGCAACATGAACAAGCAGGATCTGGTGGCCGTTGTCGCCGAAGCTGGGGAAATGCCGAAGTCACGCGCGGGCGATGTGCTCGATGCCGTGTTCGAGGCGATCCAGAAGGCGCTGAAGAAGAAGCAGGAAGTCCGCCTGGTGGGCTTCGGCACCTTCTCGACCAGCAAGCGCAAGGCCGGCAAGGGCCGCAACCCGCGCACCGGCGAGGAGATCAAGATCCCCGCCACCACCACCGTGCGCTTCAAGGCCGGCAAGGGCCTGAAGGATGCCGTGAACTGATTCCGCCGCTTCGGCGCTGGTCTTGCAGGGCCGGTCCCCTCGGGGCCGGCCCTGTTTCGTTTAAGGGTCGGTAGGATTCTTCCGGCAATATTGGCGCATGCGAACGCTTGCCGGCCGGGGCACGGTGCCCGTCTACATCTACGAAACGGGCGATCTCGTGCGCTTGCGACGCGACGAGGGCGGGGCCATCAACACCGTTCGCGCTGGCGAATGGGGGCGCGTCACGCGCGTGCATCCCTGCGGCGCGCTCGATATCCGCCTTGGCGGCTATAGCCGCGGCAAGGATTCGACGCTGACGCGTGCGGTCGCCGTTCCCTCCGGGCGGGTCGAGCCCTGCGATGAGCAGGGGATGCCGCTCGGGCGCGGCTTCACCGCCGTCTGGGACACGCGGCGGCCGCGCTGATCCGGGCCGCCCACGGCCCGCCCTTGCCGGGCCGGCTGCACCCCGCTAATCGGCCAGCATCCCAGCCCGCCGGAGCCCCGCCATGGCCGCCATTGCCGACATCATCGCGCGCGAAGTCCTCGACAGCCGCGGCAACCCCACGGTCGAAGCCGAGGTGGTGCTGGACAGCGGCGTGATCGGCCGCGCCATCGTCCCCTCCGGCGCCTCGACCGGGGCGCATGAGGCGGTGGAGCTGCGCGACGGCGACAAGACCCGCTTCGGCGGCAAGGGCGTCACGCGCGCCTGTGCGGCCGTGGAGGGCGAGATCTTCGATGCGATCGGCGGGCTCGACCCGTTCGACCAGGTGAAGATCGACGAGACGATGATCGAGCTGGACGGCACGCCGAACAAGGCGCGGCTTGGCGCCAACGCGATCCTGGCCGTCTCCCTCGCGGTGGCGAAGGCGGCGGCGGCGGATCGTGACCTGCCGCTCTATCGCCATGTCGGCGGCGTCTTCGCGCGCACCCTGCCGGTGCCGATGATGAACATCATCAATGGCGGGCAGCATGCCGACAATCCGATCGACATCCAGGAATTCATGATCATGCCGGTCGCGGCCGGCAGCATCGCGGATGCGGTCCGGATCGGCTCGGAAGTGTTCATGCAGTTGAAGCGCGCGCTGCACGATGCCGGCCATTCGACCAATGTCGGCGATGAGGGCGGCTTCGCGCCGAACATCGGCAGCGCCGAGGAAGCGCTCGGCTTCATCGCCAAGGCCTGTGACGCGGCCGGGCACCGGCTTGGCGAAGATGTGATGCTGGCGCTCGACTGCGCGGCGACCGAATTCTACCGCGACGGCGTCTACGCGATGGAAGGCGAGGGCCGTACGCTGGATAGCGCCGGCATGGTCGAGTACCTGGCCGCGCTCTGCGCCAAGTTCCCGATCGTCTCCATCGAGGATGGCATGGCCGAGGATGATTGGGCTGGCTGGAAGCTGCTGACGGATCGTCTCGGCAAGACCGTGAACCTGGTGGGCGACGATCTGTTCGTCACCAATACCGAGCGTCTGCGCCGCGGGATCGAGAGCGGGACGGGCAACGCCATCCTGGTGAAGGTCAACCAGATCGGCACGCTGACCGAGACGCTGGAAGCGGTCGAAACCGCCCATCGCGCGGCCTATCGCGCGGTGATGAGCCATCGGTCGGGTGAGACCGAGGATGCGACGATCGCCGACCTGGCTGTCGCCACGAATTGCGGGCAGATCAAGACCGGCTCGCTGTCGCGCTCGGACCGCATCGCCAAGTACAATCAGCTGATCCGGATCGAGCAGGAATTGGGCTCGGCGGCGCGCTATGCCGGGCGCAGCGTGCTGCGGCGGTGAATTGACGCGTCATTAGCGTTCGAAACCCCTCGACACGCGGCGCGCGACCTGATTCTTTCGCGGTCCACACCATGGATCGCAGCCGGGATGGATGAGCTTCTCCTGCCGCCACCACCGCCGCGGCGCCCGACCTTTCGGGCGCGCGTCATGGCGTCGCTTGGCCTGCTGGTTTGGCCTGTGCTGTTCCTTGGCGTCTTCGCCTATTTCGGCTGGTCGAGCTGGTATGGCGACCGCGGGCTGCTGGCGCGCAGTGCGCTGGAGCAACAGATCCAGGCCGCGCGCGCCGATCTCACCCGCGCCGAGGAGATCGAGCGGGAGACGCTGCGGCGCGTGCAGGCGTTGCGCAGCGACCGTCTGGACCTCGACCTGCTCGATGAACGGGCGCGCCACATGCTGAACCGCATGGGCCGCGATGAGACGGCGATCCTCTACGGGCCGGAGCGCCAGCTTTTTTGAGCAATATGCGTTCAGATGGGTCGCGGTGCTGCCGCGACGCTGAACGCAGCGTGCCCTAGCAGGCTGATCGCCTTTGGTGGTGTCACCAAAGGCGTGAATCAGCCTGTCGGCAAAGGCTAGACTGTGATCAGCCTTTGTTGATCACAGTCTAGGGCGGCCACCAGTTAACCGCCAGTCGGTTAATTGTTTTTTTGCGACGCACAATCAAGGACTTACGGGCTTTCCTGTTTGGTATGGCGCTTGCGCGGCGCTGCGCCGCACCGTAGATGCTGGGGAAAGTTCGTTCGAGGAAGGAGTGCCGGCATGGCCGAAACCGCCGCCCGCAAGCCGCGGGGCAAGAGCGCCGCAACCACGCCCCCAGGGCTCAGCCGCGCCGAACTGACCCGCGCCTATCGCGACATGCTGCTGATCCGTCGCTTCGAGGAGAAGGCCGGCCAGCTTTACGGCATGGGGCTGATCGGCGGCTTCTGCCATCTGTACATCGGCCAGGAAGCCGTCGTGGTGGGCATGCAGCTGTGCCTGCAGGAGGGCGACCAGGTCATCACCAGCTACCGCGACCATGGCCATATGCTGGCCACCGGCATGGAAGCCCGGGGCGTGATGGCGGAACTCACGGGCCGCATCGGCGGCTATTCCAAGGGCAAGGGCGGGAGCATGCACATGTTCTCCCGCGAGAAGGGCTTTTATGGCGGCCATGGCATCGTGGGCGCGCAGGTGTCGCTCGGCGCCGGCCTCGCCTTCGCCAACTGGTATCGCAATGATGGCCGTGTCGCCGTGGCCTATTGCGGGGAAGGCGCCTCCAACCAGGGGCAGGTCTATGAGAGCTTCAACCTGGCCGCCCTGTTCAAGCTGCCCTGCGTGTTCGTGATCGAGAACAACAAATACGCGATGGGCACCAGCATGGACCGCGCCAGCGCGTCCCGCGACCTGTCGAAGAATGGCGCCCCCTGGGGCATCCCGGGCGAGCAGGTGAATGGCATGGATGTGGCGGCGGTGCAGGCCGCCGGGGCGCGCGCGGTGGCGCATGCCCGCGCCGGCCATGGCCCCTATCTGCTGGAAATGCTGACCTATCGCTATCGCGGCCACTCCATGTCCGACCCGGCCAAGTACCGCACCCGCGAAGAAGTGCAGAAGATGCGCGAGACCAGCGACTGCATCGAGACGCTGCGCGCCGTGCTGCTGGCCCAGCACAGCGTCACCGAGGCGGAGCTGAAGGCGATCGACGATGAGGTGAAGGCCATCGTGCAGGACAGCGCCGAATTCGCCCAGACCTCGCCCGAGCCCGACATCGCCGAGCTCTGGACCGACATCCTGGTGGAGGCGCGCTGAGATGACCCAGATCCTCATGCCGGCGCTGAGCCCGACCATGACCGAGGGCAAGCTCGCGCGCTGGCTCAAGAAGGAAGGCGATGCGGTGCGGTCGGGCGACGTGATCGCCGAGATCGAGACCGACAAGGCGACGATGGAAGTGGAAGCGGTGGATGAGGGCACGCTCACCCGCATCCTGGTGCCGGAAGGGACGGAGGCGGTGGCCGTGAATACCCCGATCGCCGAGCTGAATGGCGGCAGCGCCGCTGCCGTCGCGCCGGCACCCGCCCCGGTTGCCGCCCCCGTGGCCGCTCCGGTTGCCGCACCCGTCGCCCCGATCGCGGCCGCCGCCGAGCGCGACTGGGGCCCGACCCGCCCGATCACCGTGCGTGAAGCGCTGCGCGATGCGATGGCCGCCGAAATGCGCGCCGACCCGGACGTCTTCCTGATGGGCGAGGAAGTCGCCCAGTACCAGGGCGCCTACAAGATCAGCCAGGGGCTGCTCGAGGAATTCGGCCCCAGGCGCGTGATCGACACGCCGATCACCGAGCATGGCTTCACCGGCATGGCCGTGGGCGCGGCCTTCACCGGCCTGAAGCCGATCGTGGAGTTCATGACCTTCAACTTCTCGATGCAGGCGATCGACCAGATCATCAATTCGGCCGCCAAGACGCTGTACATGTCGGGCGGCCAGCTGGGCTGCCCGATCACCTTCCGCGGGCCGAACGGCGCCGCGGCGCGCGTGGCCGCCCAGCACAGCCAGTGCTACGCCAGCTGGTACGCGCATTGCCCGGGCCTGAAGGTGGTGGCGCCCTGGAGTGCGGCGGATGCGAAGGGCCTGCTGCGCGCCGCCATCCGCGATCCGAACCCGGTGATCGTGCTGGAGAATGAGATCCTCTACGGCCAGACCTTCGAGTGCCCGACCGACCCCGACTTCATCCTGCCGATCGGCCAGGCGAAGGTGGAGCGGGCCGGCACCGATGTGACGATCATCGGCTTCTCGATCATGGTCGGCATGGCGATGCAGGCCGCTGAGGCGCTGGCCGCCCAGGGCATCAGCGCCGAGGTGATCAACCTGCGCAGCCTGCGGCCGCTGGACATGGCGACCATCGCGCGCAGCATCGCCAAGACCCACCGCGTGGTGACGCTGGAGGAAGGCTGGCCCTTCGCCGGCATCGGCGCGGAAATCGCGGCGCAGATCATGGAGCATTGCTTCGACGAGCTGGACGCGCCGGTGCTGCGCGTGACCGGCGCCGACGTGCCGATGCCCTATGCCGCCAACCTCGAGAAGCTGGCGCTGCCGCGGCTCGAGCAGGTGGTGGATGCCGCCAAGCGCGTCACCTATCGCTGAAGGATCGCCACGATGGCCACGAACATCCTGATGCCTGCGCTGAGCCCGACCATGACGGAGGGCACGCTCGCCCGCTGGCTCAAGGCGGAAGGCGATACGGTGAAGTCCGGCGACATCATCGCCGAGATCGAGACCGACAAGGCGACCATGGAAGTGGAAGCCGTGGATGAGGGCATCCTCGGCAAGATCATGGTGGCCGGCGGCACCGCGGGCGTAAAGGTGAATGACGTGATCGCGGTGCTGGTGCAGCCGGGCGAAAGCGCCACGGCCGCGCCGGCACCTGTCGCCGCCGCCGCGCCGCCTGTGGCCGCGCCGGTCGCGGCGCCCATGGCCGCTGCCATGGTGGCACCTGCTGCCCCGGCGCCAGCCGCCGGGGACCGCATCATCGCCTCGCCGCTCGCGCGGCGCATGGCGGCCCAGGCCGGGCTCGACCTGGCGGGTGTGGCCGGCACCGGGCCGAATGGCCGCGTGGTGAAGGCGGATGTCGAAGCGGCGCTCAGCAAGCCCAAGGCTGCCGCACCCCTGCCGCGCGCGGCCTCGGTGGCGCCGGTGCCCGTGGATGTGCCCGTGCCGGTGCCCGCCGCGCGGCCCGCGCCGGTGGCCATCGCCGCGCCGCACACGGCGGTGCCGCACAGCACGATGCGCCGGGTCATCGCGCGGCGGCTGAGTGAGTCGAAGCAGCATGTGCCGCACTTCTACGTCTCGATGGATATCGAGATCGACGCGGCTCTGAAGCTGCGCGCGCAGCTCAACGCCACCTCGCCCAAGGATGGGCCGGGCGCCTTCAAGCTCTCAGTCAATGACCTGATCATCAAGGCCACGGCGGTGGCGCTGCGCCGCTTCCCCAACGTGAATGCGATGTGGTCGGACGACGCCATCCTGCAGCTGCACGATGTCGATATCTCGATCGCGGTCAGCATCCCGGACGGGCTGATCACGCCGATCGTCAGGCGGGCCGACCAGAAGGGTCTGGCGGCGATCAGCAACGAGATGAAGGATCTGGCCGCGCGCGCCAAGTCCGGCAAGCTGAAGCCGGATGAGTTCCAGGGTGGCGGCTTCTCCATCTCCAACATGGGCATGTATGGCGTGCGCGACTTCGCGGCCATCATCAACCCGCCGCAGGGCGGCATCCTGGCGGTCGGCGCCGGCGAGCCGCGGGCGGTGGTGAAGGATGGTCAGCTGGCCGTGGCCACCGTCATGACCTGCACGCTCAGCGTCGATCACCGGGTGATCGATGGCGCGCTGGCCGCCGAGTTCATCCAGGCGCTGAAGCGCATCCTTGAAGAACCGCTGTCGTTGATGCTGTGAGCCCAAGCTTCACGCTCCGCGACGCGACCGAAGCTGACCTGCCGGACATTGTCCGGCTGGTCCGCGCGCTGGCCGCGTATGAGAAGCTGCTGCATGAGGCGGTCGGGACGGAGGCGGATTTCCGCGCGGCGCTGTTCGGCCCGAACCCAAGCGTTTTCTGCACCCTGGCCGAAGCCGAGGGGAAGCTGGTGGGCCAGGCGATCTGGTTCCTGAACTTCTCCACCTTCACCGGCCGCCACGGCCTCTATGTGGAAGACATCTTCGTCGAGCCCGAATATCGGGGCCTTGGCATTGGCGAGGCCTTCTTCCGCCACCTGGCGGCGCTGTGCGCGGCGCGGGGCTGGGCGCGGATGGAGTGGCAGGTGCTCGACTGGAATGAACCGGCGATCCGCTTCTACCGGAAGATCGGCGCGCGCGGGATGGATGAATGGCGGGTGCAGCGCGTCGCGGGCGAAGCGCTGCACGCGCTCGCCGCAAAGGGGAGTGCGCGGTAATGGCTTCGGAAAAATTCGATCTGGTGGTGGTGGGCGGCGGGCCCGGCGGCTATGTGGCGGCGATCCGCGCCAGCCAGCTCGGCATGAAGACCGCGCTGGTGGAACGCGAGAATCTCGGCGGCATCTGCCTGAACTGGGGCTGCATCCCGACCAAGGCGCTGCTGCGTGCCAGCGAGATCAACCATCTGCTGCACACGCTCGACGCCTATGGCTTCGCGGCGGACAATATCCGCTTCGATTTCGCCAAGGTGGTGAAGCGCAGCCGGCAGGTGGCCGGGCAGCTTTCCGGCGGCGTGAAGCACCTGATGAAGAAGAACAAGGTTTCCGTCTTCGACGGCCACGGTCGGCTCGCCGGTGCTGGCAAGGTCGCCGTGAGCAAGGATGGCAAGCCGGTGGCGGAACTCGCCGCCACGCACATCATCCTGGCCACCGGCGCGCGGGCGCGCGTGCTGCCGGGGATGGAGCCGGACGGCAAGCTGATCTGGTCTTATCGCGAGGCGATGACGCCGGCTGCGCTGCCGAAAAGCATGATCGTCATGGGTTCGGGCGCGATCGGCAGCGAATTCGCCAGCTTCTACCAGAATATGGGCTGCAAGGTGACCCTGGTCGAAGTCATGGACCGCATCCTGCCGGTCGAGGATGCCGAGATCTCGGCCTTTGTCCAAAAAGCCTTCGTGAAGCAGGGCATGAATGTGCTGACCAATGCCCGCGTGCAGGGGCTGCGCCGCGCCGTCGACAGCGTGACGGCCATCATCGAGGCGGGCGGCAAGGTGCAGGACATCACGGCCGACCGGCTGGTCTCGGCCGTGGGCATCGTCGGCAATGTCGAGGATCTCGGCCTGGAAGGCACCAAGATCCGCGTGGAGAAGACCCACATCGTCACCGACGCCTTCGGCAATACCGGTGAGCCAGGCGTCTATGCCATCGGCGACCTGACCGGCGCGCCCTGGCTGGCGCACAAGGCCAGCCATGAGGCGACCATCTGCGTGGAGGCCATCGCCGGCCTGCATCCCCACCCGATGGATGTGCTGAACATCCCGGGCTGCACCTATTGCCGCCCGCAGGTGGCGTCCGTTGGCCTGACGGAAGCGCGCGCCAAGGAAGCCGGGCATGAGGTGCGTGTCGGCCGCTTCCCCTTCATCGGCAATGGCAAGGCCATCGCCATGGGCGAGCCCGAGGGGCTGGTGAAGACCGTCTTCGATGCCAAGACCGGCGAATTGCTCGGCGCCCACATGGTCGGCCCCGAAGTGACCGAGATGATCCAGGGCTATGGCATCGCCCGCACCCTGGAATCGACGGAGGCCGACCTGATGCACACGGTCTTCCCGCATCCGACCGTGTCCGAGACCATGCATGAATCGGTGCTGGACGCTTATGGCCGCGTGCTCCACATCTGATTGGCGCCGCCTGAACCAGGCGAATTGGGATGAGCGCACGGGCGTTCATCTCGCGCCGGGTGGCTATGATCTCTCGGCGGTGCGGGCGGGGCGGGGGCGGCTCGATGCCATTGTCGCGGCCGAGATCGGCGATGTGACGGGCCTCGCCATCCTGCACCTGCAATGCCATCTGGGCGATGACAGCATCGCGCTGGCGCAACGCGGCGCGGCGCGCGTGCTGGGCGTGGATTTCAGCCCGCCGGCGCTGGACGCCGCGCGCAGCCTGGCCGCCGAATGCGGCGCCGCGAATGTGGATTTCGTGCTGGGCGACGTGCAGCAGGTGCCCGCAATGATCCCCGCCGAGGCCGGCACCTTCGACCTGGTTTTTACCAGTTGGGGCACCATCTCCTGGCTGCCGTATCTGGATGGGTGGGCGGCAGGCATCGCCTTTGCGCTGAAGCCCGGTGGCGCCTTCTATTTCGCGGACATGCATCCGGTGGCCTGGGTGTTCGACGATGAGGGGCCGGCGGCACCGGGCTTCCCCGCCTGGCGCTACCCCTATTTCGAGCCCGGGCCGATCGCCTTCGACAATCCGGCCGACTACATGAATACCGAAGCCGTGCTCACGAACCGCCAGACCATCGAATTCCCCCACAGCATCGCCGCGATCCTGGGCGCGCTGCGGGGCGCCGGCCTTTGGCTCGACTGGCTGCATGAGCATCCGCGCATGGCGTGGAAGCAGTTCGCGGGCCAGGTGCAGGACCAAGACGGGATGTGGACCTGGCCGGACCGGCCCTGGCTGCCCCTCGGGCTCAGCCTGCGTGCGGTCAGACCCTCCCCGGAGCGCGCTGGCGCCTCTATATCTGCGCCATGACAGTTCGCGTCGAAATCGACCATCGGCAGGGCGCCGCCCGCCACCCGGAAAAGGCCCACCGGCCGGACAATCCGATCCAGCGGAAACCCGACTGGATCCGGGTGAAGGCGCCGACCCACCCCGTCTACCATGAGACGCGGGCGCTGATGCGTGAGAAGAAGCTGGTCACGGTCTGCGAGGAAGCGGCCTGCCCGAACATCGGCGAATGCTGGTCGCAGCGCCACGCCACCATGATGATCATGGGCGAGATCTGCACCCGCGCCTGTTCCTTCTGCAACATCACCACCGGCCTGCCCAAGGCGCTGGACGCCGATGAGCCGCGGCGCGTGGGCGATGCGGTGGCGCAGCTCGGCCTGCGGCATGTGGTGATCACCAGCGTCGATCGCGACGATCTGCCCGATGGCGGCGCCCGGCATTTCGCCGCCACCATCGCCGCCATCCGCGCCGCCGCCCCCGACACCACGATCGAAATCCTGACGCCCGACTTCCTGCGGAAGGATGGCGCGCTGGAACTGGTGGTCGCGGCCAGGCCCGACGTGTTCAATCACAATCTGGAAACGGTGCCCGCGCTATATCCCACCATCCGGCCGGGTGCGCGCTACTACCATTCGCTCCGCCTGCTGGATCGCGTGAAGCAGCAGGACCCGACCATCTTCACCAAGTCGGGCATCATGGTCGGGCTCGGCGAGAAGCGGATCGAGGTGTTGCAGGTGATGGATGATCTGCGAAGTGCCGAGGTGGATTTCCTCACCATCGGCCAATACCTCCAGCCGACGGTGAAGCACGCCGCCATCGAGCGTTTCGTGCCGCCCGCGGAATTCGACGAATATGCGCAGGCCGCCCGCGGCAAGGGTTTTCTGCTGGTCTCGGCCACGCCACTGACCCGCAGCTCCTACCATGCGGATCGGGACTTTGCCGCACTGCGCGCCGCGCGGCTGGCCAGGCTCAAGGCCGCCTGATGCCGACGCATGCCGAAAAGCGGGTGCTGCCCTTCACCCAGGAACAATTGTTCGAGATGGTGGCGGATGTGCGCCGCTATCCGGAATTCCTGCCCTGGTGCGTCGGCGCGCGGGTGATCACGCGCACCGAGGGCGAGCTGGTGGCCGACCTCACCATCGGCTTCAAGATGTTCCGCGAGACCTTCCGCAGCCAGGTGCTGCTGGACCGGCCGCAGCATGTGCATGTGCGCTACCTGACCGGCCCCTTCCGCTACCTGAACAATCACTGGCGCTTCCGCGCCGTGCCGGGCGGGACGGAGGTGGATTTCTTCGTCGACTTCGAATTCAAGTCGAAGCTGTTGCAGGCGGTGATCGGCACCGTGTTCAACGAAGCGGTGCGCCTGATGGTGCGCGCCTTCGAACGCCGCGCCGCCGTGCTCTACCGCCGCAGCACGCCGCCCGTCGCGTCATCCGCCACCGCCACACCCACCGCATGAGCTACCTTCTCTATGGCGACCAGGGTTCTGGCTCGGCGCCGGTCGAGATGGTTCTGGCGGAAATCGGGGCGCCCTTCGAAACCCGGCCCGTACCGCTGGAAGGCGACCACCAGCTTGCCGCGGACTATCGCGCGATCAACCCGATGGGCCGCCTGCCCACGCTGATCCTGCCCGATGGCACGGTGATGACCGAAAGCCTGGCCATCCTGCAATTGCTGGCCGATCGTCATCCCGAAGCCGCGCTGCTGCCACCGCCCCATGATCTCGGGCGTGCCGTCGCGCTGCGCTGGATGACGCTGGTGGCCACGGAATTCTACCCGCATGTCACGCGCTGGGATTATCCGGCGCGCTTTGGCGTGACAGCCGATCAGCTGCCCGCCCTGAAGGACCGCGCGCGCATCATGGCGCGCGAGGTCTGGCAGGTGATCGAGGCCCATGCCGGGCTCAGCGGCGACCCCGCCGCGCCCTTCCTGCTGGGCGCGCGCTTCACGGTGGCGGATGTCTACCTGGCCGTGCTGTCGCGCTGGTTGGGCGGGATTGAATGGACGCCCGCGCATTGCCCGAAGCTCGACATCCTGGCGCAGGCCGTGGCCGCGCGCCCGGCCATTACGCCGCTGTGGCATCGGCACGGCGCGGCGGGCGACGCTGCCAGCATCTGAGTGTTCGCGCGCGGCCGCCTTTGGCATAGTGCGCCGCCAGAGCGCAGGAGACACAAATTGGCCGGGTCCGAATTGTCGCAGACGGTGCTGCACTTCACGCCGAAGCGTCCCGATGCGGCCGCACCACCCATCCGCGTGAACCTCTATTCCGATACCCAGACCCGCCCCTCTGCCGGGATGCTGGAGGCGATGATGCGCGCCCCCTGCGGCGATGAGCAGAATGGCGACGACCCCAGCGTGAACGCGCTCTGCGATCGCATGGCCGCGCTGATGGGCAAGGAAGCGGCGGTGTTCATGCCGTCCGGCACCATGTGCAACGTCGCCGCCACGCTGACCCATTGCCGCCCGGGCGACGAGATCCTGGCGCATGAGACCGCGCATATCCTGACCAGCGAGGGCGGCGCGCATGCCGCGCTTGGCGGGTTTCAAATTTTGCCGCTGAAGGGCGCGCGCGGGATGTATTCGCCCGCGGAATTGCAGGCGCATATCCGCGGCAAGTCACGCCACACCCCGCCGCAGACGCTGGTGGAGGTGGAGCAGACGGCGAATATCGGCGGCGGGGCCGTCTGGCCGAAGGCGACGCTCGATGAGATCGCCGGCATCGCGCATGCGCACGGCATGGCGACCCACATGGATGGCGCGCGGCTGATGAATGCCTGCGTCGCCGCCGGCATCCCGGCCGCCGAGATGACGGCCGGCTGGGACAGCGTCTGGCTGGATTTCACCAAGGGCCTCGGCGCGCCGCTCGGCGCCGTGCTCTGCGGCTCGGCCGAGTTCATCGATGCGGCCTGGCGGTGGAAGCAACGACTGGGTGGCGCGATGCGCCAGGGCGGGGTTTCCGCCGCCGGCTGTTCCTACGCGCTCGACCATAATGTCGAACGCCTGGCCGACGATCATGCGAACGCCAAGGCGCTGGCGCGCGGCCTGGCGCAGATCCAGGGCGTCCATGTCGAGGCGCCGGACACGAACCTGGTCTTCTTCGACGTGACCGGCACCGGGCTGACCGCTGCCGAGGTCGTGCGGCGCGCGCGGGCCGAGGGGGTGCACCTGTCGCTGCTCGGCGGGCGCATCCGCGCCTGCACCCATCTCGACGTGACCGCGGCGATGATCGAGGAGGCGCTGCAAGTGGTCCGCAGCGCCGTCTCGAAGGCTTAGAGCCTGATCGCCTTTGGTGGAATCACCAAAGGCGTGAATCAGCCTCTAGGCAAAGGCTAGACTGTGATCAACCTTTGTTGATCACAGTCTAGGACCTGTTGAGAATTGGGATTCGCAAGGCGTTGGATTTGTGATTCAAGCTCTGGATGGAACGATTCGTACTGACGGATGCCCA
>Ga0247843_1001692_pt1 | contig 43259 bp, 22 predicted proteins | sample LaCruzMarch2017__FD_192420 | JGI IMG/M metagenome (GOLD analysis project Ga0247843, IMG submission 192420) | Freshwater microbial communities from meromictic Lake La Cruz, Castile-La Mancha, Spain - LaCruzMarch2017_8m | ecosystem: Environmental > Aquatic > Freshwater > Lake | place: Spain...
TTTTATCTTCCTCGATCTGCCGCACAGTATGCTCCTTCTGATGTTCTATTTCTATTAATTCCTGGTGTTTTTTCTGAAGTTCTTTTTGTTTCGCCGCTTCTACCGCCAGTGTCTTTGATTTGTAACGATGCTTTTGCAGTCTGGAAACCAACACCAAGGACAAAATGCCCAGTGCCACATAAAATATCCGCGCCAAAAGGCTCCTGTGAAACGGTGGATTGACCTTCAAAAGAATGGGTTGGCTTGTTATGACCTGCCCCAGAAAATTTTTGGTCTGCACACTGAACTCATACGCCCCTTCCTTAAGATTGGTGTATTCCTTGCTGGTCGCATGGGTCCATTCCCCGTAACCATCGTCAAAACCTTTCAGCCAATAGCGGAACAGTTGATTGCTCACTTCGTTGAACTGAAATGCTTCCACTTCAAACTGCAAAACTTTTGCCCGATAAGAAACGGTCAATTGCGGCGGGTTTTCAGATTTTATTCCAAAGGGTTTGTGCTCATACAAAATGCTGTCTTCCGCCACATTGACCACCCTGCTTACCATCAGCGGCCTTTCTTCGACCAAACGGTTTTCCAATTCGGGCCTGTACTGAATAAAACCTTCGTTGGCGTTGAACAACACGCCATTGTCGGTATGCACCGAAATATGCAGCAGGTCGTTGTTAAAAGAATAACGCAGCTGAAACACGGAGGAAGGCACAAATGTGTATTTTTCAGCACTGATTTGTTTGAAAAATCCGGCCATGTCTTCGGTGTAGACATGGACGTTTTTTTTATCGTCCTGCACCAATAAATAGACCTGCTGTTCCCCGATCACTTTGGAAAATGTTTCCGACTTTACGATGCGGTTGATGGATTGGTCAATCTTATACACGCCTTTGGGCGTGCCCAGATAAAGTTCGCTGTCAATTCGGCTCAAAATAATCTGCTCATCCGTAGGCAGGCCCTGCCCAACAGATATTTTGTTGGCAACCGCGGCGCTTAAATCAGGCGACAAGGACAGTTGGTACAAGCCTTTGTAGAACTGCCCGACCCAGATATTTCCTTCCCTGTCTTCTTCAAAAAAACGACTGGACTCCTCAAAGCCGTCAATTTTCCCGATGCCTTGCAATTCCATTTTTTCATTCATCCTGAAAAGGAACAAGCCCGAGTAGGTGCCGCCGATGGCAAACGCCGCATTTGATTGCAACTGTTTTACCTGCCACAATCCATGCGTGTGAGCGATCCGTTTAGCCGTCCCGTTCGCCAGCAGAAAAAGCCCCGTATGATGCCCGGCATAAAGTTTCCCAGCGATGTTTTGCATACCGTAGGCGGGGCCTTCCGTTCCTTTGAGGAACACGCTTTGGGCAGCGTTTTTCGCCAAAAAATAGATGCCGTTCGAGGTAGTATAATAAGTGCCTTCCTCCCTTTTGTAAGCTTCGTAACCACTTCCCTGGATGTTAATTTCCTGGTTAATAAAGCGCATAGGGGAGTTGATGTCAATGAGCGCAACCCCGTTTTGCATGCCCACCCATAAGTTCCCGGAGTAGTCCTGAAAGGCCCGCAAACAACCGTTCGACAATAAGCCATCCCGGGTGGTGATGTTTTCAACGGATTGTTTTTGCCAATCAAACAAGAACAGGCCAGCCGTTTGGGTAGAGATGGCCAAACGACTGTCCGAGAGTTGGAGTACATGGTTGACATACTTGCCCTGCAGTGCCTTACTCAAACCATCGTGTTTCCCTGCCACCCCATAAGACGTAGCGAATTCTATTTTCCCCGAATTATAAATCAGCAGGTATCCGCCATCCTGTGCGATGACCCCGGCGATGGCCTCGTTGCTCGAATTGTGCAGAAAAGGGGAAGCAACGAGCTCCTGGTCTTTTATCTCATAAAGTTGTCCTTGTCTGCTCTGGGCGAACAACTTTCCATTGGCTTGGAAGCTGCGATTAAAGCCATCCTTGTGCGCCAGAAAGGATATGGACTGGCCATCATAGATGTAAATGCCTTGAAAGGTGCAGAAAAAAACTTTTGAATGATGCAGGAAAACATCCCAAACTTCGTCGAAATCAGGAGCGGATTTCGGTATTTTATCCAAAAGCGACACCATGTTCCAGTCGCCATCGAAGTATCCGAATTCTCCCTGCGAACCAAAATACAAGCGGTCGGCTTTTTCATCGAACGCTAAGGAGCGTTGCTTCTTGCCAGTTTGGGTAGCATGTCGTTCCCATGACTTTCCATTGTAAGACAAGATGCCGAGGTTGTTTGCAACAAACAACGCCATATCTCTATTTTGGGCGAAGTCAATATTTTGTATCCCAGCTTTGTAGTCGGAAGGCCTAAAATTTTGAATAGGGTATTTTCCTGAAAATGCATAACTTGGCGAACCAAGTAAGAGGGCAAGCAGCAAGCATAAAATGTACTTTGTGTGTGGGAGGCTGTCATCGCCGTGAAAGTACACAAACTTCATAATTTGTTAATAATAAATGAGTTAGAATGGCAAAAGTATGATTTTGTAGTAGTCAAAAAAATGTTTGATGAAATATTTGATGAGGTCATATTTTTTTCTTCCCGAGTAGACCCGTTTTACATTTGAGCTCCTCAAAACCAAAAGAAAAATAAATGCATTTTGGCGACAGGAGAAAATATTCGTCAAATGCAATGTTTCACCTTATAATAGATGGTAATGAAAAAAACAGTACAAACATTGATGCTTTGCTTTCTCGCCTTCTCGGCGGTGGCCCAGGCTGACAAGGTTTCCATCGTAAACAACCAGGACGGGATGAAGCTGGCTGTCAATGGCAACGACTTCTTCATCAACGGCATGAACTGGGACTACACCCCCATTGGCGCCAATTACTCGTACAGCTTATGGAAGCAACCTGACGACGTTATCCGGGCGGCCCTTGATGCCGAAATGTCCTTATTGAAGAACATGGGCGTCAATGTAGTGCGACAGTACACCGGCGTGCCTGCCCGTTGGATTAAGTACATCTATGAAACCTACGGCATCTACACCATGCTCAACCACTCCTTCGGGCGCTATGGCCTGACGTTAAGCGGTGGCTGGGTGCCCAATACGGAATATGCAGACCCACGCACCCGGGAATTGCTGCTGTCAGAAGTAACGGCGATGACTGAGGAGTACAAGAATACACCCGGTCTCCTGCTGTTTCTGCTTGGCAACGAAAACAACTACGGACTCTTTTGGGAAGGTGCCGAAACGGAAGACATCCCAATTCAGGATCGAAAATCCACTGCAAGGGCAACGGCCATGTACAAACTCTTCAATGAAGCAGCAGTGGCCATGAAAGCCATTGACCGGTTACACCCTGTGGCGATGTGCAACGGCGACCTGCTGTTCCTGGACATTATTGTGAAAGAGTGCAAGGATGTAGACATATATGGTACCAATATGTACCGGGGCGCTTCCTTCGGAGATGCTTTCAAGCGAGTCAAGGAGGAGTATAAAAAGCCCATTTTGTTCACCGAGTTTGGCGCGGATGCGTTCAACGCCCGTGATAACGAAGAAGACCAGCAATCGCAGGCTTATTATATGGTGAGCAATTGGAAAGAAATTTACGAAAACGCGGCAGGGCTGGGCAAAGCAGGCAATAGTCTCGGCGGTTTTACTTTCCAGTTCAGCGATGGCTGGTGGAAATTTGGGCAGACCACCAACCTCTCCCTTCACGACAATAATGCCTCCTGGAGCAACGGCGGCTATCAGAACGATTATGCCGAGGGTGAAAATAACATGAACGAAGAATGGTTCGGCATCTGCGCCAAAGGCCCGAACAACGAAAGGGGACTTTACCAACTGTACCCGCGTGCAGCCTACTACGCGCTGAAGGAAGCCCACCAACTGAACCCTCTGGAGAAGGGCACGACCCTTGCTTCGGTGGAGAATCATTTCTCGGGCATAATGCTCATGGATGCCGTGGTCAAAGCACGGGGAGACAAGGCCGCCCTCACCGGCGAGCAGTCTAAAAAAGTGCGCATGAGCGAGCTGCGGGCAGACTTCTACACGTTCAGCACGGGCGGCGACCTGATTTCAACCCCCAAAGATCCCGTTCCTGGCAGGGCGGCCTATCCCGACCAATTGGGATTCGACCATATGGAGTCCTTTTTTATTGGTGTAGAAGCCAATCCATCCGAAAGTTTCCGGGCCAACGTGTCATTCAACATCCTTGGCAATGTGGCCACCAACCCCATCAACGAGATATTTTACGAAAACCGGGGCAGACCTCAAACCGCCCTATCGCTCAATCCGGCCACCAATCAACTCGAAAGCATCACGTTGGGCGATGTAGAACGCTTCAAGGTATATCGGGCGGATGTCACTTGGAACGCCAAACAATTTGACCTGAAAGGCTTCTACCGTACCGGGCATTACCACTGGGGTTATGAAGGCGACTTTTTCGGTTTTTACCCCGAAGCTAACTACGGCCCAAACATTGACCTTTACAATGGCGAAGCGCCGTTTGGTTTCGAATTAACGGGCAAAAAAGTGTTCAAACATTTTAAAGTGGCTTTCGGTCCTCAATTGTGGTGGGGCGCCAACCCGGCGATTCTGGCGAAATACAGCCGGAAAGTCGGCAAATATGACATAACCGGTATTTTCCACGAAGACCTGGATGTGCAAGCGCCTGCTGTGAGTTCATTCGCAGTACCAATTCCTCCCACGCGCAGGGCCGCATTGCACCTGAAAAGGAAACTGGGCCAATTTGGACTCGAAGCGGGCGGTATCTGGTCGAACTCGAACCGCGTGGGCGAAGTTTTCCAGGTAACACGCCAAACAGCAGACGGGAAGTACGAGGTCTATCAGGATGAAACCACCATGGACGACACCTGGGGCGGAAAACTGAAGATGACGTATGCTTCCGGTGGATTCCAATGGTATGCCCAAGGGGCCGCCCAGGGCCTCCTCGCACAGGGTGGAGCGGATTATACCAAGACCTTCGCCGGCTGGCGACTCAAGGACAGCGGAAGCGGCAACCAATTTAACTTCCTTTCCGGCTTCACCGTTGGTTTCGGCGATCTCCAGGTTGCTCCTAACTTCCTCTGGCAGAAACCAATCGAAGACCCCATGTCTGCAGAAGCACCTGCACCTGCGCGTCTAAGAAACATTCTGGATGATCCATTTGCGGTGCGTTCAAACCGGGAAACCGTGGCGGGTGAAATCCTTTTCACCTACGACCCCACTCCCGGTACCTGGATGTACGAATGGGACAATGATATTGCCGAAGACGCAAAGTTCGCGCTTAGCAGCGGTTTCGTTTATCGCCACCTGCCTACCAGCCAGGACGCGGCCATCGGTATCCTTGGCGACGGGCGCACCATTTTCGCATTCCCTAATGCTGCCCCCGCACAAGACCTTTGGGAGGCTTATGCCCGTATAATATCCAAGTTAACACCCGACTTCGGAATTGTGGCCAACGTTTTTGCTGGAACGGCCCAGGCCAACGGCAGCGATGCCAGGCTCATCAAACGTTTTGGCGGCGATTTGCGCGCTATCTATAAAAAGACAAAACTCACTACCATGGTCAAGGTGAACGATTGGGGTCCTTTTGACTACCACCGCGACTTCAACCTGACCTTCCCGCTACAGCTTATGGCGGATATTTCCACAAGCCTTGCAAAACCATCCTGGTTTGAACTCCCCAATTCCCGTCTGGGGCTCCGCTATCTCTGGCGCTCGCTCGACCGGTATTCACCCCGCTACTCCCCGACAACAAAAATTGATGCCCGTGGGGACGTTGTTCCCGACCCCACCGCTATAGGTTTCGGAAACGGACAGGAATGGGAAATACAGACCTATTTGCAAATCAACATTGGCAATTAACAAACAACACAAAAAGTCTGTCATGAAAAATATTAAATTTAAAATATCAGCCCTTACCCTGCTCACGGCACTGACCTTGTTGACCGTGATTAGCTGCAAGAGAGAACTGGAGGACCTAGAACCGGCCACTTTTCCCACCACGGCAGAAGTATTCATTGACGGGTTCAGCGCAGGGCTGAACTACGGCGCCTTCGGCGGTTCAAAAGTTACCGCCTTCGACGTGGACACAGAGGTAAAATACAAAGGCTCCTCTTCCATGAAATTTTCTGTGCCAGATGCTGGAGACCCCAAGGGAGCTTACGCGGGCGGCGCCTATTTCACTTCCGTAGGGCGAGACCTGTCAGGCTACGATGCATTGACCTTCTGGGCCAAGGCCTCCAAATCGGCTTCGATTGACGTGCTTGGTTTCGGTACTGACTTTGGGGAGGCAAACTTCCTGGTCACGCTGCCGAACGTACCGGTCAATACCAACTGGCAAAAATACATCGTCCCCATCCCTGATCCATCGAAACTGACACAGGAAAGGGGCATGTTTTTTTACTCGGAAGGCCCGGAAGACGGTCTTGGTTACACCTTCTGGATTGACGAATTGAAGTATGAAAAATTGGGAACCCTTGCCCATCCAAGGCATGTCATGTTGGATGGACAAGACCAGGCGTTTTCGGTGGAAACAGGTCGGAAACTCACCATCGGAGGGCTAAAATCTACCTTCAATTTGCCGACCGGCGTAGACCAAACCGTATTGGTTTCCCCGGCATATTTCACTTTTTCTTCTTCCGACAACGCTGTGGCTACGGTAAATAATAAAGGCGTTGTCACGGTGCTTGATGCCGGGACTGCCGTCATCACGGCAAAAGTTGGCGATCTGGATGCCGAGGGCTCTATGACCATCAATTCAATCGGCGCCCTTGTTGGCCCAACCACACCAGCGCCTATTCCAACCGTCAGTGCGGACAGCGTGATTTCCCTTTTCAGCAATGCCTATACGAACGTCAACGTAGACACCTGGAACACCCGCTGGCAATTTTCAACGGCTGAAGATGTTGACCTGCAGATCGCAGGAGACGATGTGAAGCGGTATAGTGCGCTCAATTTCGTGGGCATCGAGTTTGCTTCCCAGACCATCAATGCAACGGCCATGACGCATTTCCATTTGGACATCTGGACGCCCGATCCGACCGATCTCCCCAAAGCCTTCAAGGTGTTGCTCGTAGATTTCGGCGCGAACGGGACTTTTGGCGGTAACGACGATTCTCAACAGGAACTGGCCTTCACCCGCCCAACCCTTGTTTCAAACCAATGGGTGAGTTTGGACATTCCACTGTCCAATTTTACGGGATTGGTGAACAGGGCCCACCTCGCCCAACTGGTGCTATCCGGAGATGTGCCCAATGTGTATGTGGACAATGTGTATTTCTACAACGCAGGATCCGTGACACCGACCGCACCAACCACTGCTGCGCCGATACCTACCCGTAATCCTGCGGACGTAATCTCTGTTTTCAGTGATACCTACACGAATATTCCCGGGACAGATTTCAATCCAAACTGGGGGCAGGCCACCGTAGTTACCCAAGTGCCGGTTGCAGGAAACAACACCTTGCGTTATGGGGGCTTGAACTTCCAGGGGACGCAGTTTGCCAGCAACATCGATGCCTCTGGCATGACCCACCTGCACCTCGATGTCTGGTCGGGTAATTCAAGCGCTTTAAACGCGTACCTCATCAGCCCCGGCCCGATTGAAAAGGCCTTTGCGCTCACGGTGCCCACCAACGGCTGGTCAAGTGTGGACATTCCATTGGCTAGTTTTTCCCCGGTTGCACTCAATAACCTGATTCAATTTAAATTTGAAGGCAACGGCGATATTTACCTGGACAACCTGTACTTCTACAAACAAGCCAGCGGCGGTACGGATCCAACAACGGCGGCACCAACGCCAACGTATAATGCCGCCAATGTCATATCCGTGTTCAGCGATGCCTACAACAACATCGCCGGAACAAACCTCAATCCTGGTTGGGGCCAAGCCACTGTTGTTACCCAGATACAGGTTGCGGGCAACAATACGATGTTATACACCGGCTTGAACTACCAGGGTATTGAGTTAGGCAGCAGTCAGAATGTGAGCGCTATGACCCATTTGCACCTCGATTTCTGGACGGCAAACTCCACGGATCTAAGGGTGTTCCTCATCAGTCCGGGGCCTGCGGAGAAGGCATATGCTTTGACGGTACCGACCTCCGGCTGGACGAGCATTGATATTCCTTTGACGGAATTCAGCCCGACGGTGAATCTGGCTAATGTTTTCCAGTTCAAATTCGAGGGCAACGGGAAGATTTACCTCGACAATATTCTATTTCACAACTGATTTTCCTTTCAACTTTAACCTGCACAATAACAATAGCCATGAGATGGAATCCTTCAACGCTGATCAATAGCTTTTTGCTTATCGTAGTTTCTTTCGCCTTTTTTGGCTGCAAGGATGATGATAATGCCATTATAGACCGCAACTACCAATTGGTTTGGGAAGATGATTTCGCTGGTCTGGCCGGTACCGCTCCAGATGCTACGAAATGGACCTACGACATCGGGATCGGCCCAGGAAATGACGGCTGGGGCAATAATGAATTAGAATATTACACCGATCGCCCTGAAAATGCCGCCCTCGATGGAGCTGGCAATCTGGCCATTACTGCACGAAGTGAAAGTTTTGGGGGGCGTTCTTTCACCTCGGCCAGATTGAACACAAAAGGGATTTTTACCCAGGCTTACGGTCGTTTTGAGGCCCGTATTAAAATGCCCTGGGGGCCTGGAATCTGGCCGGCTTTCTGGATGCTGGGCGCCAATATTGACGAAGTTGCATGGCCAAAGTGCGGCGAAATTGACATCATGGAATACCGCGGGCAGGAACCAAACCTGGTGCATGGTTCCTTGCATGGCCCCGGTTATTCGGGAGGAGCGGCCATCACTAAAAGCTTTGGCTTCACCAACGACCGTTTCGATGTGGGCTTCCATCTTTTTGCTGTTGAATGGGGTGAAGATTACATTGATTATTACGTTGATAATACCCTTTATCAGCGAATCAGGCCGGACGATGTGCCGGGAGAATGGGTATATAACCAACCCTTTTTCATCATCCTGAACGTGGCCATAGGCGGCAATTATGTGGGTTTTCCAACGCCACAAACGCCATTCCCACAAACCATGCTGGTGGACTATGTAAAGGTTTACAAGGAGGCCAATTGATTGAGATATGAAACTACAATCCGCCCAAATAGGCGCCGATAGCTATTTTAAAATATCGGACAGCGATACAATTCGCCCGTTCTTTATGAGCATTGTCAGTGACTCTGATCACTGGATGTTTATTTCCAGCAATGGCGGATTGAGCGCGGGACGAAAAAATGCCGATTATGCACTGTTCCCGTATTACACCGACGACAAAATAACGGAGTCGGCAGAATTAACAGGCAGCAAGTCCATATTTCTGGTTCAACAAGGTGGTATTCAACATATCTGGGAGCCCTTTTCAAACCGATATGAAGGCATACACCGCAGCAGCCGGAATTTGTACAAGCATATTTTCGGGAATAAAATCATCTTCGAGGAAATAAACCACGACCTGCACCTGAGCTTTCAGGTGGAATGGAATTCCAGCGACCAATTTGGTTTTGTCCGGAAATCAAGACTGATCAATCAGGCATCTGAAGCCGTCCATATTGCGCTGCTGGACGGCATCCAGAATATCATGCCCTACGGCGTGCCCAGCAGTTTGCAGAACAGTGCCAGCAACCTCGTGGACGCTTACAAGCGGAGCGAATTGGACAAGGCGACGGGCTTGGGTATTTTTGCATTAAGCGCCATCATCGTGGACAAAGCCGAACCCAGCGAGGCGCTGAAAGGCAATGTGGCGTGGTCGCTCGGCCTTGAAAACCCGACCTATTTACTTTCTTCTCTGCAACTCGGCGCATTCAGAAAAGGCGCTCCACTCCTTCAGGAAGAAGATGTTAAGGCAGAAAAAGGCGCCTATTTTCTACATAAGGAAATAGCCCTGGCGCCTCAGGAGGAAAAAGAATGGATGATGGTCGCCAATGTGAACCAAAGCCATGCGGCAGTAGCCCAACTGTTGGACTTAATCAAGAATGAAAAAGGTTTATACCAACTCGTCAACCAGGATATAGCCGCCGGAACCAAACGCCTGCTCGCGCTCAACGCCGCCGCCGATGGGTTGCAATTGAGTTCCGACCATCGCCGGGATACGCGCCATTTCTCCAATGTGCTGTTTAACATCATGCGGGGCGGCATTTTTGATCAAAATTATCAAATCGAAAAATGGGATTTCAGCCATTATTTGTCCAAGGCCAACAAAACCGTTTTTGAACAGGCAAAACCAGTTTTGGACAAATTGCCCGATGTTTTTTCCTTTTTTGAGGTAAGAAAAATAGCGCTGGAGAGCGGGGATGCTCATTTCACGAGGTTGTGTCTCGAATACATGCCCCTTAAATTCAGCCGCAGACACGGCGACCCCAGCCGCCCCTGGAACTGGTTTTCCATCAATACCCGTAACGAAAAGGACGGCTCGAAAATCCTGGATTATCAAGGCAACTGGCGGGACATATTCCAAAACTGGGAAGCCTTGGCGCACTCCTACCCGGCATTCATTGAGAGCATGGTGTATAAGTTTTTGAATGCGACCACCTTCGATGGATACAACCCCTACCGCGTGACCAAAGATGGTTTTGATTGGGAAACCATAGAGCCAGACAACCCCTGGTCGTACATCGGCTATTGGGGCGACCACCAGATTATCTACCTGCTGAAGTTCCTGGAATTCATGGAAGACCATGAACCCGGTCAAATGGAAAGTCTTTTCGACAAAGCATGTTTCGTATATGCCAATGTACCTTATAAGATAAAAAGTTATGAGGACACGCTAAAAAACCCAAAAGACACCATCGAATTCAACCATGAATTGGAAAAGGAAATCCATTCGTTAAAAGAAAGAATGGGCGCTGACGGGGCCTTGGTGCTGGATGAAAAGGGCAAGATCCACACCGTTACGTTCGTGGAAAAAATATTGGCAACCGTATTGTCCAAATTGTCCAATTTCATTCCCGAAGCCGGCATTTGGATGAACACCCAGCGACCCGAATGGAACGATGCCAACAACGCCCTGGTGGGCAACGGCGTTTCGGTGGTCACCCTGTGTTATTTGCGGCGGTTTTTACATTTTTTCAAAAAAGTATTGGCTGCTTCGGAATCGAGAAACGCCCACATTTCTTCGGAGATGTTGGTTTTCCTGAATGGCGTGTCTGAAACATTGAATCAGCACCAGCATTTGCTTTCCGGTAAAATCAATGACCAGGATCGCAAACGGATATTGGACGGTTTGGGGAAAGCTGGAAGCGCATATCGCACCCAATTGTACAGCCAGCCGTTTTCAGGTGAAAAACAGGGCGTTTCCCTGAATGAGATAGCGCAGTTTTTTGACCTGAGCCTGCGCTTTTTGGAACATACAATTGATGCCAATAAAAGGCCGGACCATTTGTACCACGCCTATAATTTGATGACACCCGAAAGCGACAACTCCGTTTCTATTGCCTATTTGAGCGAGATGCTGGAAGGGCAGGTGGCCGTGTTGAGTTCCAAATATTTATCCGGCCAGGAGTCAGTCATATTGCTGGAGCATTTGAAAAAAAGCAAATTGTTCCGGCCCGACCAATACAGCTATCTGCTTTATCCCAACAAGGATTTGCCGGGCTTTTTTGAGAAAAATAATTTGCCAAAAGAAGCCGTTGGACAGTCCAATTTGCTCACACAACTGGTATCTGACGGCAATGTGGACATTATTGAAAAGGATATCAATGGGGTGTACCATTTCAACAGCAATTTTAAAAATGCCGGCGACCTGAACGCTGCATTGAACGAGCTGTTAAAAACAAAATATGCCCCCCTCGTTGACAAGGATCAAAAACGGGTATTGCAAATATTCGAGGACATCTTCAACCACAAAGCATTCACCGGGCGATCCGGTACTTTTTTCGGCTACGAAGGTTTGGGATCCATTTATTGGCACATGGTGTCTAAACTTCAGTTGGCTGTGATGGAAAGTTGCCAGAAAGCCGTTGATGAGGGGGAAAGTGCAGCGATCGTAGGCCAATTGCTGGATCATTATTACGAAATCAACGAAGGCATTGGCGTACATAAATCTCCGGCGCTGTATGGCGCCTTTCCAACCGACCCTTATTCCCATACACCTGCCGGGAAAGGCGCACAGCAACCTGGCATGACCGGGCAGGTCAAGGAGGATATCTTGAGCAGGTTCGGCGAGTTGGGCGTTTTGGTAAAAAATGGCCAACTCTGTTTCAATCCATGCCTGCTGCGGAAAAGCGAGTTCCTGAAAGAAGCCACCGTGTTTGAATATGTGGATGTACAACAGGAATTCAGACAATTACCACTCGAAAAAGGGTCACTTTGTTTCACCTATTGTCAGGTGCCCATCGTGTATACGTTGGCAGCAGAAAACCGCCTGACCATTACGTATAAAAACAGCGCGCCGACCCAATTGAACGACTTAACCGTAGACGAAACCAACAGTCTGAAAATGTTTGAAAGAACAGGGGAGATCATTCAAATCAAGGTTCAAATCAAGGCATCTATCTTGAAATAACATGAAAAGAAGATGGCAAACAGCGGGTATTCTGTTGGCTTTAGCCTTCATTTTTTCGGGCCATACCTGGCGCCTTGACAAACCATATCAAAATAGAAAAGCATTGACAGCGAAAGACATCCTGGGTAATCCCAAATATTTGGCCATTTCTTACGGTGGGTACCGGGAAAACAGCCGTGCCTTGCAGCCGACGGTGGAGCAATTGAAAGAGGACATGAAAATCCTCGCTGCCATGAACATCAGGGTGTTGCGTACCTACAATACCAAATTGGCGGAAGTCGCCAACTTGCTCAAGGCAATACGTGCATTAAAACAAGAAGACCCCGATTTCGAGATGTATATCATGTTGGGCGCATGGATTGATTGTCGGAGAGCACACACCAATCATCCCGATCATCATCATGAAGATGAGGAGGCCAACGCCGGAGAAATCCAAAGAGCGGTGGATATGGCCAGCCAATACCCGGATATTGTAAAAATCATCGCCGTAGGCAACGAAGCGATGGTACACTGGGCAGGCAGTTATTATGTGCAGCCCTGGGTGATTTTAAAATACGTAAACCAACTGCAAGCACTGAAGAAAGCAGGCAAATTGTCCAAAGACCTGTGGATTACCAGTTCTGACAATTTCGCCTCCTGGGGCGGCGGCGGAGCAGAATACCATCTGGAAGATTTGACCAAATTGTTCAAGGCGGTTGATTACGTGTCCATGCATACCTATCCTATGCACGACACCCATTACAACCCCGCTTTTTGGGGCAATTTCGAGGGCGAGGAAACGCTGTCCGATGCAGCTAAAATGGTTGCTGCGATGACCCGCGCCAGGGACTATGCCGTTTCGCAATACCAAAGCGTGGCAAAATACATGAAAAGATTGGGCATTAAAAAACCCATCCATATTGGAGAAACAGGATGGGCCAGCGCCTGCAATGGTCACTACGGAACCGACGGCTCCAAAGCGACCGACGAATACAAAGAAGGGCTTTATTACCAGATGATGCGGGAGTGGACCGATCGGGAGCGCATCGCCTGCTTTTACTTCGAAGCTTTTGACGAAATCTGGAAGGATGCAGGAAATCCCGGAGGTTCGGAAAACCACTTTGGATTGTTCACGATTGACGGAAAAGCAAAATACGCCATTTGGGATTTGGTGGACAAGGGTATTTTTGAAGGGCTGTCAAGAGATGGGAATCCCATTGTAAAAACGCAAGGTGGAAACAAAGCCACCCTGCTCCAACAGGTACCGCTTCCCCCGGTAAAACAGGGAAAGGCGGCTGGCCATTGACGATTCTTAACCTATTCATCATGAGGGCATTGATAAAAACCGGCTACACTTTTTCTTTCCTTGTTATGCTCAGTGCTTGTACCACCGGAGATCAGAAATTGGACGTGGAAGTTTTTGAAACCTCTGCAAGCGGCAACAAGCTTCTGCTGGTCAAGGATTTCCCCGTTGCGGAAAAAACAGTGACCATCAAGCTCCTGCCGGATCAAAAATTCCAAACCATCACCGGGTTCGGAGGCTCGTTTACGGAATCATCGGCCTGGCTGTTGAATCAAATGAGCAAGGAAAACCGCAGCAAGATTTTGGAAGCCTATTTTGGGGAAACCGGCGCCCGCTATTCCCTGACCCGCACCCATATCAACTCCTGTGATTTTTCTTTGAAGCATTACTCCTATGCCCCGGTGGAGGGCGACACCCTGTTGAAAAGTTTTTCTATCGAGGAAGACCGGAGCGATATCATCCCGATGATCAAGGATGCAAAAGCGATTTCCAAAGAAGGGTTCAAAATCCTTTCCTCTCCCTGGACAGCCCCGCCCTGGATGAAAGACAATAATAAATGGGTGGGCGGAAAATTACTGCCGGCGTATTACGATACCTGGGCCTTGTTTTTTTCAAAATATATAGATGCTTATAAATCGGAGGGCATTGACATCTGGGGGCTAACGGTAGAAAACGAACCGCTGGGCAATGGCAACAACTGGGAGAGTATGCTCTTTACGCCGGAAGAAATGACCCGATTTGTGCAAAATCACCTGGGCCCAAAACTGGAATCCGACGGGAAAGGCCATGTGAAAATTTTGGGCTATGACCAAAACCGCGAGCATTTGCAGGAATGGGTGGACGTGATGTACCGGGATCAAGCCGCTTCAAAATATTATGCGGGCGCTGCCATACATTGGTATGCCAGCACTTTTGACGTTTTTCCCGATGCACTGCAATACGCGCACAACAAAGCTCCCGGGAAACACCTGATTCAATCAGAAGCCTGCGTGGATGCAGAAGTGCCGCATTGGCAGGACGACGCCTGGTACTGGAGCCCGGAAGCCACCGACTGGGGCTGGGACTGGGCGCCGGAAAAAGACAAACACCTGCACCCAAAATACGCCCCCGTGAACCGCTATGCAGGGGACATCATCGGCTGCCTCAACAACTGGGTAGACGGCTGGATTGACTGGAACATGGTATTGGACAGACAGGGCGGTCCTAACTGGTTCAAAAACTGGTGTACCGCCCCCGTCATTGTTGATCCTGCAGCAAACGAGGTGTACTTCACGCCCCTTTATTACACCATGGCCCATTTCAGCAAATTCATCCGGCCAGGCGCGGTGCGGATTGGGTTTGAAAATGCAGACAACACCATCCAGATCACTGCTGCCCAAAACCCCGATGGCTCCATTGCAGTGGTGGTTTTTAATCCGACAGAAAACGAAAAACAGCTCACACTCTCTGTCGGCAAAAAATCCACCCAAATAAAAATCAGTAACAAAGCGATTCAAACCATAGTGTTAAATAAACGAAACACCAACCATGAGTAATTCAGAAACACCCTCGCAAAAAGTTCCTTTCGGGCAAAAGGTTGCCTTTGGACTGGGTATGCTGGCCAATCAAATGTTCCCCGCTGCTTTGGGGATATTTATGGTTGTGCTGGTACAGGATTTAGGATTCCCGGGCTGGATGTGGGGCCTATTGTTTTTCCTTCCCAGATTCTATGATTCCATCATTGATCTTATTATGGGATTTGTCACAGACAATACCCGCTCCAAATGGGGCAGACGCAGGCATTATGTATTTATAGGCGCCATTATACTGGGCGTTTCATTTATAGCGATGTGGCAATTGCACCGGGAAAATAGCCTGGAGTACAACTTCACCTATTTCCTGATTTGGTCTTTTATATTCTACACTGGACTGACCATTTTCAGTATTCCTTATGTAGCTATGGGTTATGAGATGACGAGTGATTTCCATGAGCGCACCAATATCATGGCCGTAGCACAATGGATCGGGCAATGGGCCTGGGTCATTGCGCCCTGGTTTTGGATCGTGATGTATGACCCTGCCTGGTTTGAAAATGCTGATACGGCTACCCGATCACTTTCGGTAGGCGTGGGCTTGTTTTGCATGATTTTGGCGATGATTCCGGCAATTTTCATCAAAAGCAAATCCACCTTAGATGATGACAGCCTCATTCCATTGAGCCTGAAGAATATTGGCGGGGGCCTCAAAGAAATACTGAGCGGGTTCAAGGCTGCCTTTGTAATTGTTCCCTTCAGAAAACTGTGTATTTCGACCTTTTTGATTTTTAATGCCTTCAACACGGTAGCCTCCTTCTCCTTCTTCATCATTATTTATTATCTGTTCAACGGCAATGCAAAAGACGCAGGCGTGTGGCCAACTTTATTCGGAAGTGTAGGGGCCCTGGTGACCACTTTTGCGGTGATACCTACCGTAGCTTGGATGTCCAAAAAAATGGGCAAGAAAAATGCCTTCATGCTTTCCCAGGGTATCTCCATTATCGGGTATATTTTGTTCTGGTTCCTTTTTGTGCCAGGCAAACCGTTCATGTTCATGTTCGCGCTTCCGTTCTTTTCCTTTGGTATCGGCAGTTTGTTCACCCTGATGATGTCTATGACTGCGGATGTATGCGATTTGGACGAATTGAATACAGGCAAAAGACGGGAAGGTATTTTCGGCGCTATTTATTGGTGGATGGTGAAGTTGGGTTTTGCTATTGCCGGCTTGCTGAGCGGCATTATTATGAGTTATGTTGGATTCACTCCCGATGCCGATGTCCAGCCGGAAGGCGCCGTAACAGGCCTAAGAATGTTCTTTTCCCTCGTACCCATTGTCGGAACATTGATTGCCATGTGGTTGATGAGCGATTATGATGTGAGTGAAGCACGCGCCCGTGAAATACGCGCCGCAATAGACCAGAAAAAAGCCGGCGTGAGCAGTTCTTCTGCTTATGTGTCAGGCAAGTTGCTTGCCCTGAGTAAGGGAACAAATTTGAACACCAGCACCGGTCTGAATTTCAGCGGAAAATCCACGGCGGAGATCAAATCGTTGTTTGCTCAATCGCTCAACCAGGGCTTACACGGATTGTGTTTCAGCCCATACACAGAGGGGCAGGGCGTGGGAGATACCTTGTCTGAAGCCCAGATTCGCCGCCGTATGGAAATCGTTGCGTCCCATACAAAATGGGTACGTTCTTTCTCCTGTACTCAGGGAAATGAATTGATTCCAAAAGTGGCACGGGAAAAAGACCTGAAAACAATGGTAGGCGCTTGGATAAGTCAGGACAAGGAAAGGAACGAAAGAGAAATCAAGGCACTCGTTCAATTGGCAGAAGCAGGATTGGTAGATATCGCAGCGGTGGGCAACGAAGTTTTACAGCGCAATGAACTTTCCGAACAAGCCATCATTCAATACCTGCAGCAGGTGAGAGCATTGCTGCCCAAACACATTCCCTTGGGTTATGTAGATGCCTATTATCATTTCCTCGACAAGCCCGCTTTGGTAGATGCATGCGACGTGCTTTTGATCAACTGCTACCCGTTCTGGGAAGGAGCCGATAATGAACACGCCTTGCATTACCTGCAACACATGGTTACCCTGACGAATCAGGTAGCCAAAGGCAAAAAAGTGATCATAACCGAAACAGGCTGGCCAAGCAAGGGGCAAAATGTGCAGGGCGCCCATCCATCGGCTGAAAATGCGATGAAATACTTTGTCAATACCCAGCACTGGGCTACAGACAATAACATTGAAATGTTCTATTTCTCCTCCTTCGACGAATCCTGGAAACTTCATCACGAAGGAGAAGTGGGCACGCAGTGGGGCTTGTGGGATATCAATGAAAAACAAAAATTTGCTTGAAATTGCGGATGGGGTTGTGTCAAAAGTCTAGGTTGAAAACTTGTTGCGGAATTATATTTTGATTCTCATAAAATCCTATAAGGTTTTAAAAACCTTATAGGATTCGATTGGCCAGAATTCAAAACATTATTTCTTGTAAAAATCCACGAGAGACCTTTTTGCATAACCCCATGACGCGTCTGCTTCACACTAAAAATATCGTAAAATAATGTCATTCAGATTAGGAAAACATTTAACCCTCTCTGGAATAGACTATTCCGGCAAATCCCCCGAACAGGTTCAAAACCTCTTTCAGCAAACATTGGAAGGCGGCATGCATGGCCTCTGCTACAGTGCTTATGAAGAAGGCCAGGAACCCGGCGACGTATTAACCATCGAGCAGATCCGGCGGCGCATGGCAGTCATTGCCCCTTACACGAAATGGATACGCTCCTTTTCCTGTATAGAAGGCAATGAGCTGGTGCCTAAAGTAGCCCGTGAATTCGGGATCAAAACCCTCGTGGGCGCCTGGTTGGGAAAAGATAAAGACCTGAACGAACAGGAAATCACTGGCCTCATACAATTGGCCAAGGAAGGATATGTAGACATTGCCGCTGTTGGCAACGAAGTGCTCTACCGGAAAGACCTGAGCGAGGAGGAGTTACTGGATTACATCCACCGGGTGAAAAAGGCGATCCCTGGGGTACAGGTTGGTTATGTGGACGCCTATTACGAGTTTACCGATTGCCCCAGAATCACGGAGGCTTGCGATGTTATTTTATCCAATTGTTATCCCTTTTGGGAAGGCTGCCAGATAGACTATTCATTGGTATACATGAAACAGATGTACCAGCAAGCTGTACAGGCCGCTAACGGCAAAAAAGTGATCATCACAGAGACTGGCTGGCCGAGCCAGGGAAAAAGTCTTGAAGGCGCTGAACCCTCTGCGGAGAATGCCATGAAATACTTCATCAACACCCAGCAATGGTCACGCGAGGAGAACATCGAGATTTTTTATTTCTCCTCCTTCGATGAATCCTGGAAAGTAGGCGCCGAAGGCGACGTGGGTGCTTATTGGGGCCTGTGGGACATGCACCAACAACTCAAGTTTTAACATTTTCGGCCTCACAAACCGTAGAGGCTATATTTTTTAATGATTGCAAAAATTGACACAATGAAGTACTTTACTCTTTTTTCATTTCTGCTTATATCTGCTTTAGCGCATGGGCAGATCACTTTCCCAATTGACTTTCAGTCAAACTCCATTCCCTACACGTTCACCGATTTTAGCGGCGGACAAATGAGCCGGGAAGACAATCCCGATATGTCCGGGATTAATACAAGCACCAAAGTGGCGCGTATGATCAAAAACGCCGGCGATCCCTGGGGCGGCAGCTTTTTGGAACTAGCCAACCCGATTGATTTATCTACGAACAAACACTTTAAAATAAAAGTTTGGACACCGGGTGCAGGCCGCAAAGTGTTGTTGAAAATAGAGAACCCAACCAACGGGGGCATTGCTTACGAACAAGAAAAAGTAACGACCGTTGGCAATGCATGGGAAACCCTGGTTTTTGACTTCACAGGCGCCAATGCTTCAAATGTCTATCAAAAATTGGTATTCATTTTCGATCTGGGAATAGTGGGCAATGGCACTCCTAATTTCACCTTTTATATTGACGACATTGAGCAATTCAATGGTGGCAGTGGAAAAGCTCAGGTAAACCTGCCCATCACCTTTCAGGACACCGCTACGGTAGATTACAAATTGACCGACTTTGGCGGCAACGCCTCTTCCATCGTGGTGGATCCCACCAATCCTGCGAATCTTGTAGGTAAGGCCATCAAAACAAACACGGCCGAACTTTGGGCTGGCACCACCAATGGCGGAAGCGGCCTGGCCACCCCCATACCTTTCACCGCATCCAATACCAAAATGACCGTGCGGGTATGGTCGCCGGATGCGAATATTCCCATTCGCCTGAAGGTAGAAAACGCAGCCGATCCAACCGTCAGTGTCGAAACAGAAACAAACACCACGATGGCAGGCCAGTGGGAAACCCTGGAATTCAACTTCAGCAATCAAGCTCCTGGTACGGCCGCATGGAACCCGGCCAGCACCTACAACAAAGTTTCCATCTTTTTCAATTTTGGCACCACTGGAGCCATGGCTGGAGAGAAAACTTATTACTGGGATGATGTAAAATTTGGCAGCTTGGTGAATGTTGACGATTTGGAAGCCTCGGAAGCGGGTATTTCTATCTTTCCGAACCCTGCCAACGATTTTTGCAGGATAACTTTTACTGAATTTTTGGGCAACCCGGCTCAGGTGCTTGTGTTGGATGCAAAGGGCCGAAGCGTAAAATCGCTTACCATTGACCAACAAAATGCCGAAATGGATCTGCAAGCGTTTCCTATCGGTTTATATTATCTGAAAATCACCAGGGATTCGAGGAGTTACTTTCACAAATTGGTTATTGTAAGGTAATCTACAATTTGCGGTCAACCATTCAAATGCACTTTGCCGGCCAAAACGGAACCGGCAAAGTGCATTTGTTTTTCATGTCTTAGGTTCAATGCGCCGTAAATGGCCCAAAAACCTGTTTGATGCGCAAAGACTGATCCGCATCATCCAGCACAAATACCTTGTACTGTTTCCCGCCAGGTTCTACCCTTACCACAATATGGCCTTTGGAACTCTGGTAATTGTCGCGAAACCAGGGGCCATAGGTCACCAGCGTTTCGGGGTGCATGTTGGTGGAAAGGATTAAACGCCCAGTGGCATTTTTCTCTTTATAAATCAGGCGTTGGTACACCTCTTGGCCAGGATGGTCGGAGCACCACAACTGTTGTATCGCTACAGCGGGATTCAGTGTTTTAACAAAAAAATCATTGGTGGCATCCCTGTTCCCGTGGTGGTTCAGCGTCGTTACTTCTACTTCACCAACGGCTTTTGCTATCGGCGTTTCTACATCAAACCATTGGGGCATACCATACCCTTGTAAACCAGTGTTGTCGCCACCGGTAAAAAAATCAAAATCGCCATAGCTGATTTTGAAAGCCAAACTCAGCGGATTTTCATTGTATTTCCCCTCGTAGAAGTTGGTCATGTCCGCTGCCGTGAAATACTGGAAAGTCTCCTCTGCCTGTCCGGTCCAAATCGTGCCATTTGCCTTGACATTTCTGATATGAAAGTTGGGATATTTCAAGGGCGAATGGCGCAGTTTAATCTGGGTATCGCTGCCCACCCGAAGCGCCTGTGCAGGCACGTTCTCCTGTTGGATAAAGGACAAATACGATTGAAACAGGTCGTTTTTGGCTAAAAAAGAACGCAAATCTAGCGGGAAGTTGTAGTCAGGATAATTTCTGTCAATCAGGGTCTTTATGGGTATAATCCTGCCTAGCGGAACCAGACTGCCATAATGATCTTCGTGAAAATGGGTAATAATAGCATAATCAATGACCGGCTCGCCGTTTTTCGGCAGCACATTTTTTATATACCTTGAAGCCCATTGAGCGGCTGTCAGGGAGTCATTGGGCACCGGAGCGGTAGCTTTTAAAGGAGCATACTTGGCCTCAAATGCTTTTTTGTCTAAGTTACCGGCGTCAATCAGTACCGTAGTGCCATCGGGCAGCTGGAGAAAGCTCATGTCCCCGCTTCCGGTGTTAATAAAGTGAATATCCAGGAAGCCCTCCCTCCAGCCTGTCAAAATTTCTTGTTCTGCTGGCACAAGTTCTGTCAGCGATCGCTCTTGGGCAAAAGCGATATTTAGCAGAAACAATGCTATAATGGTTGTACGTAGCTTCATAATAAAATATAAAAAGAGTGGTGGTGAAAGGTTCTAAAAAGAAACGCGGATCGCCCAGAACAAGCAGCCATACCTGAAAGTATACTACTGAAATCTGTGCAATCCGCGTTTGCTAAACGTTATAATGGATGACGTCCGTAAAAAAACGCCAATTAATACCCTGGATTCTGCGGGAAACCGGATGGGTTGTTCATAATATCAATTTCCTGTTGTGGAATTGGATAAATGAATCGGAATGGCTCGATGGTGATGTTTTTGCTGGAAGCAGCAATGGCTTCAATAGCAGTACCCGTACGAACCATATCGAACCAGCGGTCGCATTCGTATGGGAGCTCCAATCGGCGTTGCTTATACACTTCTTTTCTGAAGCTTTCCTGATCCGTCAAATCGGCGCCTGTCAACGCTGCCAGACCTGCACGCGTGCGTACCGCGTTGAGGTATCCGAAGGCGCTGTTGGCATCTGTATTGCTGCTGTAAGCTTCTTCATTCATGGCTTCTGCCTGCAACAGCAGCACGTCGGCATACCGCAGAACCGGGAAGTCGTTACCAGCTGCGTTATTCACTGCAACGTCGATAAATTTGCGCGGCATGATGTTGTTATTGCCTGCTGGCTTGGCAAATTCAATCATCGTTCTGCGGGTGTCGATCGGATCGTAGGCTTTAAACAAAGTAGAATCAAGCCCCACAATTTGGGTGTTTGCATACCAATAGCCATGATCCTGGCCAGCAATACCTTTTGCATACCGCACAGCGTACAGGATTTCAGCGTGGTATTTAACAGTTGGGCTAAACACATCGGCTACATTGGGCAGCAAAGAGAATTTTTGGGAGCTGATGACGTCAGCCAAAACTGTTTTGGCACTGGCGAATTTTTTCTGATAAATCAACACCTTGCCCAGCAAACCTTGTGCTGCGCCTTTGGTCACTCGACCAAGATCAGCACCGGTGTAGGACGATGGAAGGTTGGCAGCAGCAAAAGCCAAGTCGCTTTCAATCAAGGCGTACACATCTGCTACGTTGTTTCTGACCAAAGAACCTGCTTCAAGCGGGCCAATGCTTTTGCTGACAAGCGGCACGGCGCCCCAAAGGCGTACCAGATTGAAATAGCTCAACGCTCTGATGAAAGATGCCTCTCCTTTGATACGGTTTTTTAAGGTATTATCCATGTTGATTGGATCAACAGATTCCAAAACTGTATTGCAACGGAACACGCTGTTGTACAAGGATACCCAGGAATTGTAAAAGTTTGTATTCCCGGGAGAATCAGAAAAACGGTTGATCTGGTAGTTCTGGCCGGCACCCGAAGAAGGGTCCTGGTCAAGGTAATTGTCGGCCCGGCTTTCCATCAGAATTTGGAAAGTGCCACCAAACTGATTGCCTACTGCGAGTGATTTGTAGCAGCCGTTAACAGCGGTAATCGCGTCGGCAGAAGTCTTAAAAAAAGTCTCAGGAGCAATGGTTGATTGCGGTTCGAGCTCCAGAAATTCTTTCCTGCAGGAGCTGGCTACCAGCACACACAGCAATAAAATTGAAATTATATTTTTCATGACAATACTGTTTTTGAATGATTGTGTTGTTTAGAAATTAAAGTTCAAACCCACGGTGTACGTGCGTGGCAAAGGGTAAGAACCATAGTCCTCGCCGGAGCTCAAAGAGTTATCGGGACGGTTGTTCACTTCCGGGTTGAAGAATGGGTAAGTAGTAAATGTGTGAAGGTTTTGCACGCTTAGGTGTACACGTGCTGTGTTGATGCGGGCTCTTGAAAGCAGGCTGTTCGGGAGGTTATAGCCCAAACCAATGTTGCGAATACGCACATAAGAACCGTCTTCGATGTGCCAGCTGGAAGTGATACCATTGCCCCCAGTAGCCAGACGGTTTGGACGGTTTGTTTGGCCGTCGCCAATGTTGTCAGGCGAAACGTAGTAATTGGTAGAAGATTTGAGCATGTTGAAATTGCCTTCATTGTTGGCTATGTAACGCTTCAACAATGCCATTACTTCAAAACCTTGGCTACCCTGGATCGCGAAGTTCAGATCGAAATTTTTGTAGCGGAAAGTGTTGCTGAAACCAAAGGTGTATTTTGGCTGGATGCTGCCTAAGATTTTGCGGTCATTGGCGTCAATTTTACCATCGCCGTTCACATCTTCAAATTTGAAGTCACCCACTTTGGTCGTGTTGGTCGTTTTGGCAGAACGGTCAAGATCGGCCTGGTCTACATAGATGCCAATTTTGTTGTACACGAAGTAAGAGGAAATCTCTTCGCCGATTTGGGTAATGAAATAGGTGTTGCCTGTACCGCCGGTTTGGATGATGGGCGCGCCGGAAGGCCCCAGTTTCGTCACTTTGTTGCGGTTGGTGCTGTAGTTGATGTTTCCATCAATACCAAAGTTGCCCCATTTTTTGTTGTAACCCAGCGTCAATTCAACGCCACGGTTATTCATTTCCCCGATATTTTGTAAGTAGGTATTAAAACCTGATGCGCTGGCTACCGGCAGGTTGAGCAACAAATCGCTGGTGTTGGAATTGTAAACGTCAATGGTAAAGTTCAGGGCATTTTGGAAAAAGCCGATCTCGATACCTGCATCTGCGCTGGCCGTATTTTCCCAGGAAAGGTCTGGATTGGCTGGAGTAGTGATGGAAACGCCGTTGTTCAACACCTGATTACCAAAAATGTAGTTACTGTTTGTATTACTCAAGGAAGCCAGAGAACCGTAGTTCGGGATTTGGAAATTACCGGTGAGGCCATAGCTCGCACGGAGTTTCAGGTTGCTGATGAACGTGATTTTTTCAAAAAATTTCTCGTTTGAAACAGCCCATGCAGCCGAAACCGCTGGGAACACCGCCCATTTGTTGTTTTTACCAAAACGGGAAGAGCCGTCGCGACGGGCAGAAGCAGACAGGAAATATTTACCAGCATAATTGTACTGCGCACGAGTCAGGTAAGAAACCAGGGTCCATTCCTGCACGGTGGAGTTGCCGGAAGAAATTTGACCGGCATTCAACGTTGTCACCGCATCCGTCGGGAAGTTGTTTGCCGTCAAGGTATTGCGATCCTGGATTTCCTTCTGGGCGCTATAACCCGCCAGAATGTCCACTTTATGCTGGCCAAATTGCTTGGTATACGTCAGGGTATTTTCCGCCAACCAGTTCAGGAATTGATCGGTGTTGGAAAAACCGGAAGAAACTGAAGGCAATGTGGCGCCTTGTGTCGGCAGGTTCGACGGACGGTAATAATCGCGACGGAATGAATTAATGTCTGTCGCCAGGGTCAGGCGGTAGCTCAAACCTTTGATGAACTCGTACTCAGCGTAGGTATTCGCCAAAAGACGAAAATTTTGAATTTTGTCTTTCGTCAGGTTTGCCACCGCCACGGGGTTCAGCTGGTTGGTTTGTCCGTAACCCCATACGTTTACGGAGTCGGCATAGGTACCGTCCGGATTGTACACCGGGAACATAGGCGAATAGCCCAGCGCCATAGCAATGACACCGGAGTTCGGCGCAAACCAAGGGCCTTCGGAATTGACCACCTGGTTGTCGGAAAAGCTAGGGTTCATATTCGCGCCGAAGCGGAATTTATTGTATTTGGCATCTACCCGGAAACGGCTGGTGTACCGTTTCAGATTGTTGTTGATCACAATACCATCCTGGTTAAAATAGTTACCAGAAAAAAGGAAAGTCACGTTTTCATTGCCGCCACTCACAGAAATAGTGTGGTTGTGCATAGGTGCTGTTCTGAAAACCTCCTTCTGCCAATCGGTATTCGTCAAACCTTGTTTTCCTTCCAGGTAAGGGAAAATTTGTGGTGGCAACCAGGTTGCCGGGTTGTTGCCGCGAACGGAGTTCGGGTCTGTTGCTTTACCATTCGGGTTTACGTCGAAATAGGCGTTGTTGTGACCGTCGTAGGTAACTTGGGCGTATTCATAAGCATCCAGTACGTCTACGTACCGCTCTACCTCCTGAAAACCGAGGCTGGCATCGTAGCTGACGTTGATTTTGCCGGATTTGCCTTTTTTGGTGGTAATCAGGATAACGCCGGAAGAACCGCGCGAACCGTAAATAGCGGCCGATGCAGCATCCTTCAATACGTCAATAGACTCAATATCGTTTGGGTTGATGGATGCGAGCGGGTTAAATGGCTGATTGAAATTGCCGATGCCACCGGCGGCGTTACGGGTATCATTGGTCACCGGAATACCGTCAATTACAAAAAGCGGGTTGCTGCCTGCGCTGATAGAACTGATGCCGCGTATGCGGATCGAAACGTTGCCACCTGGCGCGCCAGATGATTGCAACACCTGTACACCGGCCATTTTACCCACCAACGCCTGGTCGAATGAGGTGACCGATTGCTCTTTGATGTCTTTTGCGGAGACGGAAGCCACCGAACCAGTCAACTCGCGTTTGCTTTTGGTACCATAACCAACTACAACGACTGCATTCAGTGTGCTGGAAGATGGTTGCAGGGTTACAAGCAACATATCGTCGCCGGCACGCGCTTCCACTTCTTGTTGTTCGTACCCAACATAGTTAAAAACCAAAGTGCTGGATTCACCCTCCGTCAACGTCAGGCTAAAAGAGCCGTTTGTTTCCGAAATAGCACCTTTATCGGTACCTTTTACCTTGATGGTGACACCAATCAGCGATTCGCCGGTTTCCGCTGCGACACGACCCGTCAGGTTTTGTGCCAGCAGCGATGAAGTAAAAAACAAGGATAAAAGCATTAAAACAAATGCTTTACACCCTGTTTCAAGCAGGAATTGTTTGTAAGTAAGCTTCATGAGCAATTTCAAATTAAGAATGGTTTGGTGCGTAACTGATTTTTGAAGCCACAAAAATGAGGTTGTACCATTGGAGGGGTATTAAAACAATATTGCTAACTTGTTAAATATGGCCAACGAATATTAAGTAACATGGAATACTGCAGCTGCCAAACAGAATTAAATATTGAGTTAACATAGACTATTTAGGTTTACCGCTCAACCTGTAACATGCAAAATATGAATTATGTAAGATTGGTGCTACTTGCCTTGGTAGCCATTCCTGTACAACTACTGGGACAAGTCAAACCGCTGCCTAATGCCCATGCGCACAACGACTATGAACATACCCGCCCACTGCTGGATGCCTTGGACAACGGGTTTACCGAAGTGGAAGCCGACATCTTTTTGATTGATGGAGAGTTGTACGTTGCGCATACCAGGCCTTTAAAAAAGGATCCCGCCAAAACCTTGCGCAACCTGTATCTCAACCCGCTGCTGGCACTTGTCAAGGCCAACAAAGGAAAAGTATACCCGAATTACAACGGCTTATTTTACCTGATGATCGACTTCAAAACAAACGGAGCAGATACATACCGGGTGCTCAAATCACAATTACAGGCGTATCAGGAAATGATTAGCCAGGTAAAAGACTCAAGTGATGAGCCGGGAAAACCTGTGAAAGTTTTCATTTCCGGCAATCGGCCCACCTTGCAGGATATTCAACAGGATTCGATCAAAATGGTCGCGCTCGATGGTTTGCCAAGCAACCTGGGGGCAGGTATTCCAGCCGCTTTGATGCCAGTAATCAGCACCGATTATGGCAGTATACTTTCCTGGAAAGGCAAAGGCGCCGTAGAGCCTAAGGAATTGCAAGAATTACGGGAGATGGTTAAAAAAGCGCACGCTGAAGGCAAAAAAGTCCGCCTTTGGGCTGCGCCCGACAACCCGCAGGTGTGGGCCTTTTTACTCCAGCAGGGCGTGGATTTGATCAACAGCGACAAGTTGCCGGAACTGAGGGAGTTTTTGGTAAAACGTGATCGCTCCATGTTTGATCCTGCCTGCCCCTTATTGCAAAGCGGCTCTTTTGTGCAGGACAAGAATTTTTACTGGTTTACACTGATTGAAAAATTACCCGCCATAAAATCAATTTTCGAGCAGGATGCCGAACTCGCGTCATTGCTCAACAACGTAAAAACCCGCATGGTGCGCGACGTGGCAACCTGCCCGATGGATATTGATTGTATGCTCCGGCCATTTTATTTTACGCAGGAAGAAAAAGAACAGGTGAGCGCCCGTTTGAAAGTGATGTGCCTGACCCAGCCGGATGTGCAGCAATGGATCGCCCAATATGTGCGGCCTTCCGGGATGTTTGTCAAATACGCCGATCAAAGCGACGAAGCGTTGTTAAGCGCCATCTGGATGGAAGCCTGCCAGGGCATGGAACACGTGATAGATACCTATGCCAAAGGAAAAGTGGGCCGATATCCCAACATTGACTCTGTCGGTTTTAACGTAAAAAGTGAGGATTATAAACGTATGGTACGCTCGGTTGCGTACAGCGTGCAGGATGATGCCGGTACTTTATCCTTGTTTTTCCAGCCTATGCTACAACTCGCCCTGACGTTGATGGACATCAACAACCGCGACGAAGCCGGTCGGCATGAACCGATGACGCAATTGGACAACAAAAAAGCTTTTGAGTTGATTCCCGACATACAGTGGGACAACTATAAATACGCCACCATTTTGGTGCTCGGCGCCGGACCCGACAAGGAAAACATCGCCCTGAGTGCAGCAGGCAAATTGCGCATCAAAGTGGCTGCTAAGAACTATCATGAAGGTCTGGCGCCTTTCATTATTGTATCCGGTGGCTATGTTCATCCTTACCAAACACCTTTTGCGGAAGCCATCGAGATGAAAAAAGCCCTGATGGACAATTATGGCGTTCCGGAACGAGCCATCATTATTGATCCTCACGCGCGGCATACCACGACGAATTTCCGCAATGCCGCCCGCATCATGTACCGCTATGGCATCCCAACCGACAAAATGTCCTTGTGTACTACGGGTTTTGATCATATCGTGTACGTCACCGATCCCAAGTACAGGTTCAATGAACGCAACATGAAGGAACTGGGCTATCTGCCTTATCAATTTTTTAAACAGGTTTCCCGGTATGATATCGAATTTAAACCGGTCATCACGTCCCTGCACGCCGATCCCTTAGACCCACTCGACCCTTAAATGAGGGCAATTTCAAGCGTACAAGCCATACTTTCATGAAAAATCTGTACAAACAACTTGGCTACAGCCTAATACTGTCTGCTGGCATTTTCTATCAATGCTCCAATACGGTGAACCCGTCGGCCAGCAAAACGCAGCCGGAGTTTTCAGAAGCCCCGAAAGGTTTAAAAATCAACCAGATCCAAGTGCTGGGCACCCACAACAGCTATGAGCGGCCGGTGGATAAAAACGTCCTGGATTACGTTACCAAAGCGGTGCAGCCGAGGATGGATAAGATGTTTGACAACATGACCCCGGAACGCAAGGCAGAGTACAACGAATATCATCCCAACAAGGTGCCTATGAACGAGGCCTTGTCCTACGACCACCCGCCCTTGCAAACACAATTGGATGCCGGCTTGCGCAGCCTTGAAATTGATGTTTTTTATGATCCTACGGGCAATCGCTTCAAAAAACCTGCCGCGTATGAACTGATGAAAAAACAAGGCATCACAGACCTGGCGCCTTTTGACACCGTTGGTCTCGGCAAACCCGGGTTTAAAGTGCTGCACATTGCCGATTTCGACTTTAGAAGTTATTGCCCGACCCTGGAAGGGTGCCTGACAGACCTTAAAAACTGGTCAAATGCCCATCCTGACCACGTCCCCATTTTTATTTTGCTGGAAATAAAACAGCAGGGATTGCCCATTTTTCCCATTCCGACCGAAGTGCTTCCTTTTGATTCCGCAGCCATGGATGCGCTGGATTCTGAAATTGTGCACGTTTTAGGCCGAAAAAAACTGATTACGCCGGATGATGTGCGCGGCACTTTCAGCACCCTGGAAGCAGCGGTATTGGCGCAAAACTACCCGACCGTGGAGGCATCCCGGGGCAAATTTATCTTCCTGATGCTGCCGGCTATTGATGAATCGCTGGCGCAATGGTATTGGGCAGGCCGCCCTTCCTTAGAAGGCCGTATGATGTTTGTGCGCTCCACACCCGGCACGCCGAGATCAGCATTCCTTTTGCTGGACAACGCCATTGTTCGGCAAGCTGAAATCCAGGAACGGGTAAAGCAGGGATACCTCGTGCGCACCCGATCTGACATTGAAACCTATGAAGCTAAAGTGAATGATTATTCCCGTGCGAAAGCAGCATTTAGCAGCGGCGCTCAGGTCGTTTCCACCGATTTTTTCAGACCCGGCAACACCTATGGTACCAGTTATATGGTGAAACTACCCAGCGGCAAGGTTGCCCGTCGCAATCCCATCAATGGCCTCCGTAAATAACAAAACAATGCAACGATTCCTCCTGCTCTGTGCTTTGGCAGCCTGTCTTTTCAGCTGCTCGCCAACCAAACAAACGCTCAGCTCCATCAACCAGCGCTTTGACACCAAAGGCACTGCCCAAAAAGTGTGCAAAGGTGTTTACTGGTATGCCTGGTTGGGGCGCGACACGGTGTTGCGGCGCAACATGAGTATCAACCTGATTGACATAGATTTGAACAAAGCAGACGTTTCCTTCGATTTTGCCTGGTTCAACAACAATAGAGCCACCCTGAGCGAAGTAGCCGACTCGGCCTTGGCCGCAGTAGCCGTGAACAGCGCCTATTTTGAAAAATTGCCGGATGCCGGTTACGTCTCCTTTCACAAGAGCGACGGGCAGGTGGACCAACGGGTAGAACTGCCCGAAGCGCACACCCGCTTCTGGAAACATCAGGCGGCCTTCGTACAAACAGGCGATAAATCCTTCGCATTCATACAAGGCACACAACGATTGTACGACAGCCTGCCGCACCGCAACATCATCAGCAGCGCCCCCTTGTTGATTGCCGACGGCATTCCGGTGGGCAAGTACTTTGTCGCTCAAAAAACGGGCGACAAATCCCAACTCGAAGGAGAACACCCCGATCGGCACCAGGCAGGCAACGGCCCCAGAATGGCCTATGCCAAAACTGCCCACAACCACCTGTTGCTCATCGCGGTGGATGGCCGTTCGCCCCGCGCCCAGGGTATCAACGCCGAAGAACTAACGGACTTGTTGCACCAGTACCTTCACGCCACCGACGCGATCAACATGGACGGCGGCGGTTCCCTCACGATGTTTGTCCGCGGCGCCACACCAACCGGCGTTGTGAACTACCCCAGCGATCTCCGGAAAAAAGACCTCAACCGCTTTGAACATGCTGGTCAGCGCAAAAACGGAGCGGCTTTGCTAGTGATTCCAAGTTCTGCGCGGGGACGTAAGAAAATGAAACAGATGAAGGTTGCGCCCGATCTGGAATCGAAGGATTATTTGGATAAATAGTGTTTTTTACCTCCCTTTCACCAACCTGAGATCCGCATTTTACATTTGTGCTATCCCTTGTCAGGCGAAATTTAAAATGGCAAATAAAAAGAATCTAGGTTTTTCGTTTGATATTTCAAAAATTCATATAGAAAATATTGCGATGAGTCCAATTTGGAAATTTCCCCAGAAATACAGCACGAATTAGGAATAATCTAAAGGAAAGACATTCAGAACTCAGTAGAGTAGGTTGTATTTTAAAATGACAGATCGCTAAATGCTGGGAGGCATGGAATTGTTTGTTTTTTAAAATCAAATCTTTTAGGGATGTCGGGAATGAGCGAAAAGCTCGAATCCACATGGCTTAAAACAAGCGCGTGTTTAATAATAAGACACTTGCCTTTTGTTGAGTTGTTACATTTTTTGCAAGAACAACTTCCAACAGAATCGGTCGCATCAACCATTCGGAATTTTCGAACAGTTGCATTTTTTGCAAGGGTTCACTTTCCGATACAAAAAGCGATTTGTATTGATTATCAATTGATTATGCAAATTGGGTGCAAATGGGGTACATATTTGCCAAAATGGCGCTTGCTGCTGCCATCTTCCAAATCCTTAAGAATACGGTGGCTGCAATACCGAATTGGAAAAATAAAGCGCGCGCTGCGCCAGTCGAAGTCCGATGCAGCGCGCGTATGATAATAGTGGTGTTCGTTTTGACGACGCTCAATACTTTGAGCGTACCGCTATTCATGATGATACCGATAATTTGGAAATGGAAATAATGCAGGAGTCAGGAGCGGATAAGAAAATATTTTATGGCTTTGGTTTTTGACTTGGGTGTGCAATCAACTCTGCCAACGGTTTGGAAACAATGTTACTGTCTGATAAATTTCACGGTGTACTCCCCAGCATCTGTCTGCAGCCGGAGAAAATAAACACCAGAGGGTAAATCGACAGCTTGCCAGACTATCCGTTCTTGACCGTAGAAAATCCTGTCTTTTGCCAATTCGGTAATTTGTCTTCCATCCGAGCCAAAAATTGAAAGGTTACCGGACAGCGCTTTTTCGGAAAAAATTTCTATAGCCATCAGGTCGCCGGATGGGTTGGGGGAGAGTTGTATTTCAATTGCCGGGCTTTCCGCCGGGGTAGTCGTGTTTACAAGGGTCACTGCGATAAGGTCGCCCGAAGGATTATCCCCATCGGCTAATTCAAGATGCCGTAAAACGGTGTAGTCTCCAGCACCGGCGGGATCGTATTCAAATATAACGCCTAAGTTGTTGCTTCCACCGGAAGAAGTCATCCCGTAAAATTTGCCGCTCGATGCTACAAGGCTGCCGAGGGGTTTGCCACCATTGGCCTCGATGAAATGATGCTTGACCGTGTAGGTTCCACCCCCGCTTCCGGATGGGTCGTATTCAAATAGAACGCCCACATAGTTGCTTCCACCATAAGAAGTCAACCCGTAAAGTTTGCTGCCGGACGCTATCAGGCTGCCGAGCGGGTTGCCACCATTGTTAGGTTCAAAATGATGTTTGACCGTGTACGTCCCACCTCCGCTTCCGGCTGGGTCAAATTCAAATAGGGTACCGCCATCGTTGTTTCCACCGACATAAGTCATTCCATAAAATTTACCCCCCGACTCTATCAGGCTGCCATGAGGGTAAACACCGTCGAGGTAGCCAAAATCAAATTTTACGGTATAATTTCCGCCTCCGCTTCCAGCGGGGTCGTATTCAAATAGAACACCATAGCCGTTCCAGCCTCCATAAGTCGCCAGCCCATAAAATTTGCCGCCCGACGTTTCAAGGTTGCCTGATGGACCAAAGCCAGTGGGTTCGTCAAAATCATACAGGACTGTATAAGTTCCATCTACACTTCCAGCGGGGTCGTACTCGAACAGGACACCACCATTGTCGCTTCCGCCACGGGAAGTCATTCCATAAAATTTACCGCCCGACGCTATAAGGCTGCCCTGGGGCAGACTTCCAGTGGCTGGATCAAAATGATGCTTGATCGAAAAGGTTTCGCTTCCGCTATTAGCAGTAGGGTCGTATTCAAACAGAACCCCACCGTCGCTGAGGTTTCCGCCATGAGAAGTCATTCCGTAAAATTTTCCGCCAGACTCAATCAGGTTTCCGAAAGGTTCGCGGCCTTTAGAGGAGCCAAAATGATGCTTGACCGAAAAGGTTTCCGCACCGCCCCCTGCGGGGTCGTATTCAAACAAGACACCGTAGTCGGTGCTTCCGCCGTGGGTAGTCATTCCGTAAAATTTGCCACCCGACACTATCAGACTACCGTAAGGGTGTTGGCCACGGAAATTGAAAGCGTCAAAATCATGTTTGACTGTGTAGGCACCCGTCCCACCAATGGTAGGATCGTATTCAAATAATACGCCGCTGGTGCTGTTTCCACCGGATGTGGTCATCCCATAAAATTTACCGCCAAACGCTACAAGGCTACCTCTAGGATTTTCGCCATCGTTAAAATGGTCAAAATGGTACTTGACAGTGTAGGCTCCCGTCCCGCCAATAGAGGGATCGTATTCAAACAGGACGCCGGCGTTGCCCAAGATTCCGCCGTTATAAGTCATTCCGTAAAACTTGCCGCCTGAAAATATCAGGCTGCCATAAGGGTTGCTACCAGTAGCGTACTTAAAATGATGTTTGACGGTATAGATTCCCGTATTGACTGTGACGGGATCATATTCAAATAGAACTCCTTCGTTGCTGTTTCCGCCTTGAACAGTCATCCCATACAATTTGCCATCCGACTCTAGGAGGCTGCCGAAAGGATACTTGCCATTGGTGTTGTCAAAATGATGTCTGACCTTGTAGATTTCATTCCCAGCTGCTGAAGGATCATATTCAAATAGAACGCCGGCACCGTTGTTTCCGCCGTAAGGAGTCATACCATAAAATTTGCCGCTCGATACAATAAGGCTGCCGCGAGGATTGCCTCCATTGGCGGGATCAAAATGATACTTAACCGTGTAGGCTCCAGTGCCGCTTATAGCGGGATCATATTCAAATATTACTCCTAGGCCGTAACTTCCGCCGCCACTAGTCATCCCGTAAAATTTGCCGTCCGAGGCTATCAGACTGCCTTGGGGGAGAACACCATTCATTTCGTCAAAATTATGCCTGATGGTGTAAATTCCCGTCCCGCCAATGGCGGGATCGTATTCAAATATAACGCCGTAACCAAAACTTCCGCCGACATGAGTCATTCCATAAAATTTTCCGCCTGACTCCAATAAGTCGGCATATGGATTGCCGCCCAGGTTCTCAAAAACGAAATTGGCAAACCCGCTACCGTCCGTATTAAGTTTGAAAATAGAACCATACCCTTCGGCTCCGGCTGAAGTCATCCCCCACAGTTCTGTTTGAGCAACTATCCGGGTAGAAACAAACACGACCAGGAAAACCAGTGCTGGCAGCATGCCGCAGGAGAGAAAGCGAAAGGGGGAAGTAGCTTTTTTCATGTAGAATTTTTTTGAGCGTGAAAAAATGCTTGTGAGCATTGAATTGTCAGCATCACTTGGAAACTGAAGTATAAATGTGGTTAGAATTATTTCTGAGGCATATGATTGTCAACCATTCGGAATTTCCGAACAGTTGCATTTTTTGCAAGGGTTCACTTTCCGATACAAAAAGTGATGTGCATTGATTGTCAAGTAGTTGTGAAAATTGGGTACAAGTGGGGTACATATCTGCAAAATGAGGAATTTTTACTTTTCTTTAGGCTCTTGAAATAAATTACGATACCTTCGGTTTAAAGAAAGTATTATTGAATCGTGTAAATTTCCGCAGTTCCATAAACTTTTTGATTCAGACAGTTGATTTATATTTAAATTCGTTTCATTTAAATTCGCCTTACTCAAATCCGCATCCTTTAAATTCGCCTTACTCAAATCCGCTTTACCCAAATCCGCGTTTCTTAAGTCCGCCCTAAACAAATCCGCCCCAATCATATCCGCCTCGCTCAAATACGCATTGGCTAAATTCGCATAAGTCAAATCCGCATGACCCAAATCTGCATGACCCAAATCCGCAAGACCTAAATCTGCATGACCCAAATCCGCAAGGCTAAGATTTGCCGAACTTAGATCTGACAAACTCAGATTTGCCGAACTCAGATTTGCCCCACTCAGATTTGCCCCACTCAGATTTGCCCCACTCAAATCCGCCCATTCCAGATTTGCCCCTCTCAAATCCGCACCAACTGAAGATGCTTCTTGCAAATCTGCCCTTTCAAAAGTAGCAGATCTGTAAATTTTCTGCAAAGTAAAAGTATCTAACGGCAATAAGGTAAGCGTTATTAATAGGTGTCCTCGCTCTGGGCTTAGTGGCTCTTCTATCAAATCATCCCATCCCATATACTGATACGGTTTAAAAGAATAGCTCAATGCCGCAATTTGCCCAATTAAGGATTGACTAAGTTTGTATTTTCTTCCATCTTTTTGTTTATAAGAAAGTCCCTTTTGCTGGCTCTCAATTTCTCTATCCACTTTGTCCATTATATTGCTCATCAAAACAATCAATGCACTTTTTCTACTGGCTTCTGATAGGAGCATTTGCTGGCTCATTAATTCTGTTTGGCTATCAATTTTAATGTTTTGCGCCTCCAACAACGCATTTTGATTCATCAGCAAGAGCGTACCCGTAAGCCCACCCAACGAAACAAAAATCCCCAAAACCCATTGCCACCACCAATTCCTAAAACGACTCCAGACAAACCAATTTGCCAAACGTGGCAAAATAAACCTTACCCGATCGCGGACTTCGGGAGCATCTTTCAATAACTGGTCTGTAAAACGGTTAATAATTGCATCCGATACTTTTTGCGCGTCCTCGATAATCTCCCCTGCGTTTGCCGCCTGGCTGCCAAAAATCAGGGTACTAATCTGCTTCTTAAAGGCATACAGCAAAATGAAGGTCAAAATCAAAACCCCGAAACTGGTTAGGGTAACGACATAAAAGGTTTGGGTGATTTGTGGCAAGTGTTCATGGTATGCCAAAAAACCGGCAATACCCACCAAAATGCCAATGACCATTCCCGGCAAAAGGTTGCGGATAGATAAGGGGCTTCCGCTTGTGGGCGGGGTCGCTGTTTCCGGTTTGGGTTCGGGTGCGGGCTGCGAATCTGGATTGGGTTTCGGTTCCATGTATTTGGATTTTTAAGATAAAAACTACACCACCCCCACTTTGTCCACCTCCCCCATTATCCTATCCGTTTCCACCAAAGCCACAATGATTTTCTGGTAGTGCAAAATATCCTCAAAACCCAATTCCCGGCCTTTGCGGTCTTTCAGCCACTTTTGCGCGGGTTGGTAGCCGCCGATGTAAAACTCCCAGGCGACGGGCGGCACGTTGGCGAAGTGCTGCGTTTCGTTGATGTACACATTCCCGTTTTCGTACTTCAGCTTGCGCACTACGTTGTCCCCATCGGCGGGGTATTGGGTGAGGTACTTTTCTACTTTAGGGCTTTCCAAAAGATGGATTTGCCGCAACTCCCCACCCAGGGCGACCAAAGCCCAAAACGTGGCCGCGTCCTTTGGATACGGCACACGGGGGAAGTCAATCTTTAAAAATTCCTTGTACGTTTCCCGGTAGGTAGGCGAATGCAAAACAGCGTAGATGTAATCCAGTAGATCAATGGGGGCGAAGGTGGCCGGGTCTTGCTCCTTTTCGTTCGTGAATTTCAACCCGATTTTTTGGGCGATTTGCTGGACAATGGCGGGGTTAAGGTTGGGTGTTCTTTCGGTTTGATCGAGGGTGATTTGAATGGAGCTTTTAGGATAAATATACAAAGGGAAAATATAAGGGTTTGCATGGGCAGTTTCTATAACATGGAAGTCAGTAATATTTCTGCTAATAAATGTATGTTGATATGATTCATTGCGATGTGCCTTGTTTAAGACCAGTCCAATATTTTCACCTTTAAGAAAGTGCTGCATTACTTCTCCTCGGGGCATACAATGGAAACCCTTTGATTTCCCTGTATAATAGGTAAACCTATCATCGAAAGGGCGGTAAGAAATTTTAGTGATCCTTTCAAAGTTTGGCCCTGAATTTAGAAGGTCATTTTTAGCAAAATTTACTGTCCAGTCTCTTGCATCTGCTCCCAGCTTAAACTTTAAACGTGCCACCTCGCTTTCTAAAGTCAAAAACTCATTTATTGTATTTTTTACACTCTCCTTACTTTCATGAATTGTAAAGGCATCTCTTGCTGTAACGATTCCTACTGAGGAGAGTCCAAACATCTCTCTGACTGAAAAGCCTTGTTCATAAATATTTTGAACATCAAAATCCTTCGCTAAAAAAAAGTAATTTGGAGCAGCATTCTTTAACTCTGTAAATGAAACGGTTGAAATCGAATTTTTCAAAAGGAATTGATACTTTAATTCACGTTTTCCATACAGGTCAAAATGGAAAACCTGACCTAATTCATTAACTTTTTTCTTATCCGTTTTTATAAACAAGTTAATGCTCACCCCTTGTTGTATATCAAATACATTTACGTCTGGTGATCCATCCGGCGCAACTTCTTTTTTTATACTGTTGCCATGAAGGTCAATAATGTAAATTTTATCGAAAGTCCTGAGTAGATTCCATCGCATTCCACGCAGCGTTGGATTATCTAAAAAACTGTGAGGGGTAATAAATGCTAAAATTCCATCGCCATTTTTTTCAATAAAATGTTGCCCGAAACGAATAAATTTGTTTTCGTCTGCATTTATCCATTTAGCATTTCTCTCTTTCAGTTTTTCTTTGCCTTCGGGCTCTTTTTTGTAGTCTTCCATCAGCTTCAATATCCAATTGCTTTTATTTGTACTCTCCCCTCTATATGGTGGGTTTCCTAGTACCACCATTACAGGTGCATCCCGTTTGACCTGGTTGGCTTCATTGGCCTCATCGCTCAACCAATTTGAAAACAGCGTTCCCGCATCCGGGTGGCTTTCTTCCAAGGAATTGGTGAGATACACCCTTAAACGTTGGTCTTTGGTAGGGTTAAACCCTGTTTCAGTGAGTAACAAATCCAGTTTTAAATGTGCCATTGCATAACTCGCCATCAGCAATTCAAACCCATTCAGGCGTGGTATCAGGTCGTTTTCTACATACTTGCTCCAAATTCCTTTTTGCCCTTCAAACTTTTGGTGAATCTGCTTGATTACTTCGGCCAAAAAAGTGCCTGTGCCTGTCGCCGGGTCTAGTATCTGTACTTTGTGAACCTCCTTTTCAACCTTTTTGCCCTGCACATCTACTTTGATTTTCGTCTTTGAGGTGTCGGCTAAACCTTGCGAAAGGCCAAACTCTGTTTTCAAAATGTCATCCACGGCGCGAACAATGAAGTTTACCACGGGTTCGGGTGTGTACCAAACCCCACGGGCTTTGCGCAAGGCCGGATCGTAAGCCGCCAAAAAGGTTTCGTAAAAGTGAATTACCGGGTCTTCCTGTTTGGTGCGTGTGCCGAAATTGTGCATGATTTCAGCCACATCGGAGGCTAAAAATATCTGTACCAGTTCATCCACAATCCAAACCAAACGGTCATCCAGGTCAAAGCCTGCAATATCCTGAAACAGTCGCCGCAAAAACGGGTTGGTTTTCGGTATCAGGGTAGCCGCCTCCTGTCGGCTAAAGGTGGGCAAAGTCGGGTCGTGGTAGCGGGCGGCAAACATCCCGTAGGCAATGGTTTGGGCGTATAGGTCGGCAAACGCCCTGTTTGTAATGTCGTGAATCAGAACGGTTTTAAAGGTCTGCATTTGCCCTTTCAAGGCACTGTTACTTTTTTGCTCATCATCGGCGTTCAAAGCCTTTTCAATGACATCAGCCATTAGTTTTGCCCGCCCTGCCATCATTTCGGCCAACTTGGTCGGGTTTTTAATGGTTTGCGAAATGGTGGCCGCAAAGTTTTTAAACAGGCTGTTGAACGTGTCGAAGTTTTCAGGCAGGGCAATGATTTTGCCGCCTTGTATTTCTGCAATGGCGACTTTGGTAACAAAGAGGCCGTCTTTGTAAAAATGGAAGTCGAGGTAATCGGTAAAAACCAGGTTATTGAGCGAGGCGCGGTAGCGGTCAAACTGTTCTTTCAGGGATTTGCTTGCCAGGTCAACCCCAATATCTTTTGCCTCAATGTAGCCAACGGGAATGTCCTTTGTGGTAAGGATGTAATCAGGTGCGCCACACGCAATGCGGGCGGGTTCGTTCGTTACCAGGACATCAGGCAAAAGGGTAGTAAGCAGGGTTTGAAGGTCGCCCCGGTAGCTATGTTCGCGGCTGATTCCCGTTTGGTAGCGGGTGTTGAGGATTTGGACGTATTGGGCAAGGTTCATGCAAGGCTTTTAGATGAAGGTGTGAGCATTGCGACAAATGTATTTCGTTTAGCCCTTACCTGTGCAACAAAAGCCAAATCTACCTAATGAGTTGTCAAGAGATACTTGACACCAGCCCGGATATGCCATTGCCTTCTATCCAAGGTTTTCAATATCATCTAAATCTTTTGGGCGGGCAGAAGCTCGTTTGGCTTGCAACAAATCGAAAAGGCGCAACGCCCGTACTGAAAGATTATCTGTGACTTCGAACCACTCGGATTGAGCAAAAGCAGGCTCAAAATCCAATCCCTTTACCTTTGTCATGATATCAATGGATACAGGTGGGCGGCCAAACGTGAAAACTTCAAATTGATCGGTATCCAGGAATCGCTCAACAGTCATATTAAAAACGGACATCCCAAATTGAGTAAATGCCTGTCGCAATCGTTGATAGTTCTCGGAAGTGGGCTGTACCCAAAGATCCATATCGCCGGTGGTGCGATAATAACCATGTAGGATTACGGAATATCCACCCACAAGAATATAGGCTACCTCACTCGCGTTGAGCGCAGCGATAAAATCTTGAAAATCAGGGTTAAAGATGTTTTGGCGCATAATCCTCCCGGCGACGTATCGAAAAATGGGTGCGGTCTAGGGGTTGTTCCTCCTCGGCATTGAGATTCCAGGCGCAACAGGTCAAGTACCATGCAGCAGCCAACCGTTCGCGTGCTGGTTTTGACAACCAGTATGCCCGCTGATGCGAGGCAGATTCAAAAGTGTTGATGGTAAAAGCTTGGCGGTCTAAACGATACATCTGTGTCTTGTTTCAGGCAAAATTAACTTACTTTCCAATACAAAACTTCCCAAAAATATTCCCCAGCAAATCCTCCACCCCGATTTCCCCCGTAATTTCCCCCAAATAAGCCAGCGAACGCCGAATATCCTGCGCAATAAAATCACCTGTAATATTCGAGTCCAGTCCTGTTAATACATCGGCCAAAGCCTCGTCGGCGCGGCGCAGGGCATCGTGGTGGCGGGCATTGGTGACGACGGTGCTTTCGGTGTTTACGCCCTCGCCAGCGGCTGCTTCGAATAGTTTTTCTTTTAGATACTCGATGTTCATAGCGTTTTTCGCCGATACCGGGATCAAGGAACTTCCCGAAAGTTTATCCCGAGTACTCGGGACGGAAAGTTGCGAGCCCACTTCTCCCAGTAAATAAGGATGCACCCCCGGCAATGTCGGATCCAACAACCATGCGGTATCAAACAGCGGATTTCGGTCCATTTTGTTGCAAACGACCACCAAGTCAGACTTTCCAAGTCTTGAAGACTTGGAAAGTCTCTCCAGGTCTTCATGAACCTCGCGGATGGTCATGCCCCCCGCCACATCCCACACATACACCAGGATAGCCGCCTGCTCGATTTTTTCCATCGTGCGGGCCACCCCAATGGCCTCGATGGTGTCCTGCGCTTCGCGGATGCCCGCCGTGTCAATGAGCCGAAACTGTATGCCCCGGATGTTCAGCACCTCTTCGATGGTGTCGCGGGTGGTGCCAGGGATGTCCGAGACGATGGCCCGCTCTTCGTTGAGCAGGGCGTTGAGCAAGGTGCTTTTTCCGGCATTGGGTCGGCCAGCAATGACGGTGGTCACGCCCATTTTCAGGGCATTGCCTAGGGCAAAAGATTGAATGAGTGGACGGAGATGCTCGCGGATTTGATTGACCAACTTTTTGAGGTCATTTCGGTCGGCAAATTCCACGTCTTCTTCGCCAAAATCGAGTTCAAGTTCCACCAGACTGGCGAAATGGATAAGCTCTTCCCGCAGTTTTTGAATCTCGTTTTTGAAACCGCCCCGCAGTTGGCGAATCGCCACATCGTGGGCGGCCGCGCTTTCTGAAGCGATGAGGTCAGCTACGGCTTCGGCCTGGGTGAGATCCATTTTCCCGTTGAGAAAAGCCCGCAGGGTAAACTCTCCAGGGTCGGCCAAGCGGGCGCCTTTTTTCAAACATAACTGTATGATTTCCTGCAAAATATACGGCGATCCGTGACAAGAAATTTCGGTGGTGTCCTCGCCGGTGTACGAGTGTGGCCCTTTAAAAAGGGTAACCAACACCTCGTCCAGGATGCGTTCATGCTCGTCCACGATCTTGCCAAAATGCGCCGTGTGGCTGGGTTGGTTCTCCAGTCTTTTTCCCTTAAAAATGGTATCCGTGAGGATGATCGCCCTCGGGCCTGATAAGCGGAGGACGCCGATAGCGCCTACCCCTGGTGGCGTGGCCAGCGCGATGATAGTAGAAGATAAATCGGGGAGATTCATGGTGTGTTGTGCAGATAAAAGAGGCGAAGGATAAAATGATTAATATTTTTCCGCCCAAAATTCGTGTTATTTTATGGAACCCGATCCGATACCTACCGATAATCGCCCTGAATGGCTCCGTGCGCTGACGGAAAAGAGCTGGAATTTGGAATTAGTGATCTCTGGTGCAGCGATCTTTTTGGCAAACTACCTGCCCGATGCGGTAGACTCCCTGCTCCGTTACTATCTCGAAAACCTGGTGATGGATGAAGATATTACCAAGATTGTGCTGCCACTGATGGTCTACAGCTTCATGAAAGTGGTGGCCTGGCTGCTCATCTTAACTTTCGTAGTACATTTTGTCATGCGGGCCTTCTGGGCTGGGGTAGTGGGGCTGCATACCGTTTACACTGAAGGGATTCGATACGACCAATTACCCTGGCAAACAGACTTTACGAGAGAACAGATGCGGCAGCGTTTCGGAAGCCTTTCCGATTACATTTTGCGGCTCGACCGACTTTGCAATCAGGTGTTTTCGGCCGCCTTTCTTATTGCCTTGTTGAGCTTGGGTATCTGTATGGCTTATATTTTCATCTTTCTGGCAATCAATGTATTGCCCGTATTCCTTGGCCAAGTTGCGGGACGACGAGTCAGCACGATCATACTAGGCGCAATCATGGTGTTGGTCTTTCTGCCTGTTTTGACCCAAAGGGCTATGCGTGTGCCCCGATTGGCAGCATTGCCCTGGGTGCAGCGGCTTACGATCTGGTCGGTTCGGAATGCTGCTTATGTAGTTATGCCGCTGGTGTACACCCCCATGAATTACATAAACCTGACGTTCACCTCTCAAATTCCTAAAAAAAGGCTCGTAATAACTTTAGTGATTGGGACCATCATCGTCATAGCAGGTGTACTCCTTAATTTTACTTCGACCTTGCTTCATCTGAAGGGCCTAACCGAATTCACGACGCGGGACTTTTTTGCCAAGGACCGCAATAGACATACATTCACGGGTGGCCTTTACGACAATTTGCGTTCGCCGGAGCAGCGCTTGCCGCCCATAAGCATCCCATCTGAAATTGTAGAAGCACCTTTTTTGAGGGTGTTTGTAGATTACCCAAAATTGTTGGATGCAGCGCTGTCGAAACGTTGCGTCACGCCCGTTTTACCCGACTCGTTGTCAAAGCACCTCCGGCGAATCCAACTTGACAGCATCCACATCGCTTGTATGACCGATTTTTTTCGGCTTACGGTCAATGATTCGCTCATTACGGCACCGGGATGGATGTTCCATGAACATCCAATAGTCGGTTCGCTCGGCGTAGTGGCGTATTTGCCCACTGCAAATTTTAAAATGGGAAAAAATGTGCTGACGGTGCAAGTACCCAGTTCTAAAAACCCCGATTCGCTTCGGGTGTACGGTCAGGTGCCTTTTTGGTATGCGCCGAAGTAGAATTATTATAAAGGTTGGCAGTTTGATGCTTGAAGTTAGTAAGGAATACCAGGCTATGGCAAAACAAATAACCAAATCCCCAAATAACCAAATCCCCAACCCTACTTCAAGTTTTCAATGTATTTCTTGAGCCCATCGGCAATCTCGGTCGCGTATTGGCTTTCCTTTCCGCCGCCCACAATGGGTTGTTTGTCGGTAGGGCGCAGGGTAGGCAGTATGGCAAGTGGTCCGTCAAGTCCCACGGATTTTAGCAAAATAGGCATCACGAGGAAGCCCTTTCGCGGATTGTTTTTCTGGGCAATTTCAGCCAAAAGTGGCACAGAAGGATTGTTGGCCTCGTCGTAGAAATCAGCGCTTAAAAGCGGCAGCACGACTTGGCATTCGTCCATAGTTTTGCGAATCCAGGCTTGCACATCGCCTTGTCCCACCGCATCGGCGAGGCTAATAAACTGGGCAGGCAAACCGCGTAAGTTCTTGAGCAGCAAGT
>Ga0247843_1001694_pt1 | contig 43219 bp, 37 predicted proteins | sample LaCruzMarch2017__FD_192420 | JGI IMG/M metagenome (GOLD analysis project Ga0247843, IMG submission 192420) | Freshwater microbial communities from meromictic Lake La Cruz, Castile-La Mancha, Spain - LaCruzMarch2017_8m | ecosystem: Environmental > Aquatic > Freshwater > Lake | place: Spain...
GAAGCTTCTTTACGACAGCTTCCCTGAATTCTTGATTATATCGTGGAATTGTTCCCATGCATTATCCTGATCTCAACCCCCTATGCTTATTTAAGTTACACGACAACTACCCTGAAACAGGGGGATTCTTTTAAGACTTCTTTGTAAGCTGTAGGGCCTGCAACCTGAAGATCCTGGGAAAACAAAAATCGAACAAACTTTCTGACGCCTTGGGTGTCGGAAAGATCTTGTTCTAGAGCATCCCTTAAAACCAGTTCGTGCACAATCAGACCTGCCTTCGTGATTGTGTCGAGCTCATTCCAGATAGAAGCATCGATGACGTAGCGACTCTCATTGATGGAATTTTCTTTACGCTGAACCACAGCTTGTATGAGCTCGCAGCCAGCAGGAAGCTCTTCGACCAAGCCAGCATCCATGGTTCGAGGCAAGGATTCCTCGATGTATCTGACTTCATTTTGGAACTTGTTGTGCCAGTAAATATATTTTGAGGCTCTTGTTTGGTCCAACCTTCCGAGGCGACGAATTAAACCTCTCACTAAAACTTCAGGATTTCCGCCTGCAGATTGCACTAGGCTGTCCGCGTAGGGATCTTTTCCAAAGGTCTGCAAAAAGTCTAAGAGGATGTATTGAACAGTTGTGTTAGTGGCCGTGTTATTGGGTGAACTTTGAGGTCTGCCCAACTTGGTTTCGCATTTTACCACTAACCCACCGTTACCAACTAAGTTCCCTGCATAGACGATCTTGGAATTCACGCTAAAAACTGCAAGAAGGCCAAGTGCAAAAACTAATAGAGCTTGTGGCATACCTTTTCGTCCTTTTAATTTTCTAAAGCGCATGACTTTTTTTCCGCTTCATCAATGTGAAGTTATAGAATCCTATAGCTATCACTTCATCTTTAGGAGCTGAATCCTCTTCGATCTCTGTCTCGATTGTTTTAAAAAAATCTACAAGCCTTTTTTCAATTTCTTTTCGTTTTTTCGAAGAGGCTGCAGTCAAAAGGGAAAGAAAAAATCGAGAATCTAAGTCCTGCGGAAGACTTGCTTTGGCGAGGGCCAAAATTGCTGCATGAAAGTTCTGGACGGCTTGGCTCGTTGCTGCTGGAAAAACATAGTTTGATGATTTTGTTGCGAAAAACTGCTTGTTCTTTTTTTCTACTAAACCGACATTTTGCAAGCGGGTCAAAATTTCTATGCCAGTCCGAATTGGAATTCCAAGAAACTCAAAGGCCTGCTTTGAATCATTATTGAGAGCAGGTAATTTTAGTGCTTCTAAAACGGCAAAATGCCAAGGATTTTGAATGATCTCGAAAGCCTCTAGATCTAGCTCTGCCTGATCGCTTTTGTATTTTATTTTGAGTTCTTTTCCTAGATCCTGTTTTTGTTTATCAGAACGCGCTGAAGTAAAAGCAGCTAAAGTTTCGAAATGAGCTCTCATCGATTCCGGAAGAGTCAATTCCTTAACAACTTTCTTGGCTAGCTGTGAGGAAAGCGCTTGTTTGCTTGCAATCACATTGCTTAAAGTCGCTGGCGAAACACCTAAATCTCTTGCGAAAGATCTTAAAGAGTACTTCGGATTTCTCATTGTCCGCTTACGAAGTTCTTTGGAGATCGTTTCGGCAATCACACGTCTTGCAGATTCTTGATCCATCATGGCTAGTTTTGACCTTTTTATTTATCATCTGAAAGCTTACTGGGGCAGAACACCAATTGCGCCTGCCCCAAATCCACTCGATTCCATCTAAATTTAGTTAATATCGATAAAGCCACTCAGTTTCATGATCACAAAGTCCTTTGTTTGTCGTTCATAAAGAAGCTCCTATTTCGAGGGCGGAAAGCTCATTGGTTCAGAATTGGAATAGGCACCGGTCGGAATTGGACCTTCCCTCAAGCTGCCAACAATCATGGGAACTGTGATCTTACCAGCTGCGCTTGAGACTGCAGAAAGTTTGAGGCAGCGGAAAGCAGACTCGCAGATGACCCAAAAGTTTCCTGTAGTCCCAATTCTTCCATAGGGCACAAATTCTAAGCCTTTGACCTTCCCCAATTTCACTTCAACCAATTGTCCTACGGCCGCACCCGATTGTTCCTGCGAATAAGGCGAAATGACAAGGATGGCATCCTCAGTACTTGCATCAAAAATTAAATTTTCTTTCCGGTAGATGGCATTGTCAAAACTATCAAGCCAAAGATTGTTGGCAATTTTAATACTACCATTGCCGATTGTACTGGAGCCATTTCCCGCTCCAGCCAGCATGGCAAACAATGTATACAGAATAAGAAGAACTGATCTTACCACCATTTTTTATCCTTCTCGGCGTGACTTAATGGAAATCCAGTAAATACAAACGAATAGATTTGTTCGGGCTCTTCATTTTGCAAAGCCCACTCCCGAAGATCATTCATAAAACTTCGAACTTTCTTTTTGAGTTCGGGCAATTGCGATTTCGAAAAGCCCACCAGCTGGGTGTTAAATTCCCGCGATTCCCTTTCACTTAATTTCAGGGACTCAATACCTCGAGACAAAAGTCCATCGTAAAATTTTGAACTCGACTGCCGAATCATATCAGGTGTTGTCGTCAGCCGCTTGTGCACCTGTTTCAATTTTCCATCTTTTCCGCGGGACAGTAGCCCCATCGAGATCAGGCGCGCTAAGATGACCGACACTTCCTCTGGACTGACCCGTCCGTAGAGTTTGTGACTGATCCATTTGGGACTCTCAATAAATCCATCGAGATAGGTCAGAAGCATCACCGCGTGATAGCTCCAAGAGGAAATGTATTCAAATTCAAACTCCTGTAAAGTTTTTCGTGAAAGTGCGCCGACTTTCTGGTTTCGAATACGACCCAGCTTCATCTGAAAATGCTCGCTCTCAACTGTGGTGCGCGCTTGATTGAAGAGAACGAGGTTTTCAAAGTATTCCCGCTCTTCTTCATTCAGCTCAAGCGCAGCTGCAAATTTGATCAAGACAACTGAAGTCAAATTCTTAGTACCGTCCATGACTAACTTATAATAGTTTGACGAACCTAGGTTTGCAGACTTTGCAAAACTTGCGTATGTGAAACCATTTTTGAATGATTTTTTAAACTGGTAGTAATCCTTCAAAAAAGTACGATAGTTGTCGTATTCAAAAATGCTTTTCATTTAAAAGCCTCAGTCTTTGCTCACTCGCTTAAACGTAATTCTTTGCAGGGAAATTTTTGGATCGATTGTCATTTCCTGATTGTGACTGATCGCTGTCTCTGTATAGACCACATGATCTTGATCACTTTTGGGCTCGTTCTCGATCATCAAACTTGCTTGAAGGGCCATGAGTCCACGGCTGCCTCCATTCACAACCGGAATAACCTGGGAAAAGACCGCGATTGTTTTCTTGCCATTTTCAGACTGACTGAGAATTAAATTTTCCAACACCCCTGTATCTTTTTTCCAACCTGACTCCATCGCTACACAGCTCTTTCTCAAGAAATCAGCAACAGGAATTACCTTTGACAGAAAAACTTCATAGCAATGATAGATTGAAATGCTCACATGGTTCGTCAATTTTTCTCTGCCGACGATGATGGTTTGAGCATCTTGAGGCGAATTATAAGCGGAATATTTCACTTCTGCTTGCGCTGCCATTGTCGATAAATTCACAATCGTCAGGAGGAGCCCTGCCATCGATATTGTTTTCATTTCACCCTATCCTTTGTTTGGAGTTCGTTGTCTTCCTCCGCATGTGCGGCCTTAGGATCCTAGATACTGAGGTGGGCTTTAACTTTATAGTTAAATTGTAGAATTAGAAATACCAATGGGAAAAAGACCATTTAGGATCTTCAGCGAATGAATAAAATACCTGAATGTATAGAAAATAGTGTCTAGAAGTCAGGTAGCGGTTTTCTGGTTGTGAGAAAGCAAACTAGCTCTTGGACGATGTTCGGTGCCCTCTCCCGCGGTAATAAAAATAGCCGTAGCCCTGGTCTTCACATTCGCGGTGTGCCAGACCCCTGGCTTATTGATGAGATATTCACCCGCCTTGAGCAGGGTTTTAGTTCGTTTTGATTTTGTTTCTTGAATGACCTCCATTTGACCCTCGATACAAATTACGACCTCGTGTCCATGTGGATGCATTTCCCAGCTTTTCAAAGACTCATCAAAACTGTACATTGAAATTAAACGCCCCTCTTTGCCGTCTTTTTTTCTACGCTTTAAGTAGGCACCGTACCAAGCCATTCCAGAGATCTGACTTTCTATGATCGCGGTTCCCTCTAAGCCCAAGTGGATTGGTTTTTTTGCTAGATGTTTCTTCATAAAGCACTTCCTTCATTTACTATGGAATAATTTTTCCACTTTCAGTGCGCACATTCAATCGACATTCATAGTCGTATGTCTGAATGACTTTTCTGTTCCAATACTCCAAGTTCTGAGCAAATTTAGAGCTCGCCTTAATGGGCAGAAACTTGATGCAGAAGTAGCTTTCACCTTTCTTCAGCAAAAACGCGGGCGTGTATTCATTACCTTCATGTGAAGTGGGCTTTGCCTCAAGGGCATCGTAAAGCGCTTTGGCATCAGAGCCTCTGATCTTTATAAAGGCGTTGCTCACCATTGGATCCTTTTTTTCTTCTGAGAGAATTCGCACGTTCAACCCCACGTAGTCGAAAACAAAATTTTTCTGACTTGAATGAAGGACTGCCATCTGCACCTTGACGGCAGTTTCCTCATTGGCGCCGAACTGATGAGCAACCTCATGTGCAATCAAGGCAGAAATTTGAGCTTCGAGGAACTCATCGTCCACACGCTGAAGAGATGTAATACTGATGCAAATCGGAGAACCAGGCTTGTCTTCCGCAACAGAAGAGTCCCTTGGATGCCCTTTGCGAGAGGTGCAAAGACCGTTTTTACGGATTAATTTGGATTCACGTACTGCGGCTTGGAAAGCGCTTCCGTGGATAAATGAACCCATCGGCATAGGATTTGATCCTTTGATCATAGCCTGCATGATCTTGTTCAATTCGGCACCTTTCCAAGGCTGATCAAGGCCATGATCCATCACAAGTAGGCCAAACTGTCCAATAGCCGCATCCTTTGCTTGATCCAAAGCGGTGTTCACCTTTTCGACACTATTGATACGAACTATAAGGTTGCCTCCTCCATCGGAGCGGGGCCCAGCAAAGGAAGCTAATGTAAATGAGACCAGAGCGAAAATTACTGTGATTAGAGTTTTCATATTTTTTACCTTTCAATTTGCAGACCATCATCGGTCGGCGATGGGGAATCTAACTCCGAATAATGCTGCGCGATATATCAATTATGTAAAATAGTTCAATATTATTGTAGTAATGCTTCATTAGTTAGGTTAAGATATTGTAATTATGAGTTTATCAGTCTTTGATTTTGCGGACTATAAAGCCTATTTACGCGCCAGAATTGGCGATTCTGGGGAAAGAAAAGGGCTTCGCTCCAAACTTGCGGCGGCATTGAATTGCCAACCCACTTTTGTGACCCAGGTGCTGAATAAGGATCAACACTTTAGCCTCGAACACCTAGAAAGAGTGAGTCGCTTTCTAGATCATAGCGAAGAGGAAGAAGAATTTCTTTTTTTACTCGCTGAGCGAGAAAGAGCAGGCACAAAAGAGTTAAAAAATAGGTTCGATAAAAAAATTCGCACACTGCTGAGTGGTCGGCAAGTTTTGACAAACCGTTTGGGAGCAGAGACTCGCCTGACTCCTGAAAAACAACACATTTATTACAGCTCTTGGCATTACGCGGCCCTTCATATTGCAGTCGCAGTTCCATCGCTACGCAATCGAGAGGCCCTTGCAAAATATTTTTCACTGCCCCTTAAAAAAATCACTGAAATTCTGGAATATCTTTGCGCCGCTGGTCTCGTTGTTCAAGACAAAGGCGAATACCGTATTGGTCCCACAAAAATTCGATTGGGAAAGGACTCTCCTAATATTCTTCGCCACCATAGCAACTGGCGCATTCAAGCGATGGAGTCCCTCGACCGTGAAGTTGAAACTGATCTTCATTATTCGGGTGTGCTTTGTATGACAAAAAAAGATCAGGCCAAGATCAAATCTAAAATATTTGAAATGCTGCAAGAACATCTTGCCATTTCAGATGAATCTTCAGAAGAAGAAATTTGCTGTTACAATATCGACTTCTTTTCTTTGTCTCGAAGGTGACCAGCCAATTTTTTCAATCAACTTCTTACAGGCTTCAAAAGCTCAGCAGCCCAACATCGGCGGCCTGCGGCCGGTGCAGCGTCCCCAGGCGCTTGGGGCTCCATGACAGTAACCCCCGGGATTGTATTCCCAGCAATTTGCTCTCCTGTAGATACAATGATCAAACCATTCTTGCATCTGCGCTGAATTGCAGCTGTTCGCTAGCCGGAGTGAGGAAGCGATGACTCGGCTAGGACCCTTCACTATTTCTTGTGCTTCCACCGAAAAAGCGAAAAACCCAACCCATAACATCAATGATAAAATCAAAGCCTTTGGAAAATTCACAATTCCCCCAGCGGCAGTCGGAAACTGCCTATTGCCTGGTAGCACGCTTTACTTTTTTGTCAATGAGGATCATGGGAAAGACTCACACAAACTGCGCCAGTGATTAAATCTGTTTCCTTCTTAACCCCTTTTCGCACTATGTTTGTACAGCAGAAATCCAAAACGACGTTACTTTTCTGTACCTACAATCTTTTGCATTTGTTCAGCTCCAAAACAATATTTGAAGATTGAATGGCTTGGCCTTAATATCGCTACATGAAAATCCACGCTACAGAATCAGCTTTAGAACCTGCTACAGAAGCAGCCATCAAACACTGGTGGACTGGAAAAGCTCCGCCCGACTGTCCTGGTTATGACCCCCAAGGTTTTCTTCGGGCTCTGCCTCAGCTGGAATTTCAAGGCATCCATCGCCAAAACCTGCTTGATTATTTTGATAATGGCTGGACTCTCACTGAGCTCCTGTTTTCTGCCCTTCAGAGCGAAGAAGCCTTCACCACTGCACCAAAACACGGGCTCAGGCATCCCTTAATTTTCTACTACGGGCATCCAGCAGTTCTTTACGTCAACAAGCTTCGAGTGGCGGGACTCGTTAAGGATCCGATCGATGAATATTTGGAAAAGATTCTCGATGTCGGAGTCGATGAAATGTCCTGGGACGATATGTCCAAAAATGAAATGCGCTGGCCGCTGGTATCTGAGATCCAGGACTATCGACGGAAAGTTTATAACTTAGTAAAAGATTTGATTCTCAATGATCCTCGGCTCGATCCAAAGCAAGTATCATTTTCCCAATCGAGCCCTGCCTGGGCACTTGTTATGGGATTCGAGCATGAACGAATCCATCTCGAAACATCTTCAGTGCTGCTGAGGGAATTGCCGCTTCATTTCATGCGTAGACCCGAAGCTTGGCCCCTCAATGACAAGACAGTGTATGAAGCCCCATTGGAAGAATTGATTCAGGTGAAGGAGACAACTGTAGAGGTTGGAAAGCCTTTGAACTATCCGAGCTTTGGCTGGGATAATGAATATGGCCATCGAAGGATAACAGTTCCTGCTCTGGAACTTGGCCGGCACCTCTTAAGCAACGCTCAGTTTTTAGAATTTGTGAATGCCGGTGGCTACCGAAATCTTAAGTACTGGTCGACCGAGGGCTGGGCCTGGCGCAGCTATCGCAATACGAAAGCTCCATGCTTTTGGGAGCCTCTTGGACCCGGAGGGCTTCATCAATACAAAATCAGAACGATTTTTGAGGTCGTAGATTTTCGACCCGACTGGCCTGCTGTGGTGAATTTTCACGAAGCTGAGGCTTACTGTGCTTGGCGTACAGAGCATGATGACAGTTCAATCCCCTATCGCTTACCCAGCGAGGCTGAAATTCAAAGTTTGCGTTCTTTGGTTCCGAAAAAAGGCAAATGGAACCTGGATCTAGTCAGTGGCTCAGAATGCTCTGCCTTTTGTTTTTCTTCAGAAGGAGTTTTCGATCTTTACGGAAATCTTTGGCAGTGGTGCGAAGATCACTTCAATCCCCTGCCCGGTTTTCAAATGCATCCCTATTACGAAGACTTTAGCTCTCCTTGCTTTGACGGCAGACACCAGATGATTCTTGGGGGCTCCTTCGCAAGTACTGGCGATGAAACTTCCCCCTTTGCACGCTTTCACTTTCGACCGCATTTTCATCAACACGCCGGTTTTCGAATCGCTCGCAGCCTCAGCCAGGAAAGTGCTTCGACTGCGATTCATCTGAATATAGAAAAGCTTTCTCAACCAGCGAGTTACGAAAGCCTTGAACTGCTATCACAGTATCTGCTGCTTCATTTTGGAGAAGCCTCTGAAAGCTTGTTCGATTTCAAAGAGGCCCCATTCTCAGCCTTAGGTTTTCCTCAGCGCTGTGCGGACAAACTTCTGGCTGCGACCAAGCGCCTTGGTTTGCAATTGGATTCTGTGCTCGACATTGGCTGCGCAGTGGGTGGTTCCAGTTTTCAGCTGAGCGAACACTTCAAAACTGTAGTGGGAGTCGATTTAAGTTCCAGCTTTATATCGACAGCAGAGCTTTTGCGAAGTCGCTCTGAAGTGACCTACCTGCGCAAAGATCAGGGGGAGCTTACAACAAAACTTATTGCAAGGCTGCCAAAGAACTCGCGCCCCGAAAGAGTTCGTTTTCTTGAAGGCGATGCCTGCGACTTGCCAAAGGAATTAATTAATTTCGATGCGGTCCTGATGGCCAATTTGCTGTGCCGCTTACCAGATCCACGAGCCTGCCTCGAAGCCATGGGCGGCGCTCGTTCTGTTGTTAAACCCGGTGGCTTGCTCGTCCTCGTATCGCCTTATTCTTGGCTTGAGCAGCACACCAACCCAGCTTCTTGGCTTGGAGGTCGAATCATCAAAGGTTCAGCAATTTCCAGTGCCGATGAAATTAAAAATATTCTAAGACATGAATTTCGCCTGATTGAAGTAGACAACCTTCCATTGATTATTCGCGAGCACGAAAGAAAATACCAATTCATCATTTCCCATTTGATGATTTGGCAGCGACGAACTTAAGTGGGACCGATTCCGCCAAAAGCTTGGGAATCATTTTAATTCCTAGCTTTTCGCAAGACACTCTGAGCTGGGGGTCTTCTGATCGGTTCGTCATTAGGATCGCGCATGGGACGATTGATTTTTTTAAAATCAAATCCAATCCCGTCAGCTGTTCATTTTTGAATTCAAAGTCAACGATAAAAACCATCTCGGTATCGATTTTGAGTTCCATAAACTCTCGGGCACTATAAATACTTTTCAAAGATTGAGCCTGAGGACCGGAACCAATCCGGCGCTTCCATATTTCATGAAAACTGGGATCATCGTCTACGACGACAAGAGCTGCGCTCTTGGGAATGGAAATTTCCGCAGTGAACCAAGCTGGACAAGCTATCCTAGGAAGCCGCAATTCGACGCGAGTGCCTTGATTCATTTCGGAAAAAATTCGGAAGCGGCCCGCCCAAGCCCGAACTGTTTCTGCAGCATGAAAAACACCCAATCCATGTCCAGCGTTCATTCCAAATTTTCCGTGACTGAACACTCGAGTTCCCAGCTGTTTTAAATTCTCTGGGTCAATGCCCTTGCCATTATCTTGAATTTCAATCACACAGGTGTCCCCTTCAGCAATCAGTTTTACCCTCACTTGCCCCTGATTTTCGGGCAAAGCTTCCACAGCATTATTCACCAAGTTCGAGATAATTCTTCCCAGCTCTGATCCTATGGCTCGCACAAATAGACTCAATGTTGCCGGATCAAACTCAGTCTGCTCTTCAAGCTGATTTCCAAAATGATCTCCAAAATGATCTTCAAAAGAAATGGACACTTGGGTTTTTTCTCTAAATTCCAAACGTTTTTCAGCTAAAATATTTTGAATCACTGTAACCAAATGAACATCTTCTGGTTCCGTGCGATAGTCCCTGGCTTTTTGAAGTAGACCGTTTGCGATGTCATTGATTCTCTGCGCGGCATTTTGAATCAAAAATCTTTTTTCTTCCGAAGCTTCCTTCAAAGAGTTAACAACCACTCTTAAGGCAAGGAGCGGTGAGCGAATATCATGTGCGACCTGTTGTGCAAGATTAGAAACGGACTCGAGAGCCAGCGTCCGCGATCGATTCTCAGCATATTGAAGGATCAGATTTTTTGCTTTAAAAAGGTGATCTGCAGTGCCCCGACCTTGCTCCATCTGGTCCATTACAAGTTCCAGCTCATCAACACTCAGGGATTGATCGCTGACCCTTTTTTTAATTCGCCAAAAAATCGTGACCGAAATCAAAATGCAAACCAACAGAATGCCAACCAGAAGCCCCAGTCCTTTCGCTAGCTCATAAGCATAACCGATGCTAATCTCCATCAGAACCTCACCGAACACTGGAGCCTGATGGACTTTGCTGACTTGAACCTTCAAATAGTCCTGAAGCACTGAAGCATCCCCTGAAAAAGCAATCATTTCCGAATTCGAATTCTTTCTCAGGCTGACGTAGATCTTAAATTTGTCATCACCAGACTTTACGGCCGAAGCAAGAACCGGCTGAATATACAGAAGCTCGCCGTAATCCAGCATCTTAACAACGTTGGTGTTCAGCTGGTTTTCGATCAGCTTTCTTGCCATTCCTAGTTGAGAGCTAAAGCTCAGGTAAGAAAGTGTTCCCACAGCCAAACCGATAAATAAAATCTGCAGAAAAACAAACCCACGAATGTCGTGGACCAGCCTTAGACTGAACGGAATATTGCCGGGGCTCATCGAGCCATTTCAATTTCATGGAAATAGAGACTGTGAAACCCCATCGGATGGGCTTGGACAGATTTAACTTTTTTCGACCACAAAGCGCTGAGGGTAGATCCGGTAAAAAGAGGCACAAGGGTATACTGCCTAAGAAGCGCCAACTGTATACCTTTGTACTGGGCACTGCGCTTTTCTGATTGATTTTCTTTTTGAGCGGCCTCAATTAATTTGTCGACTTCCGGACCACCAGCGTCGAAGGTATTGATTGGCAAACCACTTTTGAAATAGGTCAGAAAAGACATCCCATCCGGATATTCCAAGTATTTTGAGCGCAGCAGAATTTGATACTTCTTTGCCTTGATAATTTTAAAATACTCATCGATTTGAAAAGGCGAAATTTTGACCCGAAAGCCTTTGGCCTGCAACATGGCTTGGGACCATTTGGCGACAGCCTCGAATTCGGTCGACGATGGGTATTGAAAATCAAGAATGACTTTTGGCGGAAGCAATGGCCCCTTCGCTTCAAGCTTCTTGGTATCATCACTTGTGAGGTTTCCCGGAAGAAGATTCGGGACCAACCCAAAATTAAAACTGTAGTCTTCCGAGAAGGGTTTGATTTCATCACGACGATTGAACAGTGTGAAAATTTGTTTTCGAAGTTCATCATCCAGTGTGGAAGAATTCAACGAAAGAAACAAAAGGCGTGCACTTTGGCCTTTGTAAGACTTCCAACCTTGCTGTTTAAGCTCTTCTTCCACCACTTGGGAGACCTCAAAAGATTCCAAAGTATCCAATATTCCTTTGCGAGCCAGTTCAATCGCACTATTCTCAGTTTCTACTTTATAGAAAATAATTTTTGTTGGAGCCTCCGGCGCCTTTTTTTGGTTCACAAGACTGAGAATCAACTGATCTGGAGCTGCCTCAAGCTTATAATAACCGCTTGTAGCCCTCTGGATTTCTAGTTTCTCATTGAGCTTTAGAAGGCTGCAATCCACGGCGGCCAAATTCTTAAGAAAAAACGAATCTGGCACCTCGAGACGGAATTCCACGGAACGCTCGGAAATGGCCTTAATCCCAAGGCCTCCGATTTTAGAAGCTTCTTTCTCTTTAAAACCGATGATGGTTTGAAGATCAGCCACAATAGCAGAATTCAATTTTAGTAAACGCCGGAAAGTTAAAACCACGTCTTGAGCAAGGATCGGCGATCCATCGGAGAAAAAATGCTCACCTAAATTAAATCTGTAGGTCTTACCTGAATCTAAGATTTCATAATTGAGGACCAGATCCTTCACTAACTCCAGCTGTGAAGTATACCTCATCAATCCCCGATGGATCTGGCGATTGACCAGAAGGGAGCTCACATCCTCCATGCTTTGAGGATCTTGATTTATTGTGAGGCTGCGAATGCCAAGGTTCAATTCGCCTGCAGAACTTTTCTCGTTTGGTAGAAGTGCCATGACAAGAATAAAGCCTAATAGAGTCCCGGCCTTCGGTCTATAGAAAACGCTCCCGATAAGGGAAGTTATCCCCCTCCAAGCCGTTTCCCAGACTGCTGGAAGTAATTTTGCTCCAACCCAAAATTCACCGATTGCACCGATAAGGTTGATCGTCACCTGCCGGCCAGCACTGATGCTGGCAAAAATTTCCGCAGGTGAGGCATGCATGATCCCCGAGCTGATTCGATTATAAAGAATCCAGTAGGAAACATTCCGAAAGAATGAAAAACATAAAAGCAGAATGGGATGACCCGTGAAAAAGCCTTGGGCCGCAATGGACAAACCTAAAATCAGCCATAGAATGGGAGCAGTGGGCTTAAGCCATTTTTCTATTGGAGTGGAAAGCCAGACTGAAATTCCGAAGACTCCGGACGCCAGCGGAATCCAGTCCGGAAAATCGAAAAGTAGAATCACATTGAGAGTGTTCGCCCCCATCATTACAAAAGCCAAAAGTACATCTTGCCTAGCCAGCTGGCCCGTGCGGGAAAAATAGAGTTTATTTTGCGACCAGAGCCGAAAGGGATGAAACTCTTTGCCCAATACCGGAGTCAAGGCTGGCGCTTTTTGTCGCCTGAGCACGGCCAAAATCAGCAGACCATTGACTAAAAAGCTCAAAGCATCAAAGGCAATGGCGTGCTGAAAACTTCCATATTTCAGAAAAAGAAGATTCAGCCCCATAGCAAAAAAGATGGTTCCAAAAGTCGCTTTGTTGAGATAGGCGGCAAACTTTCCCTTAAGCCCCAAAGACTCGTCAAAGAGCTTGCCGACTTTTTGAATGCTTGCAGTTTGAATCCCAGTAAAAATACTTCGAAGGGCAACAAAGACTGTAAAAACCAAATAATTATCATTAGACAAGGTATAGCTGGAAGCCAATATTCCCACCGAGCAAATTAGGGCTCCAGCTTCACCGTAAAAAATGATTTTTCGTGGATTCAGCCGATCTCCGAGAGGACCCCAAAAAAAATTGACAGCAACACTCGTCATTCGGTGTGCACCCACAGCGATTCCCACCACTGCGGCGGAAACTCCCATTTTTAAGGGAAATGAAAGCAAGCTGACGATAAAAGATGTAGATCCGAGGGCTGAAACAAAAACACCAAAAAGAAAGACCATGGCCTGCGTTCGCTCATCACCCTTCATGTTCAGATATTACCTCGGCGTCAGAAAAGATTGTAGGGCAAATGAAGCACATTGGATCTGTAAGATTTTTCCATCAGAGTGAAGTTTAAAATGCTGGGAGCTGATGTCAACGGATTCCCCTGCACTGATAAGTTTCGAGGCTACTATCATTAGACTTTGCTTGAAGACTCGGATCAGCCTCTCGGAGGTAAAAAGCAGCTGCGGACTGGTGAATGAGCGGCTGATTTTTTCGTTTACTGGAAAAAGATCCCTATTTGGAACCTTCTGATAAAGTCCGGGCTTTTCATAAAAATAAACCTCGTGATCCCCGAGAAATCCAAAAAAATACGGAACATCCCCTCGGGCCAGCTGCGATTTTTCGGCATCTATCATCGGGAACAGAAGATTTTCAGCTGGGAACTCGGAGTTATATTGCATGGTGGACCGAAGAAGAACGCGAATGGGAACCTTCTGTGCACCAGAAATGCTGATTTCTAATATCGAAGAGATGGTCTTTGCATGTTCTAGAAAATATTGAAACTCACCAACGAGCCCATTTAAAATAGCTTCGATCCTCTTTGCCGTAAGTCCATCATCGAGCTGGCGAAGAGCGTAGATTAAATTTCGATCTGGCGCAGTGGCGCGGTTATGTATCAATAGCGTGTCTAAGGGAGTTTCACTAGAAAAGAAAAGGCATTCGATATCGATCAGCTGAGCGTGAGTTGGGTAGATCAAAACATTTTCAACATGAAGATCGATGATCCCAAACAAGGTGGCAAAGCAGAGAAGTCGACCGACATTTTCAAAGAGCAGAGATTCGCTCCCCAGTTCAAGAGTCGGCGGTGGCGATAAATATTCGCAGCTTCCAGAAAAATCAAAAGACATCGGTGAGTACCGAAGATTTCCAAGATATGAGTCAAATTTGTTGGCTGGTAATTGACGGCAATGAATTCTAAAGGAGCTTCTGGCATCCAGGAACAACTGCTCCCAGAAAATTGGTCTTGGTTTGTGAACAACCGGACCCTCATTGGTTCTAACCAGCTCCACTTTCTGAAGAAAATTGTGCGGATCACCAAGAGGGCCGTAAACGAAAGTTTCTTTCAATCGAAGGGCACTATCAACTTAGACTAGATAGTCTCGCTTGAGCCGCCTTCGGCTTGAATTTCCAAAGTTTCCAAATCGATTGTTTCGAATGTCATTTTAAGCTCCTTTAAAAGATGCAGGCCGAGTTTTATTGGGACATGTGCAAAAATGCAACAACTTCCCAGGGCTACAGGGCTAAAAATGGCAGATTCTGAATACAAAAATTTTTTTGGACAGTAAAAAATTCAGCTCAACAGATTTTTCGGCCTCATTGGCTTGGTCACTGGCCAGTTCGATCAGGTGACTCAGTTCGCCACGTTCATGAAGCTTACTTTTGAATTGGGCACCTTCTGCCCAACAACTAAACGCAAGCAGAGATTTGTGACAACTCGGCCAACACCAAAATAAATAAACAGACTTTAACGTGAATTGGCGAAATTTTATGTGTTAATAACTCGAATCAAGAGTACCTACTGATTGTTGGAGGAATATCTTGGAAAAACCGACAGATCATGGCGTCCATCGCAAATCAAAGCTTGTCCTCGTTATTGATGATAGCCGCGATCTTTTGTTGCTTCATCGTCTTGTTCTAGAAATGGATGGCTTCAAGGTCTTGACGGCTGCCAGTGGGAATGAAGCCCTCAATTGCTTGTCTGAGATAAAGCCTCCTGATTTGATCCTACTCGATATGCGCATGCCGGAAATGTCGGGCCCGGAATTTCTTAATATCCTCGAAGAAAGAATGCCTGAAATTGTTCGCTTGGTTCCCATTGTTTTTCTAAGTGCTATGGATACTGTACCCACCAGCAAAGCTGTGGGATTTATTCGAAAGCCTGTCGATATCAATCAGCTGGTTCAAGATGTGCATCGATACATCGCTGCTGGCACGCCCGCGAAATGATTCAAAATACTGCCAAACGAGAAAATCCATAAGGAGACCTCACAACATGGTTCGTGGCAAAAAAATAGCTACGCGAAAACAGCCCGTAAAATCGACCCTAGGGGAAGCTTCGGCCTTCACAGCCACGGGACCCTTTCCAATCGTGGGTATAGGCGCCTCTGCAGGAGGCTTAGAGGCTTTCATGGGTCTCTTAGCTCACCTGCCGAACGACACAGGAATGGCTTTTGTTTTACTGCAGCACCTCGATCCAAAGCACGAAAGCATGTCTTCAGAAATTCTTCAGCGCTCAACGAAAATGCCTGTGGCCGAAGTCCAAGATGGAATTCCAGCTGAACCAAACCATGTGCACGTCATTCCACCAGGCTTTATTATGGAAATTGAGCAGGGTCGACTGAGGCTCATCCCACGTGGCAAAGGAAAGAATTCCCCACATGCGATCGACTTTTTTTTCGAATCCATGGCAAAGGATCAAAGAAATCTCGCCATCGGCGTGGTTCTCTCTGGAACTGGTCATGATGGCACTCAAGGCCTGATGACCATCAAAGCTGAAGGAGGAATCACCTTCGCGCAGAATCCGCAGACGGCAAAATTCGAGAATATGCCGATCAGCGCAATTGAATCTGGCAGCGTCGATTTGGTGTTGAGCCCCGAACAAATCGCAATTGAGTTGGGCCGAATTGCAGCTCATCCTTGCCTTCAGCAGTTCAGTGCGGATCCCAATCCTGAACCCGCATCCTGGGAAAATTCGCCCTCTGGGCAGCAGGAGAGTCTGAATCAGATTTTTGCATTGCTCAAGAGACGTTGTCATGTCGACTTTAGTCTTTATAAATCCAGCACAGTCCGCAGACGCCTTGAGCGCCGAATGCTACTTCTCAAAATCACGAACCTCAAAAGATACGCTGATTTTTTGCTGAAAAATTCCAATGAAGCCCAAGCCCTTTTCGCTGATATCTTAATTCATGTGACTGGTTTTTTTCGGGACCCAGATGTTTTTGAAGCACTTAAGACAGAGGTATTTCCTAAGATCATAGAAAACCGAGCCGCCGGGACTCCCATCCGCATTTGGGTGCCTGGTTGCTCCACCGGGGAAGAAGCCTATTCCCTTGCCATTGCACTTTTGGAATTTCTTGGCGAGCGAGTCACGCATTTGCCCATCCAGATTTTTGCAACGGACATCAGTGAACAGGCCATTCAGAAAGCTCGTGCGGGCGAATATCCTGCGCTCATCAGCAGCACTGTATCGACCGATCGACTCAGCCGCTTTTTTCTAAAAGCTGCAGATGGAAACGGATATAAAATTGCAAAAACCATTCGAGATGTTTGCATATTCTCAAGACATGATCTTATAGCCGACCCGCCTTTCGCTAAAATAGATCTTATCTCTTGCCGCAATTTGCTGATTTATTTTACTGCGACCTTGCAAAAACAAGTGATTCCCATTTTTCATTACTCTTTAGCATCGAAAGGATTTCTTCTTCTTGGAACGTCGGAAACCATCGGAAATTGGTCAGAGCTTTTTTCCCCTATCGACAAATTACATAAAGTTTATCAGCGCACTGGCGCCCCGCTCGCCCTGAGACTTCGCTTTCCCGCAAGCACTTACGTACCTGATAAGGTGGAAACAATTGTAAGTTCTAAGCTGGAGGCCAAAATCGATCCAAATGCGCCTTTCGATATTCAAAAGATCGCAGATCAGATTGTTCAGCTGGAATACCCCGGTGTGTTGGTGAATCAAAACATGGAAATCCTTCAAATTCGCGGAAGACCAAGTCCATTTCTTGGATTGACTCCAGGTGCCCCCAGCAATCAGCTTTTCAAAATGCTTCATTCCGAACTGATAAGGGATGTCAGATCGGCGTTTGAAACTGCAAAAAAGACGAATACCACCACCAGAAAACATCAGCTTTCATTTTGTGAGGGTCGAGCTTTGATCACCTATAATCTCAACGTGATCCCCGTCCAACATCCTCAAAAACTCGCAGAGCAGCTTTTTCTGATTGTCTTTGAAAAAACTCAGACTGAAAATCTGAAGAAAAATAGCAAGCTGCGATCGACACTCCGATCCGTAAATCAATCCTCTCTCGGGAAAGCTAGTTCAGTTAAGAAAACAAAAGATTTTTACGCATTAGAACTTCAATCAGAATTGAACGAACTTCGTGAGTTTCAGAGGACCCTAGCTGAAAAATACGAAAGCGCACAAGATGATTTGACTGCCACAAACGAAGAACTTCAAAGCGCCAATGAGGAGCTTCAAAGCACTAATGAGGAATTAGAAACTGCCAAAGAAGAGCTTCAAAGCGGCAATGAAGAACTCACAACTGTTAATGATGAACTTCAATCTCGAAGCATCGATCAAATTCAAACGAACAATGACTTAATTAATCTTTTGGGAAGTGTCGAAATTCCTATTGTGATGCTGGGCGATGACCAAAAAGTCCGCCGTTTTACTCCACTTGCCGGCAAAGCTTTGAATCTGATCAATGCAGATTTAGGTCGCCCCTTAACTGATTTGAAACTTAATTTTCATTCGCCCACTGGAGAAATCAATCTCGAAAAGATGGTCGCAGATACTATCGAAACAATGATATCTCAAGAAGAGGAAGTGCAAGACCGCAAAGGTCGGTGGTTCCGCCTGCAGGTCCGCCCCTATAAAACAATCGATAATAAAATTGATGGCGCTGTTCTAGCTCTGGTGGACATCAATGACCTAAAGATCAGCTTCAATGAAGTCAAAGCCGCGAAAGGCGAATCCATCAAAGCCAACAGGGCTAAGGATCTGTTTCTCGCGACCCTTTCCCATGAACTGCGGACTCCCTTGACTGCGATTTTATCCTGGGCGCAGCTCTTGAAAGCGGGTAAACTGAGCGATGAAAAAGCACGTCGCGCAATTGAAATCATAGAAGAGAACGGAAAAGCTCAAGCGCAGCTGATCAATGATCTTTTAGACATCTCTCGCATCGTGTCTGGGAAAATTGCTTTGGAAACTGTCGAGCTCATGCCTGGAGAGGTTGTGCTTGCTGCTGTGGATGCGGTCCGACCCACAGCTGAGGCCAAATCGATTCATATCGAAACAAAAATAGCGACGCAAGTTGGCGCAATCATGGCTGATCCCATGCGCTTGCAGCAGATTCTTTGGAATTTACTTTCGAACGCAATTAAATTCTCGGCACCAGAATCTAAAGTCGCCATCGAAGTAAATCAAGTCATAGATCCAAAGAATGGCTTAGCTAAGGCAGTGATACGGATCAAGGATTCCGGCAAAGGAATCGATGCCGAATTTTTACCTTTGCTTTTTGATCGTTTCAGCCAAGAAGACAATTCTACGGTTCGACTGCATGGGGGACTGGGTTTGGGATTAGCAATTGTTCGCGACTTGGTTCATTTACACGGGGGTACGATCTTTGCGGAAAGCCTTGGGTTGAATTGCGGAGCTTGTTTTTCAGTTTTCTTACCCATCATTTCCGATAGAAATCCTTCGCAAATACAGAATTCAAAAAAACACAGCGCAACTGCTTCGCAAAATTTGGCGGAGGGTGAATCCCTCAGTCTTGCGGGTATTCGCGTCCTACTGGTGGATGATGAAACCGATTCAATTGAAGCTTTTAAGGAAATCTTAGAATCTTTTGGCGCTGAAATTCTCTGCGCAAGTTCCGCAAAGGAAGCTCTTCTTCGGTTTGCTGAATTCAGACCTCATGTTTTGGTCAGTGACATCGCCATGCCCGGTGAAGATGGCTATAGTTTGATTCGAAAAATTCGCGCGCTCAAGCCCACTGAAGGAGGGCGGACCTCTGCGATTGCCATGACAGCCTATGCCGCTGCCGAAGATGTGAGTTTGGCCCAGGCCGCTGGCTTTCAAGCACATCTTTCCAAACCGGTGGATGGACCTGTACTTGCGAAAGCGATTTTTGACTTGAAGGAAGGGTACTGAAATCGGACCTTTGAACAATCAGAGAATCTACAGCGACCGGCACCGCATCGGGCAGAGCCAGCCGCAAACTGAATTCAAAGCAGTTTACATGCCAGGAATTTCGGGTACAGCGCCAATTGAATCGAACGTGAGACTGCACGAGGTTCAAAAAATGAACTGGTTCGGAAAATGATCCCAGGATGATCGCGACCTCCTCCTGTCTTTCAGTTGATTTAGGCGGGCAAACTGAAATTTGAGCGCCGCCCCGCCCCCCCAACGTGCGTAAATTATTCCCTACCCTTTCTAAGGCAATGATCTCGTTGCCTTGTCGGCCTTTTCTGGTAGAGAGGCCCCATGCAGACATTTGAAGAATTTAATCTCAGTCCCGAAATACTACGCGCCATCAATGAGTTGGGCTACACGACCCCCAGTCCCATTCAGGCGGAAACCCTTCCACTGCTTTTGAGTGAACCAAAAGACTTTCTGGGCCTTGCTGCCACGGGAACTGGCAAAACCGCCGCTTTTGGAATCCCTGCTCTGGAAAAAATTGATCCAGCTAAAAAAACCGTTCAAGTCATTGTTTTGTGCCCAACGCGGGAACTGGCCCTTCAGGTCTCTGGCCAAATCGACCTCCTCGGAAAACACAAATCCATTCGTTCTGTTGCTATTTATGGCGGCGCTAGTTACGGCGATCAAATCCGTGGCTTAAAATCTGGAGCTCAAATCGTCGTCGGCACTCCAGGACGCGTGATCGACCATATTGAAAAAGGCACTTTGCGCCTTGAAGACATTCGAATTTTTATCTTAGACGAAGCCGACGAAATGATTTCGATGGGCTTTAAAGAAGAGATCGAAAAAATCCTTGAAAGCGTACCCCGCGAAGAAAGTAAAATTTGGCTTTTTTCTGCCACAATGGACCGAGAAGTTCGAAAAGTCGCAGACAAGTTTTTAAAAGATCCAGCGCAGGTGCAGGTCAATCAGAAGACGATGCTCTCAGCGACTGTGGAACAATTTTACTACATGACTCGCGAACCTAATAAACCAGAAGTTCTCTGTAAATTGATCGATGCCGCTGATGAATTTTACGGGTTGGTCTTTTGCCAAACTAAAGAACTTGTCATTAATTTGACAACTTATCTCAGCGATCGCGGTTACAAAGCGGATTGCCTCCATGGCGATAAGAGCCAAGACATGCGCGAAAGAACCATGAGATCTTTCCGCGAACGCCGAGTGAATATTATGGTTTGCACGGACGTTGCCTCTCGTGGCCTCGATGTGAAAGACATCACTCATGTGATTAACTTTTCGATCCCTCGTGAACTGGATAATTATGTCCATCGCATTGGCCGGACGGCTCGCAGTGGTAAAAAGGGCATCGCGATGAGCCTTGTGACCTCCAGCCATTTGAGACTGATAGGTCAAATTGAGCGACTGACAAAGAGTCGTATGGTTGAAGGCCGCATTCCCAGCCGCCGAGATATTGCAGCTAAAAAAGTTTTAGAAGTTCTCAATCGGGTTCAAGCCCAATCGGATTTCAAAAAACCCATGGAACTTTTGGGGGACAAAGGCCGCGAAATCATCGCTAACATGCCTGCCGATGAAGTTGTTGGGCGATTTTTGGCGATGATGATCCCTGATGTTTTTGCTGAAGCCGAACGTGTTGAAATGCCTGCCTCTGCCGTAAGGCATGGGGAAAGATCTAGAGACCGAGAAGCCTCAGGACCTGGAGCTTCTTCTTCTGGACGACGATATGATCGACCTCGTCACTCGGGACCTGCCTCACGAGGTGGCTCTGATTCGCGACCTCCTGGTTCTCGGTATTCCAGTTCACGCTCTGATTCTCGTGGTGATTCGCGATCAGGCTCTCGTTCAGAATCGCGACCAGATTCACGTTCAGGACCGCGAACAGATTCGAGACCTAGTTTCCGACCTGATTCACAAACGTCGGAATCACGGCCGTCGGAATCGCGTTCTTTCGGCAGATCAGAAGATCGTCCGTCAGCAGCGGAAGGCGGTCGAACTTCTAGGTCCGCCTCTAGTCCGTCTCGGCCTTCCGGACCTTCGGGCGCAGGCAATGACCGACGCAAATCCGGATTTAAGCCGCGCACTTCAGAAGACAGCGGGGGAATTCGAAAGTTTCAGAAGAAAAATCCAGATCGTGAGCGAGCCACAGACAAGTACCGTAATCTTCGTCAGGAACGGGATCTTTGATCAAAAAGATTCCCCGTAAGCATCAGCCAAAAGGTTTCGAGATACTCCACGAAGATTTGGATCTGATCGTGGGGAATAAGGCTCCAGGAATCTTATCTGTTGCAGCGAAATGGGAAAGCGAAAATACGGTTCATCATGCGCTGAACCAATATGTGCGCAAAGGCAACTCGCGATCACGAAAATGTGTTTATGTTGTTCATCGGCTGGACCAAGGCACTTCTGGAGTTTTAATTTTCGCCAAATCAGAACATGCTCAAGAATTTTTAAAGGAAAATTGGAAATCCACGGTCAAATATTACTACGCGATCGTTCATGGAATTACTGAGAAAAAATCCGGAAAAATTTCTAGCTACCTCACAGAAGATGAAAACTATCTGATTCATTCAGACCAAAACCCAAACCAGGGCAAATTGGCAGAAACTGAATACACCGTGCTGAAAGAAGCCAATAAGTTTAGTCTTCTTAAGATCAAATTACTAACGGGTCGAAAAAACCAAATCCGGGTTCATTTGGCAGATCTTGGCCATCCGGTTGTTGGCGATCCAAAATACGGAAAAAATCAAGCAGCCTACAAAGACCTTCGCTTGCATTCCTCATCGATCGAATTCACTCATCCCTTTAGCAAAGCAAGACTCAGTTTCACTGCACCTGTTCCTGGCTATTTCAAAAACCTGATCGACTTTCAATACTAGTCGGATCAGCTCAGACCTTCTTTTATCTTTCTAATTTGCTGCAAGTGAATATTTTGATGTATCGGCAACAGCCAGTACCACTGTTTCGCATTCATAGGCCCGAACCAGGGGTGCTTGTATCGCAGCGAAGAATTCAGGCCCTCCAGCTTCATCTTATAAAAATCTTCTTCAGCGAATTTCTTATAATCCCTTAAGGTCTGCGAAAATTCCTGGGTCCCCAAAGGCTTGACAGCCGCTGTGTCTGCCTCAGCAGTCGGAATTTGACCGACTTGCAAGCCTTCAATGCCCAGGCAAACTTGTCTGCCGACAATGCAAAGGTGTTCTAAGGTCATTTGAATTGACCAAAAACGGGAACTGTCTTCAAGCCCCATCTGCGGAGGTACTAAAACCTTTTTACTCAACTTTTCCAATGGAATATTCTCAAGTTCGGAAAGTATTTTCTGAGTGCTGCGCTCAAAGCGCTTCTTAGAAACTTCGGAATGCGTGCGATTAGCTACAAAGCGAATGACAAACCAACGTAGAAATAATTTGTGATGAATTGGAATTCCTGCGCCTGGTGGTGCAAGTTTTGGTTCTGGCGGGCTTAGATCCATATTCGCCTTTCGATGACATGATTATTCATTCTATTGTCATCAAAGCAGGGAATCGGAAAAAACTCAAAGCCAAGGAGGACAACTTGCCAAAATTCTGAAGCCAAGCTAACAAAGATCTCCAGATGCTGAAAGACAAGGATCAATATTTACTGACGTCCATTTCCAAAAATCAGCTCAATCGAAAACGAAAAACGATTGACCCTTGCGAGGGCTGTGGACTTCATCGCGACAGGTGCATTTGCCATTTGATTCCACGACTGGATCTGAAAACAAAAATTTGTTTAATCATTCACCACAGAGAATTAAAAAGGACGACCAACACCGGAAAGCTGGCTTTGAAAGCCTTGAGCAATAGCTCCTTTCGCATTCGAGGAGAATACAAAATGCCCTTGAATCTTTCAGATCTTCTTATTCCAAGGTTTCGATCCGTAGTTTTTTTTCCTTCAGACAGCTCCATCGAACTAACCAAGGATTTTGTGCAAGAAAGCCCTTTGCCCATACAGCTGATAGTGCCCGACGGCAATTGGCGACAAGCCAGTAAAGTTTTGTGCCGTCATCCCGAGCTTGATGAATTGCCACGAGTGAAACTGAGTCGTCCTAACGAAGCCAAAAATCACCTGAGGGCGGAGCACTTTCCAGAAGGACTCTCCACCTTAGAAGCCATCGCCAATGCCCTGGGCATTATTGAAGGGCCAGATGTTCAAAGCTCACTTTTGAAGCTGTATAAAGCCAAGCTCAGTCAAACTATGAGGGCACGAGGGTATTCGCCTGAACTTTAGATGTCAGTTTCCTTGAACTTTTTTGGTTTTCTATCAAAAGTCGAGGGACTCCGTCAAAGACCGGATAGCTAGAATTGCAACTCAGGCAAATCCATTCTGTGGCATTCATCTGCAATCGAGCTTCATCGAGGGAGCGACAGCGAGGACACACAAAGGGACTCGATAAAGCTTTTTTAGGCAGTTCGCCTTTTTTATTCAACTGAACATGATAACCCAATGTTAGTTTTTTTTCGGTATCAAGAAAATCGAAGAGGTAGCAAAGCGGAGCCACCAAAAATAGATCCAACCATTTAAAAGGCAGATTCACAATCCGAGCCAGGGCTAGTGAGGTGGAGTCTCCCTTTTCGGCGATGAAAGAATAATTACTGAAAAGATATCTGAGTACTGAAAAGTAGCCACCCATAGGATTGAGCTGACTGACTTCCAGGCCATGCCGCGCAGCCATTGCATGAATGGCAAACTTAGAAAAGCGGTGATGATCATGAGGTTCTTGATGAAGGTGCCAAACAAAAGGCAGAGCTAAAAACAGCGAGCCTCCTGGACTAAGAACCCGGGCCAGTTCCTCAAAGACCAACTCTGGAAGTTCTACGTGCTCTAGAACTTCGATAGAGATAATCTTATCAAAACTGTTTTTTCGAAAGGGCAATGCCTGGAGATCAGCGACGGCGTCCAGCTTAAAAGTCCAATTGGAATCGCCCACCGTAAGATCGACACCGAAATATTCTATGGCTTTTCCAAATCTTTTAAAGTCATCTTTGAGATGCCCCTGGCCGCAACCGGCATCTAGAAGTCTTTCTGGTGCATCGGTTCGCACTGGTCTGGGGTAGTCGTCTCGAAAGTCTCCCCATGTTCCACCCAGACCATAAATCCGGCGATATATTTTCTTGAGTCCGTCGATTGTCATCCCTTGTAGAATATAGTTTTTTACTGAGGAGTAGCAGCTTTTAAAAATTCACGACGCATTCTCGACGCATTCTCGACTCGTTGCCTTCCAAAAAGGGAACTGTTACCTTTTGATAATGAAGATATTGATTACGGGTGGAGCTGGATTTGTGGGGTCAAGAGTGGCCTTGCTTTGGAAAAAAGATCATCCACAGGATGAAGTTTATTGTTTCGACAATCTCCGTAGAAGAGGTTCCGAGCTGAATCTTGCCGACTTTAAAAGTCGGGGCATTCACTTTGTTCACGGCGACATCCGCAATCCTTCGGATCTAGAAGACCTTCGCCAAAACTTTGATGTATTGATCGAAGCCAGTGCAGAACCTTCGGTTCATGCGGGTACTGAAGGCTCACCGAAATATGTTCTTGATACGAATTTGACAGGAGCCCAAAACTGCTTTGAGTTTGCCCGCAAACAATGCGGATTCACTATCTTTATTTCCACCAGCAGGGTTTATTCCATCGCACCACTTAGAAATCTGCCCCTCAAAAAACTCGGATCTCGGTTCACTCTGGAAGCCTCAGAATCGCAACAAGGTTTTGGTCCCGACGGAATCAGCGAAAAGTTTTCAGTGGCCACGGCTCGATCTTTTTATGGCAGCACCAAACTCGCGGCGGAACTTTTACTTCAAGAATATGCCGAAACTTATAAAATGCCTGCGGTGATCAATCGCTGCGGAGTGATCTGCGGCGAAGGGCAATGGGGAAAAACCGATCAAGGAGTTTTTACTCTTTGGGTCGCAAGGCACTTTTTTGGAGGCACCCTAAGCTACACGGGCTTCGGGGGCGAGGGCCATCAAGTTCGCGATCTGCTTCACCCGGAAGACCTTTACCAACTTTTTCTTTCACAAATTTCTGCGCCAGAAAAATCTCTGCCGATCTATAATGTCGGCGGAGGCACAAAAATCAGTGTGTCCCTAAAAGAATACACGGAGACCTGTCAGAAAATTACAAGCCGAGAAATCCCCATCGGACGAGTCATGGAAAGCGCTGCTGTCGATATTCCTTACTACGTGTCGGACTCACGCCCAGTCGAGTCTAAATACAATTGGTCGCCAAAAATAAATTCCTTAGAAATTGTCCAAAGGATCCATCACTGGCTGAAAGGCCATGAAGAGGTTTTGCGTCCCTTCTTTGGGGCGTAAAGTCCAAATCTGTTAAAGTCTGCTGCCTTCTGCTGGGAGAACCGAAGCCCGCTTGCTAACCTAAGGCTATCATTAGCGAGGCACTTATGAAGACAGTTTTAGTTACCGGATCCAGTGGATTGATTGGATCTGAATCAGTTAAATTTTTCTGTGAACTTGGCTACCAAGTGGTCGGCATCGACAACGACATGAGGAAAGTTTTCTTTGGACCTGAAGCCTCGACGGATTGGCAGGCTCAGGAACTGACAAAAAAATACAGTAACTTCAGATTGCACCGTTCCGACATCAGAGACCTGCTGGCTGTCGAAAATATTTTCCAAAAATATGGAACTGAGATTGACCTTATTATTCACACGGCAGCACAACCCTCCCATGACTGGGCGGCCCGAGATCCCCAAATGGATTTTACTGTCAATGCCAATGGCACCTTGAATCTGCTTGAGGCCTGCCGGAAATTCTGCCCCAAAGCCGTTTTTATCTTCACGTCCACAAATAAGGTTTACGGTGACAATCCCAACAAGCTGCCCCTCATAGAGGAGGAAGATCGCTGGGAGATAGACCCCTCACACGCCTATCACAAAGGGATCGACGAGAACATGTCCATCGATCATTGCAAGCACTCGCTTTTCGGTGCCAGCAAAGTGGCGGCGGATGTTTTGGTGCAAGAATATGGTCGCTATTTTAACATGAAAACGGCGACCTTCCGCGGAGGCTGCTTAACAGGTCCCAATCATTCTGGAGCCAAACTTCATGGTTTTCTTTCTTTTTTAATGAAATGCACTGTCACTGGGGAACATTATTCTATTTACGGCTACAAAGGCAAACAGGTGCGAGACAACATTCACAGCTATGATCTGGTGAATGCATTTTATCATTTCTATCAAGCTCCTCGCATAGGTGAAGTTTATAATATTGGAGGCTCCCGTTTCAGTAACTGCAGCATGAAAGAAGCCATTCGGGTGTGCGAAATAATTGCGAGCAAGAAACTGAGTCACACTTATGTCGACGAAAATCGCAGCGGCGATCACATCTGGTACATTTCAGATGTGTCCAAGTTTACTTCTCATTACCCGGCCTGGAACTTGACCAAAAATGTCGAGGACACTTTGAAAGAAATCTATCTGAATAACTTGGATCGCTGGGCACCGAAAGCCCCGCCCAAGGTGGCTTGAACAATGAACCTCAGTCCACTGGATCCCAAGATTTTTTTATCTATCGTGATACCAGCTCACAATGAAGAAAAGTCCTTGCCGATCACAGTGCAGGCCATCGCCGATCATTTTAAAGAAAAGGCCGTTTTTGACTTTGAAATTTTGGTGATCAACGATAATAGCTCGGATGGTACAGAAGCAGTACTGAAGGAGCTTGAAGCATCGATTCCTTACTTACGCCACGTGAACAATGCACCACCGAATGGTTTTGGACAGGCTTTAAAAAAAGGGATCCATGAATTTAGAGGTGAGGCACTCTGCTTTGTGATGGCAGACCTCAGTGATTCACCCCAAGATATTTACGCCTATTATACTGAGCTGAAGCGTGGAGCCGAGTGTGTCTTTGGCTCGCGCTTTATTGCCGGCAGCAAGGTTCTTGACTATCCCTTTATAAAGCTCGTCCTCAACAGGCTGGCTAACACCTTCGTGCAATATTTATTCTGGCTTCCCCACAATGATATGACGAATGCCTTTAAAGCCTATCGCCGGGAAGTTATCGAGGGACTTTTTCCAATACTCTCCTGTCATTTCAATATCACCGTTGAGCTACCACTCAAAGCGATTGTTAGGGGCTATAGCTTTCACACGATCCCAATTTCATGGACCAACCGGGTGCATGGAATTTCTAAACTTAAAATTAAGGAAATGGGCAGTCGCTATTTATTTATTGTGCTTTACGTCTGGCTCGAGAAATATCTTTCCCGAGGGGACTACCTCAGAAAGAGAAGCCAAAATAAAAATCAGATAAGAAGCCTTCCTCCGCATTCGAAGACTCCTGCAGCTTAAATGAAAATCCTCAGTATTGCTGCTTTTTTCCTAGCCTCCCTCGCCCTCGCAGCCTACCCTCATCTTCAACAGTGGTTTCTTACTGGGGATCCCGCCTGGATTGCGGACTACGATGAACTTGGACTGTACCTTCCGATTGCGGCCAAAGCTTTTTGGTCCCAGCAATGGGTCATGGCAGATCCACTGTTCGAAAGTTTTCATCCCATCAAGTATCCTTGGATTCAATTCATTCCCTTTACCTGGCTTGTAAAACAAGGCTTTTCTGATCCTGCTTACGTTTCCGTTCTTTGGCGACTTTTCGCTGGACTGAGCCTTGCCTTTTCTTACCTTTTACTGACAAGAAAATTGATGAGTTCCCTCATGGCCGCTCTCCTCGCCTCAGCTTTGCTTGTTTTTGATGTCGGACTTTTGGAAGGAAAACTCGTTCTAAAAAACTACGTCATTTTTTTTGATCTTCTCACTGGCTCGACTGCCTTGCTCGGAGGACCGCCTCGGATTCATTCGGCATGGCGGATCATCAGCCCAGGACTCAGTCTTGCGGGTCTACTGCTTTTTTATTGGAGCATCTTCAAATACCGCGATAAAAATTCTAACTACAGCTTTGTGATTCCTTCACTTTTTTTTGCCGGACTATTCTATACTTATTTCTATCACTGGACAGCAGCGGGGCTTGGACTTCTTGTCGCAATGGTCTTTGATGGGAAATATCGAGCTTTCTATTTTAAGGTTGGCTGTATCGGGACATTGTTGGGCGCCTATGAAATTTTTAAGTCTTATCAAATTAAGGCAAGCACATCGCCGGACTGGCTGATGCGATCGGATAAGTTTCTTCCTATTCCTAATTTTTCGGAACTCATCATTCCAAAGATCGCTCTACTGACATTAGCAATTTGTGCCTATTACTCTTGGACCCATCGCAAGGATTTGAAATTCCTAGTGGCCCAAAGCAGCGCGGGACTTTTTCTTTTGAATCACCAAATTGTGACCGGGCTTCAAATCGAAAATTTTCACTGGCTCTATCCCTCGGGTCCCACACTTTCTGTTTTATTGATCATCGTTCTTGCAGACGGCTTGAGAACGATTTCTGAGCGCCACACTTTCAAACACTTCAAGCTGATGATCACTCTGATGCTTGCAGTTCATTTCGCAGTCGCTTTTTACTTAAGGCATATTGAAGTCACTCGAAGCAAAGATAGTCTGTATATGAATGCAATTTATAAGGGCCTCCGGACAGAATCTATTGCTCAGGTTCGCAGCCTCATGCCTGCGGGCAGTTTGATCGCAGGGGACGAACTGGTGACCGAAACCCTCGCAGTGCATTTAGGCCTGAGGACATTCTCCGGCTACCTGGCTATCTTAAGCCCCTCACTCACTGATAATGAGTGGAATGAGCGCCTGGTGCTCAATGATCTTTTACTAGGCTTTGCTCGCCCACAATTCGAGGCTCATCAGAGAGCCAAACTTAAAGATCACCATTGGGGACAGAATGCCCGAACTCCTGGCGGACGAGAAAAAAGGCTAGAAGAAAGACTTGCCGTCTATGATCGAATCGCTGAGAACCCCACACTGTACATTGAGAAATATGGTATCCAGTACATCGTGCGAACGCCGCTGGCGGATTCCACTTCCACAGAGCTTCGAGTCCCGCTGGGCGAGCGCATCTACAACGACAAGAATTTACAAATTTTTCAACTTTGATTCCTCTGAGCTATCAGGAGAATATTATCGGCATAGTCTAGACCAAGAATTCTAGTTATAATCCAACGCGCGAAGGTATAGCGAATTCGATAGAAGATATTCATCCGCTCTGGCAAAAATTGAACTCGGTGCCCCTGGACTTGAAAGCCCATCAAAGTCAGGTAGGCCCAAAGATCCTGAATATTGTAGCCCTGAACATGAGTCATATCTGTTGATAGTGGCGATCTGATGGAGCGAGCATTCGGTGTTTGCACAATCAAAACTCCTTGATTCTGCAGTCGTGAATGGCATTCATGTGAAAGCTCAAGGCCTTCAGTCAACGGAAGATGCTCGATCACATCAAGAAGAAGGATGCCGTTAAACATTCCCTGAACTTCTGACCAGGTCTTGTAAGTGTACTGGAACTCATCACCGATATCGAGACTTTCATATTGCCCAAGAAAGCCCACTGAATTCAACTTTTCTTGATTGGAAAGATCGCCAGCACCGATTTCTAAAAGTCTCTGGCTTGATTTCACTTTGTTCAGCCACAGCTGCTCAGCCTCGGAGACCGAAGTCCCGACCCCACCCTTCACCAATGGAAAGTGCGGGCAAGCTTCGCGAAGCAACTTTTTGCGGTCCCAATATTTCCAGTACCTAACATCTGCCATAGGCCTATTCCGAACTTCCTTGCGAGTGCTGGCAAGTCATTCCAAAGGCCTTGGAACTTTGGTCCTAATCAGAAGTCAAAAAAGCGGCAATTTCTTAGCCAAGCTACTGATTTTCATGAGAAAATATTATTGTGATGCTCCAAAGTCATTGCTTTAATAAACTATTTTTATTTATACTGATGATCCATCTGGGATTCTTTGGTGGATTCTTGGGCGCCCCCCCCTTTGCTTTTGGAACAACGAACGGCCAGCAAGCTCAGTCGGTGCAAGTTCCGGAAAATTCGGCAACAGCATTGAAAAACTATTTTTTAGAAACAAGATACACCACCTCCGCGGACAAACGACGCGTCGTTCGATCAAAATCCACAGACCTTTATGGCGCCTCACTTTTTTTAAAGGAAGGCGAACTGGTTCGAGTCAAAGCATCGGAAGATCAAATTCTTCGCCGAGAACAAAATGAAAGGTTAAATCAAACGTCTTGGTTAGCTATCGAAGGACATGCCGAAAATTCTGCCGTCGAACTTTTTCTAAAAGAAGATTGGAAAGCCTTTCTATTTTTAGAGGGTGAAGATCTGCCCATCTTTCTTCAACTAAAAACCGATGATTCAAAACCTGGCATTACACTTCTCTCAGAACCCACAGAGGAAGCTCGAAGAGCCTGCCAGTTGAATCCAAACAACTGCGCTGGCTGGGTGGGCCCAGATATGAGCCTCATTCTCACCGATACGCGCTTTTCAGGAAGATTTGTGAGGCAGCCTGCACAAGAGTCCCAACCAGAGGCCCAACCAGAACAGTGGGAACTATTCTATCAAGTCCACTATGCACGAAAAAATACTCAGGGTCAGATTGAAAGCGGCACCGGCTGGAGTCCCTCAAGGCACTTTGAAAGAAAACTCATGAAGCGCTCGGAGCTTAGCTTCGTTGACCGAGTGAATGCAGAGTCCCTTGGTCTTGTTTCTGTCTCCGAGAATCAAGTGGTGGCTAAAAAAGTGGAAGCGCAGACTCTGGTACAAGAGGTCAAAGCCCAGGTTCTAGATCAAATGTTTCCGGATGTCCCTGAGAACGTGAAAGCCATTAAGTACAGTCGCTGGGTAAAAGAGGAAACCAAGGACGGCCCATCCAATTTGGATTTTCGCATTGATTTCGAATGGCGCTTTGATTTCAATCAACTGAAGCTCAAAAAAACTGGCAACGGAGAAGCTGAATTAAATCAAAATGGTTTACTTTTTGGATTTGGAGGAATTGCTCCGGTCCTCCTCAACTTTGAAGTGGGCGGATCACTCAGCTACCTTCATCCTGCGAGCAAGGCAGAGGCTTCAGGTCCTAAAGTGCCCCTCATCCGCTTTGAACAATTTATTGTGCGCTTGAGTCCCCTGCTGGCTGACTATGGTTCCTTTAAGTGGGGTGCGGGATGGCACTTAATTTCCCAGCAGCAAAAGATCTATGGCTTTAGCTCTATTATCGGAGTTGATTTAGTCGGAATCTTTGAAAATAGACGCTCCGTTGCTTATGGAAGACTCGGGCCCATCGGAAACTCGGAAGGATTCTCTCTTTCTAATTTTGAAGTGACTCTGGGTTATGGACTTCGCCTGAACCCATCCATTGGTTATAGGAGCCTCAATTTGGTTTTTGAGCTCTCCAGTTTCAATTTCAAATCTAAGTCTGGTGAAGATCAATCCAGTTACCAGTCCCTATCTTTGGGTCTTCGAAGGGCTTTCTAATGGGACAGATCATTTGCAGTCCCTCAATTCAGATGGCACAAGGACAGAGTTCTTCTTTTCATCAGCAATGGATCACAAAAATTTTGCTGAATATACAGCTACCGAAAAGTGCAAAAATTCTGGATGTCGGAGCCGGCAAGGGGGAGCTTATGAAACGCTTAGGAACCGAGGGGTTCGCTCAGCTTCAAGGAATCGATGCCCTGCCTTCCCCGGGCCTACCAGGCGTTGAATGGAGTGAGATAAATCTGAATGATGATTTTTCTTCACTGGGTGAAGAAAGTTTTGATTGCATTCTTTGTGTTGAAGTCATTGAACACCTCGAGAATCCCAGAAATCTTTTGCGCAGCCTAAGAAAGCTTTTGCATCCCCAAGGAGTCTTGATCCTCACCACTCCCAATGTTCAAAGCTGGAGATCGATTTTTAGTTTTATTCTGCGCGGTCACTTTGTGGATTTCTTAGATTCCAGTTACCCGGCCCACATCACGCCTTTGAATGAAATGGATCTGCGCAGAATCTTAGCGGAGAATGAATTCATAAAAGTTAAGCATCAATATTCGAACCAGGGCACACTCCCCTTTTTAACCAGTTTCAAATGGCAAACAATCTCATTGAACCTGCTCCAAGGAAAAAGGTTCAGTGATCATATTATGATGATCGCGGTCAAAGAGAAATGAATATCCTTTATCTTTCTCCCAACGCGCAATTTGGTGGTGCTGAACGAATCCTCGAAACACTTCTCAAGTATCATGATAGACAGCGTTTCAACCTGAGCCTTGCGTTCTTGAATCAAGGACCACTGGTGGAAGATTGGAAAAAATATCAACTTCCCATCGAACTGCTTCCAAAATTTCGTATGCGAGCACCCATTGAAATGCTGCGTTCACAGAGGGCCCTCTCAAAACTGATTCGACAAAACAAAATCGATTTAATTCATAGTACGATGGCCTATGGTCACCTTTATGCAGGTCCAGTCGCCTTATTCCGCGGTACAAGAGAAGTCTGGTTTCAGCATGGTCCCGTTGGCAGTACTTTGGATCGCCTTGCGGGATTAGTCCCTACTTCAACTGTCCTTTTCAATTCTAAATACACTTTAGCCCAGCAGAATTTTGCTTGGTCCAAGCAAAAAAAAGTGGTCTATGGGCCGGTGTCGATCCCTGAAAAATTTGAGGAAACAATTCCGGCGGCGCGAAAGACTATTCGAAGCCAGTATCATGTCGAAGAAGAAGATTTTCTTTTTTTACATCTCGCGAGAATGGAAGCCTGGAAAGGACAGGAACTTTTTTTAGATAGCCTATTTCCTTTGATGGAGAAAAATTCTAAAGCAAAAGCCTTGCTTGTCGGAGGCAGCGCATTGGGCGACAGAACTTTTGAAAAAAATCTCCATGAAAAGGTTTTGGCAAAAGGACTTTCACACCGAATTGTATTTTGTGGAGAACAGAAAAACACTTCTGATTTTTTTGCTGCAGCCGATTGTTATGTCCATTCAGCCACAATTCCTGAACCTCTTGGTCTTTCAATTCTCGAAGCCTTGGCCTCTGGCTGCCCGGTGATCGCCGCAGACGCAGGAGGACCGAAGGAATTGCTTGGGCCTGAAGCCATCGGCAGCCTCTATACCATCAATGACAGTTTGGCTTTGCAGGCGAAAATGAATGAGATGATTCAAAATCAAAACAGCCTTCAAGAGGTTCGCGATAAGGGCAAAAGATTTGCAAAACAATTTGAGGCAAAAGTTTGGGTCCAAAGAATCGAGGAAATCTATGATGAACTACCAAAGCTTTGAAAATGACTCTGTCACCCCCGCCCTCGGAGCACCCTTTTTTGAGGAACACCTTGCTCGATACTTGTTCGCCTCAAAGTATGCTGCTCACAAGAGTGTTTTGGAGCTAGGCTGTGGACACGGTTATGGCGCTTACCTGCTAGCGCAATCAGCTCAGTCTGTTCTGGCGTGCGACCTGAATAGTGAGTCCTTAAATTTTGCAAGGACCCACTATGCCAAGAGCAATCTTGAATTTATCAAAGACACGGTGATCCAATCTTCCGGGCAACTATTCAAATATGAGCTGGTGATTTCTCTAGAAGTTCTTGAACATATTCAGCCCGAAGAAACCTCTGCCTACCTTACAAGAATTCGGGCACATCTAGCCCCCGGGGGGAGGGCAATTATCAGTACACCCAACCATGAGGTGGTTCTGAAAAGCGGAATGCCGATTCCAATTTTCCACATTAACAATTTTTCTTCTAGGGAACTGAAATGTTTGCTCGAAAAACATTTCACAAAGGTGGAAATGTTTGGGCAAATTCAAAAGCAAGGGGCTCTTGGTAATACTCTTTATTATCTGGATCGCTGGAATCTAAGACATTCTTCTTTCGTGAAAAATTTTAGAAAAATTCAGACAAAGACGCTCCAGACGAATACTGTCAGTCAGACACAGCGACATCCACAGAAGGATTTCAATCCCTGGAAGATAGAACAGGGCTTGGGCGGGGCTCCAAGTTACCAGTTTTCTAAAAATCTGTGGAGACAGGCGGGAATGACCCTCGCGGTCTGCAGCTGAAGCGATCCCAGATTTTCCAATTTAGGATGCGCGGCGATTTTTCGAGCTGATGACTTTGTAGTAACGGCCATGGTCCGAGAAAACAATCTCTGGCTGAGCCTTATTAATCACTCCGAGGATCGGAGCTTTACTATTTTTTGAGAGCTGATCAATAGCACTGAGCACATCTTCACGATGGGTTTTTCTATGTTCCACCACCAAAAGTTTTAAATCCACAGAACCGGTGATCAAAATTAAATCGATTACGGATAACACCGGAGGAGTATCAAGAACAATGACATCGTACTTTGGCCTCAGTGTTTCCAGTAGCGCGGAGACATTCATTTTTTCAATAAACTCGGCCGCATATTCAATAGGTTCTTTGGTCAGAAGAACATCTAGATCCTGTGAATGGTGCTCGATCGCCTCTGATACATCTTTGATGTCACAGGTTCCGAGGTGTCCTTGCAAAACAGATCCCGGCAGGGCATCAGCAACGGAAGGATTTCTAAGGTCAAGATCAATCAGAAGAGTCTTCATCTGACTCCGGGCGAAGGCCACTGCCAAGTTCGAGGAAATAAATGTCTTCCCAGTGTTCGGCCTTGGACCGGTCACTAAGACTACCAAAGCACTTCCTTTATTGACCATCAGACTTTTAAAGCCAGACAACTTGAGGCGAAGCGCTCTAATAGAGTCTGCCTCTAAAGATTCTGGGTGATCATCAAGAAGAACAGGCATCGTCCCATCCGAGTGCATCTGAACTTCAGGAACATAGCCAAGCGACTGAACGCCGAGAGCCTCTAAATCCGTCAGATCCTTGATCGAGGGAATCATAGATTCTTTCAGGCCAATCACAACCAAACAGGCAAAAAGTGCAATCATACTAGCAAAAAGTACTTTCTTACGAAGAGGGACAGTCTCTGGATAGCCAATGTGTGCCCGGCTTAAAATTGAAAAATCGCTCACGGCACCGGCTTCATCAATTTCGATTTCCTGTAAACGTTTCTTTACTACGGAAAAAAGTCCGCTGGCGATTTCATGATCTCGATTGAGCTCACCCAACCGGCGAAGACTGCCAGCAAGACCCTTCAATTCCAAAGATTTTTTTTCCATCGAACCTTCAAGAGCTTTCGCTTTGGATCTCAGCTTGTCTCGATCGGCCAGCAGGGCATCTGACGAGCTTTTTAAAGTCTTCATATATTCAATCGGATCACCACCAATACTGAGATCAGACTCACCCTTTCCTTCAATCGCTGATTGGTAAACTTTCATAATTTCAGAGATTTCCGTATCGATTTTTTTTACTGCTTCGGGATCCATTTCAGCTTTTAAGGTCGACTTCCGATACTGCAACATATTCAAACGGTACTGCACCTGGCTCAACAAAAAACTAGAAACTGAAGATTCACCCTTTGCGAGGAAGGCTTTAAGTTCATCCATCCGGTTTTTGGATTGCTGGAGCATCCCCTCATTGTTTTTCAACTGCACCTGATTCTCGAGATACTCCTGTTCAGCTTGCTCGAGTCGCTGCGTGATTTGACTTTCCGCAGGCGCACCCGTGATGATGGCGTTATCCGCTTGGAAAGTGGCTTTTTCGCTTTCAATTTTCTTTAGCTGCACACCTAAATCTTGCTCTTGTGTCGACAGAAAACCTTTCATCTCGGAAATTTTTCGACGCAAACGCTTTTGATCTGTCTCGATCAAAAGGTGTCCCGCAGCAGCGGCAGCAAATTGGGAGAGATGAGGATCTTCGGTCCTGCTGACAATTCTGAGTTGCAGTTTATCTGGATCTGGTTGAAAGGAAAGGCTTCCGCAGACCCCTTCTGGATGAGCATTAAATACTGGAACATCCATCCTCTTTTTGTCAATCGCTTTCGAAACGACTTTCACCATCAGTCCGCAGGTCTCAGGATTTTTGAATTGCTCCATAATTGTGAAGGTTCGGGGTATGAAGTTGTCTCCCGTAGTCAGACCTGGAACTCCTCCAAAAATATTCTTCTGATCATGAGTGTCCAAGGACAAAATTGCAGACGACACGAAGGATGACTTTTCCTGAAGATGAGTCATGATTGTCACGGAGATTGCAAGCATCACGGCTGCAGCCAACCACAATCGATTGATGCGAATGATCCGGACCGCCCAACGTAAGTTGGGAGCGGGATGAGAATGCTGCTGAGGGTTCCCGACTTTTGGGTTCACCTATTTCCCTTCTCTTCTTTTGAGGTCGACTGCACTTCTTCTATTTTGCAATATGGGTACTTAGGAAATAAAATGAATTGTGCATTGTGGATGTTTGAGAAGAAAATCTAGGCATTGGTCATTTCTGGCTTTAATACTGGGCTTGGCGACAGCTATTGCCTTCACGCCAGAATCTCTACTAGCCCAAAGTAGCAATGGAATTTTTTCCGTCACAGGAGACTTCAGAGCCATGGCTCCCTTTGGTACCAGTGAAAATGAAGCGACCTTGCTAAAGCTAGGACTAATATCCGAACTAGGGGTTCAATTGAGACTGATGCCCTCCTGGTTTTTTAAACTCAGTGCAGGAAAGCCGGCTTCACAACCTTTGTCCTATGTCGGTGGTGGCTTTCGCATCGCCATGCCAGGGTTTTTTCTGATGGGCGCTGAGTCCAGTGAGGAGTACGGAAAGAAAAGAAGACTCAGGCTTCTTGAAACCGCCCTTCATACTGAAATTTTCCGTGTCACTGATAACATCGACTTAGGAGTCCCTCTCACTTATTTTTCTCCGAGAGGTTCATTTGTGGCTGATCTGATGCTGATTCGAAGCTCCGGATTGTTCCTGAAGCTTGATTTCGGAATGCAGGCGATGAAAGGAAATCTATATGCCACCTACGGCCTAGGTCTTGGCATGGAATTCTAAGTCATTGGCCGAAGCCCCGCAAACCTCTACAATGTAATTCAAATGACAAACTCATCTCAGTACTTTCTAAATATTTTTGTCGCTAGCATTTTTTTTACCAGCCAGCTTCTGAGTCATCCTGCCTTTGCACAATTGCCTTCGCTCGGCGGCGTTCAGCAAATGTCACCCGGTGCAGAATACTTTGCCGGTCGTGTAGAAGGAAAATCACTGATTAAAGTAAATTTAGTCGGCGGAGTCCGATCGCCCGGAGTTTACTATATACCCGTCGATACCAATCTTGCCGAACTGCTGGCCTACGCGGGGGGTACGGTCGAAGGTGCAGCCCTTGACAACATTCGCGTACGTTCCCTGCTGGGAGGAAAATGGGAATTTAGAAGCTATGACTTCGTTCGCCTCTCCGAAGAACCCCTTGGCTTTCCTACAGTTCGCCAAGGGGACATCATTCAGATCGACATCTACAAAGATAATTTGCCACGAACCGCGCTGTGGGTCGGTATCATTAGTGCGGTTACAAGTCTGACCTTTGCCCTTATAAACTACAACAAAGACCGGTAGCAGAATGAAGGTCGTCCACATCGGCAAATTCTTACCACCCAAAAAAGGAGGCATGGAGAGCTCCATTCTTCATCTCTGCAGGGAAATCCACGGGCGTTCAGGATGGGAAGTCGCACTACTGGGCGTTCGGGAACTGGGCAATGGCGTTCATACGTCAACTGCAACTGAAAAGTTCAAATTAATTCCATTTAGTCCCTTGGCAACCCTTGCATCGACTCCGCTTATTTTTGGAGTTGAAAAAATCCTGCAACAGGAACAACCCGATCTCGTGCATGTGCATTTGCCGAATCCTTGGGTCACATTTCTATTGAAGAATCTAAAGATTCCCATGGTGGCAACCTATCACTGTGATATCTTGACCTATCCGTTTCTAAAAAAACTGTACTCTCCCCTGCTCAGAAACTTCCTTGAAAAATCTAAAGTGATTATCACGACCTCTCCTCAACTTTTAGAAAACAATTCAGACCTCAAAGCTTTCCAATCGAAAGTTGAAATGGTCTCACTGACCGTGCCGCCTGTGCTGAAGTCCGCGCCAGAGATAACCAACACCGACCGCACCGTACTTTTCGTTGGCCGGTTGGTTCCATACAAAGGCCTAGAATACCTGATAGCAGCCATGGAAGAGGTCCGCGGTCGCTTGATTATTGTTGGTACTGGAAAATCGAGCGAAAGTCTTCGTAGGCTCGTGAAAAATAAGTCACTCACCGAAAAAATTCATTTCGCAGGTGAAGTTTCAGACGAAGAACTTCCTTCATTTTATCAAAAAGCTCGAGTCGTTGCACTGAGTTCAATCACAGAAGCAGAAGCTCTCGGCATTTGCCTTATAGAATCCTTGTCCGCGGGTCGCCCTTTAGTGACCACAAGACTGAGTACCGGAGTCGCATATGTTAATGTGGATGGGGAAACAGGATGGACAGTACCTCCTCGTGATTCAATGGCGCTGGCAAAGGCACTCAATCAGATCCTAGATGATGAGGCTACCTTTCAAAAATTTAGCAAAAATGCACGCCAGAGGTACCATACTCATTTCGAAAGCGATGCCATTGTCGAAAAACATTTGAAAATCTATCAGGCTGTCACGGAGAAAGGCCGATGAGTTTGCTCCAAAGTCTTAAGGAAAAAATTCAAGTCCTAGTCTTTAGAAATTTACGAGGACTTCGCTTGAGCGGACCCGTATCAATTTCTGTAGCGGCCGATTCGAAAATTTTGATCAAAGGCGAGAAGCCAACCTACTTCGGGGTACCAACATTGGGAAATATCAGTCGCCTCAAAAACTTTAGCATTTTGGAAATCCAAAAAAATGCCTCAATGGTTTTGTCCGCCGTTTCCATCGGCAGAGGGACTCGGATCTCCGTCAAGACAAATGGAAAACTTGAAATTGGCGACCAAACTTACCTCAGCGATGACTGTTTGATCTCTGCAAGTGAAGCCATCAAGATTGGAAAACAATGCGTGATTAGCTGGGAAGTTCAAATATTTGATGATGATGGCCACAAGCTTTCCGACCGGCCGCAAAAAGAAGGCATCCTCATCGGCGACGCAGTTTGGATTGGTTCTCGGGCAACGATTCTGAGAGGAACACACTTGGGAACCGGCTGTATCGTGGCAGCGGGTTCTATTGTTAAAGGCACGTTTCCCGCTCACAGTCTGATCGGCGGAGTCCCTGCAAAAATAATCAGAGAAAATATTTCTTGGCAGTCGGAATGAAAAGGCTCCAAAAAAGCCTTTGGAGCTTTATCACCTCTCTCGGCTTGAACGGTCTCTCCATCTTACTCACTTTCTGGTCTATTCCTTTAATACTACAGGCCCTAGGCGAAAACACTTTCGGACAATACAGGATTCTTCTTGAGTGGTTGGGCTTCGCTGGCCTCGCAACCTCCGCCTTCGCAGGATTTTTTGGTCAAAAAATCTCACGACTCACAAGCTCGACTCAGCAAAGCCAATTCGTGCACGAAATGTTAAGGACTAGCTTTGAATTAACAATACTTCTTGCGCCCGCACTTGTCCTTTTTGTTTATTTTACGCCCCATCTTCTGCGCAACCTGGAAGTTGCTGACGAAATACGATTTGCCGCCTCTTTGGGAGTTTTGGCCTTTGCGCTCCTTCCAGGAATTGTTTTCCAAAGTCATCTCGAGGCCCTCAATCGTGGCTACACTGTCAATATACTTATGCTCATTCAAAGAAGTAGCGTCATTCTGCTATCCGTAGTCTTTGCACTTCAGCTTCAAACATTAGCTAGTCAGTTTTTAGCTCTGCTCATTGGACAAGTGCTTTTCTTATTTTTGCTGCTGATCTTCAGTCCCCTCAAATTGGATTTCGAAAGAATTCTAAAAGCACCGGGCATCAGAAGCAGCCTCCAAAAATACTTCCAAGAAATAAAGCCTTATTTCAAGATTGATCTCGCTGGGAAGCTGAGTTTGTCTGCCGATGCTTTGATTATTTCTTTTTTCCTTCCAGCCAACCAGGTGACACTTTTTTACCTTTGGGTGCGCCTTCCTCAACTGATCCTTGGTCAATTGATGAGCTTTGGGAATTCCATTTGGTCTGGTTTCGCAAGCCTCCATCGTGAGGGTGGTAACAGCCAATGGATTTTTCTACGAGCCAGTAAAATGATTTCTATCCTCTCAATGGCCGCGGCAGGCTCAGTTTTGATTTTGAACGAAGACTTTTTAAAGTGGTGGCTTGCAAGGCCGATAGACATACCTTTGGAATTTCAGCTGATCCTGAGTGCAAACATTATTCTTGTTTCGATCATCTCCTTTTTCGGCTGGATTATGACAAGCCTAGGGGACGAAAACCTTTTTGCAAGAATCTCATTGCAAGCGGCTTCCATCAACGTGGCTGCTGGCCTTGTCTTCACCTGGCAGTTCCAACTATTGGGACCGATTCTAGGTTCATTGATCGCCTATGGAATTTTTAAAGCCTATCGAATGATTCAATGCTTGGCTCCGGCTTTAAATATCTCGAAGGGAAAAATCGCCATTGCCATTTTTAGCCCATTGGCAGCAGGCGGTTTGACTCTTGGCCTCGTCTTTAGACTGCCGATTGCGGAGCCCTTCCCCCTGAAGCTAGTGAGTCTTTTGGTTTTCAATTTGCTTTTCACGATGGGAACATGGATCTTTATTCTTGACTCCGAAGAAAAAAACTACATAAAGGCAAAATTCAAATGATTCAGCGCCAGGAGAGAAATGAATGTTTCATCTGTCATTCGAAAGACTTGCGGCTCATTCGAGTAGAAAAAAACTCAATTTCCGATGATTCAAGACTGCAGCTGCACCTGCAAATGGATAGTGAAATGTTTGAGTGCCCTCAGTGTCAATTGGGAATCGTTCATAATATCCCTGCTGATTCCTCCTTCTACGCCGCACTTTACGATGATCAGGGACGCGATGTGAGTATTGACTATGAGTTCTCGGGAAAGATTCTTATTTTCCAACAAGTCTTAGAAGTCTTAAGAAAGTTTCAAAAGAATGATCTGAAGAAAAGGCGCCTACTTGACTATGGCACAGGAACGGGAGCTTTTTTGAAAGCCGCTTCGAAATATTTCGAAGTCATCGGAATTGAGCTTGGGCCTGCTGCTAGAAATTTTGCTGTCTCCAAGGGACTCCAAGTAAAAGCAAACCTGTCTGAATTACCTCAAGCTGTCCGTGGAGCCTTCGACATAGTGACCCTCATCGATGTTCTTGAGCACATGCCAGATCCAACCTCCACAGCAGAGGAACTAATAAGTCTAATTGGAAATGATGGGCTGCTTTTTGTTAAAGTGCCAAACTACCGAGCGCAAATTTTTAAGCAAACTATTTTGAATCGACTTGGTTTGTCGACTGCCGGAGTGATGGTGGACTATGTTCATATCAATCACTTTTCACCAAAGTCCTTGCGAGAGTTCATGATGGCCAGAAATTTAGAAGTTCTGGCCGTTGGTTTTTGCCCTCCTGAAATTTGGGACCTCCAATGGAGGGAGGCTCCGAGATCCTATCCCTACAGACTGCTTTACAACTTTGTGGTTCGCGGTGTCAGCGGCAGCCTCAATCTTCTTGCAAGTCTCACTGGCTTAGCTTTGGGACTAAATATCTATTGCCTTGCAAAAAAGAAATCGGCGAAATGAGCGCACTCAGAATTCTGTTCATTTCAGGAAAGCTGTCTCCGCAGGTTTGTGGAATTGCTGCCTACACTGAAATTTTAGCAAGAAATCTTGCCGATCAAGGTGTTCAAGTGGGTCATCTTGGTCTTTCAAAAAAACCTCTCCATCGCAGCATAATTGGAACGAAACTGATTCTTATGTTGATCCAAGAGGTTGCGCATAGACGTCCCACCCTCATCCATCTTCAATACGAAGCCTTTAGTTTCGGCCAAAGCTTCTTGCTGCCGCTGTTTTTGGCCCTGCTTCCAATACCCTTAGTAGTCACTCAGCATGAGGTGTTTCATAGAAACTGGCTTGAAAAGTTTCGAGATTCACTGCTTGCGAAAAAAGCTAGGCTTATCTTGGTGAACGATCAAGGCCGAAAAGCCGATTTTATTCGTCTTTTTCCCAGCACTGAAGAAAAAATAGTGTGTGTTGGAGTTGGTTCAAATGTGCCCAAGCTATCAAGACCTGTGCCGATTCAAAAAAACCTCATTGGCTTTTTTGGCTTTTTGAATGCGGTCAAACGCTTGGATGTACTTTTCTCTGCATTCGAAGAAGTGGTCCATGCAATTCCATCAGCCAAACTTCGAATTGTTGGAGCGATTGATTTCCAATCTGAGGAATTTCTTAAACTACAAGCTTGGCTAAAGGCAAAAAATCTTGAAGCCAAAGTCGAATGGACAGGAAGGGTCAGTGACCAGAAAGCGAGTGAGCTTATTTCTGAATGCGAACTCATGGTCCTTCCTTTTTTGGATGGGGCTTCGCCAAGAAGAGGATCACTGCAGGCCTGCTTTCTTCTGGAAAAGGCCGTACTCACCTCTCAGCCGGTAAGAACTGAAGCCGATTTTATCGGTCTTGCTTTGGTTGAAGGATTCAATTCCAAAGACTGGTCGAACCGCATCAAACAGATCCTTTCCCGTGCCGATCTTCGTCTAGAGTTAGAATCAATATCTCGAGCACTTGCTGAAAAGTATTCCTGGGGACAAATTGCTGGACGTCACTTAAGTCTCTATTCAGAGCGTTTTCCACATTGCGCGGCTATCAGTGAGGAAAAAATCCAAGTAAGATAGAAACATGCTTGTGGCTGCGCACTCTTCCATTGCTGTTGCATTTTTTTTCGCGATGTTTAGCCTCATTGCTCTTTTGCAGTTTTCACAGTTCATTCCACTCAAGACAAAATCAAGCGTGCGCCGTTCTGGACAGCATAACATTCCACTTCTCGGTGGGATCGTAATCATCTCGGGTCTGTTAGCAAGTTTGATCAGCACAGGCGGTCAGATTCCTATTCTATTTTGGCTGAGCGGTTCAATTCTGCTGATTGGAATCATCGACGACTTCGGAAAATTTCAGGATAGTTGTCGGGTCGATCAACTTGCGAGTTGATGTTTTGTATTCGTAGTTTGCTTTTCTTTTTCTTTCAAGGGATTTAATTTGACAACTGCAACAGCGCTCCAATTTCTGG